>Ga0160473_100294_pt1 | contig 40588 bp, 30 predicted proteins | sample HID1975I_E11MG_FD_108217 | JGI IMG/M metagenome (GOLD analysis project Ga0160473, IMG submission 108217) | Enriched soil microbial communities from UW Madison campus, WI, USA - HID1975I_E11 MG | ecosystem: Environmental > Terrestrial > Soil > Unclassified | place: USA: Madison, Wisconsin... | reverse complement strand
GGCCGAGCAGCCAGTCGAGGAAGCAGGCGTGTTCGAAGTCGCGTTCCTGGCCGTGCAGGCTTTGGCCCAGGTGCCAGTCGGAGGTATGAAACAGACGCATGGATGACCTGTTGGTGTCGAGTCGAGCAAGCGGGGGGCTTGGCTTGGATGATGGGCGTTGCGCAGGGGGGTATGGTAACTCAATGGTGGGGGGAGGGGGCATGGCTGGGGGGATGTTGGCGGATTGCGTGTGGGGGCGCATGTCTTGAGTTTTGCAGCGCCTATGAGATCGAGCGCCGCCCGCGCGGCGCATCGCAGCACAAGGCTGCTCCCACATTTGTTTCGGGCCAATTAATCCTGTGGCATAGGCGCGCGGCCCCGTGGTGCCCACGTTGATATCGAGACGGACAAACAAGGCGGTCGCGCGCAAATTTCCCAGACCTCACTGGCCCGAAATAAATGTGGGAGCAGCCTTGTGCTGCGAAGCGCCGCGCGGGCGGCGCTCGATCTGATAGGCGCTAAAAATACCCATGGCATGCACCCCAACCCCACCCCTCATTTCGGATACAACGGCGGCAAGCTCCCGGTCTCCCCCGACGGCAGCAACACCTGCTCAGCCGGCGGAATCGTCCCGATCGCGCGCCACAAATCCTCACCCTGCCAATACTGCCCACTCTCGCTGTACAACGCCCCGTTCAACCCATCCAGCGCATCGGACAACGGCACGAACCGCGCTGCCATCTCCGCCAGGGTCTCCGGCTGCTGGCGCGCCCAGGCATCCAGCGCTTGGCGTGTGGTCTGGGGGTCGTTGGCTTGGCAAGCGCGCTTGAGGTCGTCCAGCAGCGTGCGGGGGCTTGGGCCTTGTTGCGCAGCGCGCAGTACCGCGGGTTGTGAACGGGCACGCCACCACAAGGCGAAACCCAGCAATGTGGTCAGGGCAAACACCAGCGTGGCCAACTGCCACGGCCACAACAGGCTATTGCCCGAACGGGTGTCGCCGACCGGCGTGTCGGCGCTCAGGGCCGGGTTGTCCTGCACGCTCAGGGTGCGTGCCGGCAGGCTGGTGTGCTCCAGGTGGTCTTCGCGGGTGTTCCACCAGGCCACCTCCAGCGCTGGCAAGGCCAGTTCGCCGCTGTGGGTCGGCACCAGCGCTTCGCGCTCTTCGCGGTTGGCGGTCATGCCGCGCTCATTGATTTCGTTGCGCAGCAGCGGCTGGTCGGGGTAGCGACGCAGGCCGGTGATTTCGGTGGCCGGCAGCGGTGGCAGCTGGGTGCTGGACAAGCCGTCGGCGCGCAAGGTGATGTTGCGGGTGAGCGAATCACCGATCTGCGTCTGCTGGCTGCCCGGGTCGGGGTTCCAGTGTTCTTCAAGGGTCAGGCTGCGTGCCGGCAGCCAGGGCGCACCGGCTGGCCAGGCTGCTGGAATCGGGCGCACGTCCAGGCGCAGGGGCAGCGAGCTGACCTGGATCTGGCGGCCGGCACGCGGGGCGGCCGTGGCGGATTGTTCGTTGTCGGCGCTGGCAGCCGCGGTGGCGGTGAAGGTCAGCGCCGGCACTTCGAGGCTGCCACTTTGCTGGGGGTAGACGGCATAGCGGGTTTCGATCACCCCGTGGCGCACGCCGTTGATTTCTTTCTCGTAGGTGCGCGACTCGCCCAGTGGCTCGACCTTGGCGTTTTCCAGCTGCAGTGGGCTGAGGCTGCTGTCGTCATATAGCGCCACCGAATGGTAGATGCGCAAGGTCAGCACGGCCTGGGCCTGAACATAGACCTCGTTGCTGTCCAGGGTCGCCTCGATGAACACCTGGGAGGCGCTTTCCTGGCGGCTGGCATCGGCTTGCAGCACTTGCAGGTCGATGGCCTGGCTGCGCGACTGGCCCAGTTGCAGCTCCGGGATGCGCAGGCTGCCGCTACGCCGTGGCAGCAGGGTGATGATCCAGCGGGTGCTGGCGCGGGTCTCGCCATCAAGGGTGTGCAGGCTGTTCAACTGGCGTGTGCCACGCACTTCGAAGTCGCCTTCAAGGGCACGCAGGTCGGGTTTGCCGAACTGGGTCACGTCCTGGCTTTCGAGGGTCAGTTCCAGGCTTTCGCCGGCCTCCAGGCGGGTGCGGTCGACGCTGGCTTGCAGCATGGGCTCGGCCTGGGCCATCAAGGCCCATGAGACACCGAGCAGAAAGACGCCGAAGCGACTCATCGTGGATTGTCCTGATGCAATTGCTGTTCATACCAGAATTTGCGCCGCAGCAGCTCCGCCGGGTTGTCGGGGATCTCCCGCAGCCATTGTTCAAGGGCCTGACGCTGTTCGGCGTCGAGGTTGGTCGACACCGGGCGCTGGGGGGGCATGGTGACGTTGTCGTCGGCGCCCCCCTGGTTGCCGGGTGTGGCCTGGCTGTTGGTGCTGCCTTCGCCGGGTTCTTCGGCGTTGGCGGGTTCGTCATTGCCAGGGGTGCCCTGGGCCGGGCTGCTGGCCGAACTGCTGTTGCCTTCGGTTTCGCTGCCGGGTGTGCCTTGGGCCTCGCTGCTGGCGGGTTGTTCTTCGGCCTTGGCCTCGCGCTGTTGCAGCAGTTGCTGGACCAGTGCCTGGTTGTCCAGTGCCGGTTGCAGGTCGGGTTGGCGCTCCAGGGCCTGCTCGTAGGCGTCCAGGGCGGCTTCCAGCTCGCCACTGCGGGCCAGGGCATTGCCTCGATTGTAGTGGTCCGCTGCCGTGTTGCCTTGTGAGAATGCCTGGGCTGCACCGGCGTAATCGCCAGCCTGGTACAACGCCATGCCGCGCCACTGTGGATTTTGGAAATGCCGTGCGGCGCTGGCCGGGCGGTTCTGTTCGAGCATGCGCTGGCCCTGCTGGTCGGGGCGCAGCCACAGGTCGTTGAACTCGAAGGCCTGGCTTGGCTGCGGCAAGGCCAGCAACAGGGGCAGGCAGAACAGCCAGCCGCGACGACCGGCGCAGGCCGCCAGCAGTAACAGCGGAATCAGCAGCCAGTAACCCTGGTCTGCCCAGCTGTCCAATTGCAGGGTCTGGCCGTCGCTGCGTGCGGTGCGCGGGGTGTCGAACAGGCCCAAGCCGCGCAGGTCGAGGTCGTCGACCCGGGCATTGCGGTAGCGCCCGCCGGTGCCGCTGACAAATGCCTTGAGGCTGGCGCTGTCCAGGCGCGGCAGCAGAATGCCGCCTTGGTCGTCTTTAAGGTATTCGCCGTTGGCTTGTCGCACCGGTGCCCCGTCTCGGCTGCCGATGCCCAACATCAGCAGGCTCGGGCCCTGGCGGCCGAGGGCCTGCGTGATGCCCTCGCGCTCCGCTGCGCTGAGCGAGGAACCGATCAGCAGCAGGCGCCCTTGCCCCAGGCCGCTCTGAGCCAGCAGGGCCAGGCCTTTTTGCACGGCCAAGTCGGCGCGCTGGCCGGGTTTGGGCATGATCGAGGGGTCGATCGCCTCAAGCAGGTTGCGGGTGGTGCCCAGGTCATCGGACAGTGGCACCAGGGTGTGGGCGGACCCTGCGTAGACGATCAGCGCGGTCTGGCTGTCGTGGCGGCGTTCGAGCAGGTCGAGGACCTTGCGCCGGGCCTGCTCCAGCCGGTTGGGCGGGCTGTCCTCGGCGAGCATCTGTGGGGTCAGTTCGAGCAGGATGACCAGCGGGTCGGCAGGGCGCTGCCGGCTCTCTTCCACACGCTGCCAGCTGGGCCCGAGCAGGGCCAGCACCACCAGCGTCCACGCCAGGCCCAGCGCCACCCAAGGCAGTTTGCTGGTGCTGCCGCTGCCGCCGCCGAGCAGCACGGCGTGGAACGCGGGCGGCAGGATCATCTGCCAACGCCCGGCGCGTTTGCGTCGGTGCCACAGCTTGAACAGCAACCAGCCGAGCAGCGGCACTACCAACAGCCAGAGCGGGCGCAACCATTGTGGCCATAGGTCGATCATCGCCGTTTCCTCAGGCGCAGGCGTTTGAGGCGCTGGCGCCATTCCGGGTGCGGCTGCAGAAAGCGCGGTTTGCGCAGCAGGCGCTGCAAGCGGTTGTCTGGCCACTGCACGGCCACCACCAGCAGCACGCTGAGCAACAGTGCCAGGGCCAATGGCCAGGCGTACAAGGCCTTGGCGGTGCGCGCCTGGGTTGGCTGCTGGGCCACTGGCTCCAACTGGTCGAGGGCGTCGCCGATGGCGTTCAGTTCGGCGCCGTCGTGGGCGCGGAAGTAGGCGCCGTGGGTCAGCTCGGCAATTTCCTTGAGCGAGGCTTCGTCCAGGTCCAGGCTCGGATTGAGGCCCAGCAGGCCGGGCGTGCCGCTGGCCTCCGGGTTGGCGCCGATGCCGATGGTATAGATGCGCACGCCTTCCTGGGCGGCCAGGCGGGCGGCGGTCAGTGGGTGGATCTGCCCGCCGTTGTTGGCGCCGTCGGTGACCAGCACCAGCACGCGGCTTTGTGCCGGGCGCTGGCGCAAGCGCTTGACCGCAAGGCCGATGGCATCGCCGATGGCGGTGTTCTTGCCGGCGATGCCGATCTGCGCTTCGTCAAGGAAGGTGCGCACGGTACGCCGGTCGAAGGTCAGCGGCGCCTGCAGGTAGGCCTGGCTGCCAAACAGGATCAGCCCAACCCGGTCGCCTTCGCGGTCCTGCAGAAAGTCGCCAAGCAGCGCCTTGACCAGGTCGAGGCGGCTGATTTCGTCGTTCTTCCACTGCATGTCGGGGAAATCCATGGAGCCGGACACGTCCACCGCCACCAGCAGGTCGCGGCCGCTGGCGGCCACCGGTACTGGGTCGCCGAGCCATTGCGGGCGGGCCGCGGCCAACAGCAGCAACAGCCAGATGATGACAAAGGGCGCCTGCTGGCGCCAGGTGGGCAGGTTGAGCCGTGCCCGGCGCCCGGCCAGGCCTTCCAGCTCGTTCAGGAAGCCCACTTTGAGCACCGGCTCGCCACTGTCGGCGGCTGGCAACACCAGGCGAGCCAGCCACGGCAGCGGCAGCAGGGCGAACATCCACGGCCAGGCCAGTTCAAACATGCTTGCGGATCCAGGTTTCGACGGCCTGGCTAAGCCCGACGATGGCTTTGTCGTCGAGCTTGCACTCAGGCTTGTAGGCGCCCTCGACCAGCACCATCCAACGCGTGAGGCCGGCGGCCGGGCAGCGGTTGTCGAGAAACGCCAGCCACTGGCGGCCGTTGAGGGTATGGCTGTTGGCGCCCGGGTAGTGGCTGCGGCACAGGCGCTTGAGCAGGGCATTGATCTGTTGCAGCCAGGCGCCGGCCGGGGCGCCGTCATACGGGCGTGGCAGCTGGGCAAGTTCGGCCAGGGCGGCCACGCGTACCGGGTCGAGCGGTTGCTCGGCGCGCACGATGCGGCGTTTGCGCGGGCGCCAATGGCGTACGCGCCACAGGCCCCAGGCAAGCAGCGGCAGCAAGGCCAGCAATACCCACCAACCCGGTGCCGGTGGCCACAGGCCGACTGCCGGCGGGGCAATCAGCGGTTGCAACTGGTCCAGCGGGGTCATTTGCTGCTCCCCGGGCGCTGGGCGTTCAGGTATTCGCGCAGTTGCTCGATCATCTCGCTTTGCGTACTCAGCGGCATCAGCACCACGCGCAGCTTCTGTGCCATCAGTTCCCAGCGGGCGATACGTGACTCGGCCTGCTGGCGGTAAGCCTGGCGCAAGCTGGCGTCGAGGGTGTCGAGCTCCAGTTGCGCGCTGCGCTGGGCGAAGCGCAGCAGGCCGGCTGCGGGCAGGGCATGGTCGAGCGGGTCGGAGACCGGCAGCAGCAGCAGGTCGCAGTGGCGCGAAAGCATGGCCAGGTGCTGTTCGACCTGGTCGGTCAGCGAGCGCTCGTCGCAGATGACGATTGCCAGGCTGCCAGGGCGCAGCACTTCACGCGCCCGGCGCAAGGCCAGGCCCAGGCTGTCGGCCTGGGGCGTGGCTTCGGTGTGCAGCGCCTGGTTGACCTTGGCCAGGCGGTTAAGCAGCTGCAGCAGGCTTTGCTTGCTGCGCCGGGGTTTGATTTCGTGGTGCTCGTTGTCGCCAAACACCAGCCCGCCGATGCGGTCGTTGTGGCCCAGTGCCGCCCAGCCGAACAGGGCCGCAGCCTGAGCCGCCAGCACCGACTTGAACATCAGCCCCGAGCCGAAGAACAGCCGTTGGCTCTGTTCGACCAGGATAAAGATCGGCCGCTCGCGTTCTTCATGGAACAGCTTGGTGTGCGGCTCCTGGGTGCGGGCGGTGACCCGCCAGTCGATGTTGCGCACATCGTCGCCAGCCTGGTACACGCGCACTTGGTCGAAATCCACGCCGCGCCCGCGTAGCTTGGAGTGGTGCAGGCCCACCAGCGGGCTGCGCTGGCCGGGCCGGGAGAACAGCTGGATTTCGCGCACGCGGTGGCGCATGTCGATCAGCTCGGCAAGGCCGATGCGGATGCCGGGTTCGGCCAACTGCGCGGTGGGCATGGGGTCAGGCAACGGCGACGACGTCGAGGATGCGCTGGACCACGCGGTCCTGGTCGATCCCCGCAGCCTCGGCCTCGAACGACAGGATGATGCGGTGGCGCAGCACATCGAACAGCACTGCCTGAATGTCCTCGGGGCTGACGAAGTCGCGCCCGGCCAGCCAGGCGTGCGCACGCGCGCAGCGGTCAAGCGAGATCGAGCCACGCGGGCTGGCGCCGTAGGCGATCCAGTCGGCCAGTTCGGCGTCGAACTTGGCCGGCGTGCGCGTGGCCATGACCAGTTGCACCAGGTATTCCTCCACGGCATCGGCCATGTACAGGCCGAGGATTTCCTTGCGCGCGGCAAAAATGGCCTGCTGGCTGACCCGGCGCTCGGGCTTGGTCTCGCCGCCCAGTGCTTCGCCGCGGGCCTGCAGCAGGATGCGCCGTTCCACCGCAGCGTCGGGGAAGCCGATTTTTACGTGCATCAGGAAGCGGTCGAGCTGGGCTTCGGGCAGCGGGTAGGTACCCTCCTGCTCGATGGGGTTCTGGGTGGCCATGACCAGGAACAGCGGTGACAGGTCGTACGTGCTGCGGCCCACGCTGACCTGGCGCTCGGCCATGGCTTCGAGCAGGGCCGACTGGACCTTGGCCGGGGCGCGGTTGATTTCGTCGGCCAGTACCAGGTTATGGAAGATCGGCCCCTGCTGGAAGACGAAGCTGCCGGTTTCCGGGCGGTAGATTTCGGTGCCGGTAATGTCGGCCAGCAGCAGGTCGGGGGTGAACTGGATGCGATGGAACTGCGCCTCGATGCCTTCGGCGAGCTCTTTGATGGCTTTGGTCTTTGCCAGCCCGGGGGCGCCCTCGACCAGCATATGGCCGTCGGCCAGAAGCACGATCAACAGCCGCTCGACCAGCTTTTCCTGGCCTAGGATCTGGGTGGAAAGAAAGGTGCGCAGCGCGATCAGCGCTTCACGGTGTTCCATCGGCGACGGTTCCTGGTATTGGGCCGCAGGCGCGCTGGGAACAGCTGCCTCGGCAAGGGGTGATACTTTAATCTATCCGGGGGGGTGGCGACCAATGGCGGCTGGCAAATTTATCCAGGCCGTCGGGCGTGGGCTTGTCGACAAGTCCTGCGCAACCTTCGGCGTTGGCTGATAGCCGGCCGCTGTGCCCTGGCGCTTGCTGATGCTCTTTGAGCAAGCAGGACGCAGGATGATGCAAACCCACCGCAGTACCTTCCATACCCCTGCGCCAACGACGGTGCGCGTTGGCGTGTTCTTTGATGGCACCGGCAACAACCTGGGCAATGCCACGGCGGCGGGCCAGGCTGCGGGGCCGCTGGCTGGTACCAGCTATGGCAATGCCTGGAGCAATGTGGCCTTGCTGCACGCGCTGTACCCAGCCCCCGGCAGCCCTGCGCCGGGCACGATGGCCTTTCTCAAGCTGTATGTCGAGGGCATCGGCACCACCGCGGGGGCGGCGGACTCCAGTTTTGCCTCGGCCACCGGGCGAGGGCGTACCGGCGTCGAGGCGCGCGTCGCCGAGGCCGTGACAATGATTGCCGACCAGTTGCGGGGCTGGTGCTCGGCGTATCCGCAGTCGCGGCTCGCGCGGGTCGAACTCGACCTGTTCGGCTTCAGTCGTGGCGCCGCTGCCGCCAGGCACCTGGCCAATGTGCTGTGTGATGACGCGAGCAACCTGTTGGGCGCCTCGTGTGCTGTGTGCATCAACTTCATTGGCCTGTTCGACACCGTGGCGGCCATCGTCGCGCCGTTGCAGGGGGACTTCGACCCCGCTGACGCTCGCCACGGCGGTTTGCGCCTGGGCCTGGGCAAGGGTATTGCGCGGCACGTGGTGCAATTGGTGGCCGGTGACGAGCGCCGGCATAACTTCCCGCTGGTGCGTAGCGAGGGTGACATTGTCGTGCCGGGCGTGCACTCGAACATTGGCGGGGGCTACCTGCCGTGCATGCAGGAGCAGGTGCTGCTGTGCAAACCGCAGTCGCAGCGGGTGCCTGTGCGCACAAAAGCCGAATGCACCCGTGCCTACTCGGCGGCCAGCGCCTTGCTGACATCGGCGTTTGCTGAGCTGGGGGAGCCGCGGCCGCGGGTGCTGACCTGGGAGCGGCCGATTGCTGGCGGCAAGCCGGACGAGGCGCAGAAGCAGGTGTATGCGGCGGTTTATCGGGAGAGGGGCGTGGCCGGCCATCTTTCCCGGGTGTACCTGAGCATCATGCGTGAGTTGGCAGTGCGTGGTGGGGTGCCGTTTGCCGAGTTGGGCGGCGATGAAGCCCATCGGCTGCCCAATGACTTGCTGGACATCAGCCGCAAGCTGCATGGCTTTGCCTTGGGTACCCGCCCCGACGCCGGCCTGACCGAGGACGAGCAACGCCTGCTGCGCGACAAGTACATCCACACCTCGGCGCACTGGAACCCCGTGAAGGGCCTGCGCAACAGCACGCTGGACGTGCTGTTCGTCAATCGGCCTGGCGAAACGGGGCGTGTGGAGCATGCAGACCCGATGGGGTGACTACGGCTGAGCACGTTTGAACCCTGGGGCGCGCCCGTTCAGTATCGCGTAGGCCAGCAGGCCGATGACTAAGCCCCAGAAGGCCCCGCCGATACCCAATAGGGTGATGTTGGCAGCGGCTGCAAGAAAGGTGATCAGCGCGGCTTCGCGTGACTTCGCGTCGGCCATTGCACTGGCCAGGCTGGTGCCAATGGTACCCAGCAGCGCGAGGCCGGCGAGGGTGGTGATGAAGGTGGCAGGGAGTGCCATGAACACGCTGGCAAGCGTGACGCCGAATACCCCCACAAGGATGTAGCAGACCCCTGCGGCGATCCCCGCGATCCAGCGCTTGGCCGGGTCTTCATGGGCTTCCTTGCCGGTGCAGATGGCGGCGGTGATGGCCGCGAGGTTGAACGCGTGCGAGCCGAACGGCGCCATGAGCAAGGAGCCCAGGCCGGTGACTGCGACAATCGGGTTGGCGCTGGTCTTGAAACCGTCGTTGCGCAGCACCAGCATGCCGGGCATGTATTGCCCGGTCAGGGTGATCAGGAACAACGGCAGCGCGACGCTGAGGGCCGCGTTGAGGGTAAAGGCCGGGGCAGTGAACACCGGTGTCGCGATTTCCAGCGTCAGTTGCGAAAGGCCGGCCTGCCCCTGGATCAGCAGGTAAGCAAGGCCAAGGACGAGGATGCCCACGACTGCGTAACGGGCAGTAAAGCGTTTGAACACCGCATACGCCACGATGAGCAACCCGGCCAGCACCGGGTCGACCGACAGGCCGGCAAACGCGCCGATGCCGAACTGTAAAAGAATGCCGGCCAGCAGCCCTGCCGCGACCCCGCCGGGGATGATCCGGACCAGCCTTTCGAAGTAGCCGGTCAGGCCCAGCACTACGAAGCCGGCAGCGGACAGCAGGTACGCGCCAATGGCCTCGGCATAGGGCACGCTGGCCAGTGCCGTGACCAGAAACGCGGCAGCCGGGGTGGACCAGGCCGTTATCAAGGGTTCACGGCTGTACCAGGACAAGACAAGCCCGGTGATACCTACCCCGATCGACACCGCCCAGACCCATGACGAGGTCAGCGCCGGGCTTAGCCCGGCGACCTTGGCTGCCTGGAACACGAGGATGAACGTGCCGCCGTAGTTGACGATGACCGAAACCAACCCGGCGATGGCGGGGTGCAGGATGTCGGTCAGCCCAAGCGATGCCGATGGGTGTTGAGCAGGCGTTGTCACAAGTGGCCTCCGTGCTTATGTGATTGATGAAAGTCCGATTCAAGGCGCTCCCACAGTCCCCTTTAAATCACTGGGCTGAGACCAGCAAGCCTTTCAGGTAGGCACTGCCTTCAGCATCCAGTGGTTGCAGCGGCAGGCGCGGCGCCCCCACGTCCAGGCCAAGCATTTTCAGCCCGGCCTTGATGGTGGTGGGCAGGCCGCGCTGGGTGATGTACGCCAGCAACGCGTACTGTTGGTAGAACAGTGCCCGTGCTTCAGCCAGCTCGCCCTTCTGCACGGCGTCCCACAAAGCCAGGTTCAGTGCGGGGATCAGGTTCGGCGCTGCGGTGCACCAGCCGGCGGCGCCGGCAACCAGGGCTTCCAGGGTGAGCGGATTGCAGCCGTTGTAGAAGGCCACCTTGCCATCGGTCGCGGTGTACAGGCGGTGCATGCGCTGAATGTCGCCGGTGCTTTCCTTGACCATGGTCACATTGGCCACCTCGCCGAGGATGCGCAGGATCAGCTCCACCGACAGGTCGGTGCCGCTGGTGCCCGGGTTGTTGTACAGCATGATCGGGATGTCGATTGCCGCGCCGACCGCCTTGTAGTGGTCGACCACTTCCGCCTCGGTCAGCTTCCAGTAGGAGATGGGCAACACCATCACTGCCGTGGCCCCGCACGCCTGAGCCAGGCGGGCGCGCTGCACGGTACGTGCGGTAGTCAGGTCAGAGACGCTGACCACGCTGGGCACGCGACCAGCGATTTTCTCGAGGCTGTAGCGCACAACCGCTTCCCACTCGGCCTCGGACAGGTAGGCACCTTCGCCCGTGCTGCCCAGCGGGGCGATGGCGTGCACGCCGGCCTGGATCAGGCTGTCGATGGATGTGCCCAGGGCGTCCAGATCGACCGAGCCGTCTGCCGCGAAGGGAGTGATGGTGTAGCCGATGACGCCGCGAATTACAGGTGTAGACATGACCAGGCACCTTTGCCGTTGTTCAGGAAGGGGGACAGCTGCAATCAGCCCAGGCATTCGCCATGGGCACGCAAGGCCCGGCGCGCGTAATAGCTGAACGCGGCGCCATGGCGTTTTGGCGTGGAAATCCAGTCATGGGCTTCTTTGCCAAGTGCTTCGGGGATGGGGCGGATTTCACCGGCGCCCATGGCCAGCAACTGCATCCTCGCTGCACGTTCGAACAGCAGGGCGAGCACGCAGGCTTCTTCGATCGAGCGACCGGCGATCAGCAGGCCATGGTGGGAAAGCAGAATCGCCCGCTTGTCGCCGATGGCACTGGCGATGATCTCGCCTTCTTCGTTGCCCACCGGCACGCCTGGCCATTCCTTGAGGAAGGCGCAATCGTCGAACAGCGGGCAGAGGTCCATGTGCGAGATGGCCAGCGGCACTTCGAGCATCGACAAGGCCGCGCTGTGCAGCGGGTGGGTATGGATGATGCAGTTGACGTCAGGGCGTGCGCGGTACAGCCAGCTGTGGAAGCGGTTGGCGGGGTTGGCCATGCCCTGGCCTTGCAGCACCGTCAGGTCTTCATCCACGACCAGCAGGTTGGAGGCCGAGATCTCGTCGAAGCCCAGGCCAAGCTGTTGCGTGTAATAGGTGCCAGGTTCTGCAGCGCGTGCGGTGATCTGCCCGGCCAGGCCCGAATCGTGGCCGCCGTCGAACAGGATCCGGCAGGTCAGTGCGAGCTTCTGCCGCGGGGTATAGGTGTTGTCGGCCAGCGCAGTCAGCATTTGCTGTTGGGCACGCTTGACGAGCTGGTCCTTGGGGGTCTGCATGGTTGTGGTCACAGTGGGGTACCTGCACGGGATAAGGGCGATGACGTCCTGGTTGCTGTGGCTGGCTTGAGGACACACGTCGATCTTAATGACACTTTGTGTCATATGCAAGCGAAGTGTCATCGCGCCATGGGATAACCCATGAAGGAAAGCTCACTCCAAGAGAATGCTGGGGTCGCTCCCATATGGACCGCGTTATGCCCCTATTTACAGGGCATGCACGGACACTGTGGGAGCGGCCTTGTGCCGCGAAAGGGCCGCAAAGCGGCCCCAATACAGGCGACCGCTAATTCGGGTCTCTCTCCGACAGCATCCCGCCTGCGGTTTCTTTTTCCAGAATCCTCGCCCCTGCACCGTCCTTGCCCAGCACATCCTCGGGGTTGCGCAGCGGGCAGTCTTCCAGCGACAGGCAGCCGCAGCCAATGCAGTTGTCCAGGCTGTCGCGCAACGCTTCCAAAGTGCGGATGCGTGCGTTCAGGTCTTCTCGCCAGGCCGATGACATCTCGCCCCACTGCGCTGCCGTGAGTTTGCTGTTCGGCGGGTAGCGGCCAAGGGCACGCTTGATGACCTCGAGGGGGATACCCGTGCGCTGGGCCACCTTGATGATGGCAATGGTGCGCAACACTAGCGCGGGGTAACGCCGCTGGTTGCCGGCGGTGCGCGTGCCGGCGATCAGCCCCTTGGATTCGTAGAAGTGCAGGGCGGATACCGCAACGCCACTGCGCTTGGCGACTTCGCCGACAGTCAGCAGCCGCGTGCTGTTGGTGGATGATTTGGCTGTCACACCTGTTGACCTCAAGTTAAGTTGAGCTCTTATAGTCCTGCCCGATCTTTCCTGCAACCACCCCGCTGATCGGAGCAAGGCATGAACAAAAGGATGTTACTGGCCATGACTGTCGCCGCTGTCGCTGCCTTGGTCGGCGCCTACGCATTGACGGGCAGTGGGGTAGCGGCCCAACAGGCCGCGGCATGGCCGGTCACCAAAGTTGCGCTGGCCACTGCCGAGCCGGTCGACCTGGCGCGGCAACGTTTTGCATCGGGGGAGCTGGAGGCGGTCAATCAGGTGCAGGTCGCGGCCGAGGTGGCAGGGCGCATCACCCACATCGCCTTCGCGTCGGGGCAGGCCGTGCGTGCCGGGCAGTTGCTGGTACAGCTCAACGATGCGCCCGAGCAGGCCCAGCGCGTGCAACTGCGGGCGAAGCTGCGCAATGCCCAGGTCGCGGCGCAGCGGGCCAGTAAGTTGCGCGCGCTGAATGCCGTTTCGCAAGAGCTGCTGGATAACGCGAGCACAGCGGTGGATGTGGCCGCGGGTGAGCTGCAGCATGTCGAAGCGCTGATTGCGCAAAAAGCCATACGCGCGCCGTTTGCAGGCAATGTGGGTATCCGCCGTGTTCACCAGGGCCAGTACCTGGGCGCTGGCGAGGCGATTGCCAGCCTGACGGATACACGCCAGTTGCACGTCAATTTTTCCCTCAGCGAACAGGCGGCCCCCGAAGTGACTGTCGGGCAACTGCTGGAACTGACCGTCGATGCTGTACGCGGGCGGGCGTTTCAGGCACGGGTAGTGGCGGTCGATCCCCTGGTCAGCAAGTCACGCCTGGTCCAGGTGCAGGCTGCCCTGCCGAACCTGGATGGGCAGCTGCAGCCGGGCATGTATGCCGGGGTCCGTCTGCCTGCCGCGCAGCCGTCGAGGGTGCTGGCCGTGCCGGAAACGGCGATCACCTACACCGCCTACGGGCAGACGGTGTTCATTGCCAGGCAGGATCAGCAGGGCGTCATCAGCGTCAACCGGGTACCGGTAACGACCGGTGAGCGCTGGCAGGGGCGTGTGGAAGTCACCTCGGGCCTCGCGCCGGGCGACAGGGTGGTGGTTTCCGGCCAGCTGAAATTGAGTGATGGCATGCAGGTCGAGCAGGTCGCAGAAGACAGCCTGCTGGACGTGGCCGGGGGGCAGCAACCGTGAACTTCACCGATACCTTCGTGCGTCGCCCCGTGCTGGCGCTGGTGGTCAGCAGCCTGATCGTGCTGATGGGGCTGTTCGCCCTGGGCAAGTTGCCGGTGCGCCAGTACCCCTTGCTGGAGAGCGCGACGATCACCATCAGTACCGACTACCCCGGCGCCTCCGCCGAACTCATGCAAGGCTTTGTGACCCAGCCGATCAGCCAGGCGGTTTCTTCGGTTGAGGGCGTTGACTTCATGTCGTCATCATCGTTGCAGGGGCGTAGCCTGATTACCCTGCGCATGCTGCTCAACCGAGACTCGACCCAGGCGCTGGCCGAGACCATGGCCAAGGTCAACCAGGTGCGCTACCGCTTGCCCGAGAAAGCCTACGACCCGGTGGTGGAGCTGTCTGCAGGTGACTCCACGGCGGTGGCGTATGTCGGCTTCTCCAGCCAGACCCTGTCTATCCCAGAACTCAGTGACTACCTGTCGCGGGTGGTTGAGCCGCTGCTTTCGGGGATCGACGGCGTGGCCAAGGTGCAGACGTTCGGCGGGCAGAGCCTGGCCATGCGCCTGTGGCTCGACAGCGAGCAGATGGCCGGGCGCGGGGTGACGGCTGCCGACGTCGCACAAGCGGTGCGGGCCAATAATTACCAGGCCACCCCAGGGCAGGTGCGCGGGCAGTTCGTGCTGGCCGATATCCAGGTCGACACCGACCTGACCCGCGTCGAGGACTTCCGTGACCTGATCATCCGCAACGACGGCACCGACCTTGTGCGCCTGCGTGATGTGGGCACTGTCGAACTGAGCGCGGCGGCCACCCGCACCAGTGCCACCCTGGATGGTAAACCCGCTGTGCACTTGGGGTTGTTCCCCACGCCATCGGGTAACCCACTGGTCATCGTCGACGGCATTCGCGAATTGTTGCCGCAGATCCAGCAAACGCTCCCGCCCGGCGTGAAGGTGGCGTTGGCCTATGAGACTGCGCGTTTCATCGAGGCTTCGATCGAAGAAGTGTTGCGCACGCTGGTGGAAGCGATGCTGATCGTCGTGCTGGTGATCAGGCTGTGCCTGGGGTCACTGCGCAGCGTGGCGATCGCGGTGGTGGCCATTCCGTTATCGATGCTGGGTGCAGCGGGGTTGATGCTGGCGTTCGGCTTCAGCCTCAACCTGTTGACCTTGCTGGCGATGGTGCTGGCCATCGGCCTGGTGGTGGACGATGCCATCGTGGTGGTGGAGAACGTGCACCGTCACATCGAAGAAGGGCAAACACCGGTGGCGGCGGCGTTGGCCGGCGCACGCGAAATCGCCGGGCCGGTGATCGCCATGACCCTGACCCTGGCCGCCGTGTACGCGCCCATCGGTTTGATGGGTGGCCTGACCGGCACGTTGTTCCGTGAATTTGCCTTGACCTTGGCGGGGGCGGTGATCGTTTCGGGTGTTGTTGCACTGACCTTGTCGCCGGTGATGAGTTCGTTGCTGCTCAAACCCGACCAGCAGGGCGGGGCCATGGCCCACTTCGCCGAAAGGGTGTTCGCTGCACTCACAGCGGCCTATGCCCAGGCCTTGGCGTTTACCTTGGCGCGGCGCTGGCTCAGTGCTGGTGTGGCCCTGCTGGTTTGCCTGAGCCTGCCCTGGCTGTACCTGTTGCCACAGCGCGAGCTCGCACCGCCGGAGGACCAGGCGGCCGTGCTGACGGCAATCAAGTCGCCGCAACACGCGAGCCTGGACTACGTCGAGCGCTTTGCCAGCAAACTCGACCAGGTGATGAAATCGATTCCCGAAACCACCGACACCTGGATCATCAACGGCACCGACGGCACGGCGGCCAGCTTCGGTGGCATCAACCTCAGTGCATGGCAGCAGCGCGAGCGCTCTGCCGCGCAGGTCCAAGCGCAGCTGCAACAGGCGGTCGCCGACATCGAGGGCAGCAGCATTTTCGCCTTCCAGGTGGCGTCGTTGCCAGGTTCCAGTGGTGGCTTGCCGGTACAGATGGTGTTGCGCAGTGCCCAGGATTACCCGGTGCTGTACCAGACCATGGAAGTGCTCAAGCAACGCGCCCGCGAGAGCGGTTTGTTCAGCGTGGTGGACAGCGACCTGGACTACAACAACCCGGTGGTCAAGGTCAGCATCGACCGCGCCAAGGCCGCCAGCCTGGGGATCAGCATGCAGGACATCGGCGAGTCGCTGGGCGTGCTGGTGGGCGAGCAGTACCTGAACCGCTTTGCCCTGTTCGGCCGCGCCTATGACGTGATCCCGCAAAGCATCCAGGACCAGCGCCTGACCCCGTCGGCCCTGAACCGCCAGTACGTGCGGGCCGAAGATGGCAGCCTGGTGCCGTTGTCCACGGTGGTGCGCCTGGACCTGCAGGTCGCGCCTAACCGCCTTTTGCAATTCGACCAGCAGAACGCAAGCACCCTGCAGGCCATCCCCGCGCCCGGTGTATCGATGGGCAAAGCGGTGGCATTTCTCCAGCAGCTTGCCGCCGAGCTGCCGCCTGGTTTCAGCCATGATTGGCAATCGGAGTCGCGTCAGTATGTGCAGGAAGGTTTCGCCCTGATGTGGGCTTTTCTTGCTGCCTTGGTGGTGATCTACCTAGTGCTGGCCGCGCAGTATGAAAGCCTGGTGGACCCGCTGATCATCTTGGTGACCGTACCGTTGTCGATCTGCGGTGCGTTGCTGCCGCTGGCGCTGGGCTGGGCTACGTTGAATATCTACACGCAGATTGGCTTGGTCACGCTGATCGGGCTGATCAGCAAGCACGGCATCCTGATGGTGGAATTCGCCAATGAGATTCAGGTGCGCGACAACCTTGACCGTGCGGCGGCCATTGTGCGCGCCGCGCAAATTCGCCTGCGCCCGGTGTTGATGACCACGGCGGCGATGACCTTCGGTGTGATACCGCTGTTATTTGCCAGTGGCGCAGGGGCCAACAGCCGCTTTGGGCTGGGTGTGGTGATCGTCTGCGGCATGTTGATCGGCACACTGTTCACCTTGTTCGTGCTGCCGGCGATCTACACCTGGCTGGCGCGTGATCACCGGCTGACCACCCTGCGGCAAGTGCAACTGGCAGAAGCCTTCAGCGACTCGCTCAAGAAAGCCAGCACTCGCTGAAAGACGGGGTGGCACTCGGAGTAGGGCAAATGATCGAGTGGAGCCCAGAAAAACTCGAATGTGTGGCCATGGTCATCCAGCGTCTGGTGGGACCACCGCTCAGGTAGGAGACCGTCCACCCGGCACAGGTGAAACGACCAGATCTGTCCAAGATAGTCGGCATCCCAGCAGCCCAGATCATCCCTGATCGTGGCGTTGTGGATGCCAGACTCTTCACGCAGTTCACGCAGTGCGGCTTCCCCGGGCGTTTCACCGCGTTCGATCGAACCCTTGACCAGTTGTACGCCCGCCAACGGATGACGGAACAAGAGCATGCCGGGCGGCGCCGAGGGCGAGAGGACGACGGCGCAGGCCTTGTCTGGGAGCATGATGATTTCCGTATCGGCCATTATGGGCCGGGCATCATACGTGTTCAGACGGTCGCCGTGGCTGGCCCCCTCGCCACTCGAAGGGTGTTATTGGCTCTGCTTTTGGGTGATCGCATCGGTGATGGTGGTCATCAGCACCGGTGCATCCAGTTTCGGCAGCCTCGCCTCGATGAATCGCAGCCCCGCCCGCTCATCCCGCTCAGCGAGCACGTCGACCAGTTGCTGGTTGGTGGTCACGGTGTGTGTGTCATACGCCTTGCCTTTACCCATCAAGCCCGGCAATTGTGTCCAGTCCCACGCTGGCACGTCGTGGTAGGCGCGCTCGGGATTGCAGATCAGCCGTTCGATCGTGTACCCCTCGTTGTTCAGCAGAAGAATGGTCAGGGTCAGGTCGTCGCGCAGCATGCTGCCGATTTCCTGGGCGGTCAGCAGCGCGGAGCCATCCCCGACAATCAGCAACACGCGGCTGCCCGGTGCAGCTTTCTTCACGCCATAGGCAGCCGGGATCGAAAATCCGATGGAGCCCCACAACGGCTGGGCGACAAAACCTGCCCCTTGCGGCAATGTGATGGAGGCCGCGCCAAAGAAGGTGGTGCCCAGGTCGGCGACGATGATGTCGTTGTCCGTCAGCGACTGCCCGACAATCGTCCACAGGTCGGCCTGATTGAGTGCGGCATCGGGGGCGAAGCTGGCAGCGGGGGCTCGCGTGCTCGGTTGGGCCGGCAGGGGGCGATGGTCCTTGAGCACGTCATCCAGGCATTGAATTGCTTCGTGCATACACAGCGGGTAATCCAGGCCGTGCAGACGTGTGGAAAATGGCTGGATATCCAGCACCTTCGCGTGGTCCAGCCCGTCGGTAAAACCACCGGTCACGGCATCGGTAAAGGTAACACCCACGGCAATCACCAAGTCGCAGCCTTCGATCGCCTGTTTCACGTAAGGCTCGCTGGCCCCGCCGACATACAGCCCGATATGGCTATCGGCGCGCTCGTCCAGGGTCCCTTTGCCCATCAGCAAAGAGGCGGAAATCAGCGCGTGTGCCTGCACCAGCGAGCGCACGCTGTGCTTTGCGCCGAAGCGTTCGGCCAGATGGCCGGCGAGCAGCGAAACCCGCTTGGGTTGGGCAAGGCAGGCGGCGAGGGCGTGCCTGAAGTCTGCCAGTACAGCAGGGGGGGCGGGCTGCACGGGGCGTGTGGGCCATGGCTCCACTACCGCCACCAGATGGTTGACCACATCCATCGGTATTACCAAGTAGCCTGGTTTTTTTTGCTCGAGCACCAGGTTCAGCACCCGGTCGATCTCGCCCACGGCGTTTTCTGGCGTCAGCATCGAACAGCCTGCCGACACTTCAGCGTGAATGCGCAGGAAACGCTGGAAATCGCCGTCGCCAAAGGTGTGGTGCATTGGCGATTTCGTCGCCTGTGCAGACAGCGGCGGTGCCCCGACGATATGCAGTACCGGCACGTGCTCTGCCGCACTGCCGGCAATGCCGTTCAGCGCACTCAGTTCACCCACGCCAAAGGTGGTGATCAGCGCAGCAAGGCCTTTGGTCCGCGCATAGCCATCCGCCGCGTAGGCGGCGTTCAGTTCGTTGGCGTTGCTGGTCCATTCGATCTGGCCTTGCTGCAACAGGGCTTCGAGCAGCCACAGGTTGTAATCGCCGGGCACCCCGAACAGGTGGTCGACGCCGGCGTGTTTCAAGCGCTGGTAAAGATAATCGGCAACGCGAATTGAAGTGGTCATGCCCACCTCCTTGAGTTAAAGCGCAGTGGGCGGGGTAATGGCGAAGAAGAAGTGGGCATCCTGCGAGACATAGCGCACGGTCGACCCCTGAGGGATATGAATGACATCGCCGGCAGTGGCCTGGTGAACGACACCGTCGATTTCGGCGCCAAACACGCCAGCGATGACATAAATGACTTCTTCGTAATTCAGGGTTTTGAAGACGGTTTCATTGCCGTCGGAAGTGCCAAAACCGGCCAGTAACTTTGAATGTGTTACATCCACGGCCCAGCCGATTTTTGAAATACCGTTAATAATGGAAGTTGGGCGGTTTTTATAAGTTATGTCGGCGGCATTGATAATATTCATTGCAGTGTTTGTCCTTGTGCTTATACCGCTTCAAAGCTAATCTGGAACCGCCGCTGGTTAAACGGATAAATAAACATGCCGTGCATTCGCTTTTGCATGCAGGGCGAAAGCACACGCACATTGCAGTGAGGTAAAACCGGTGAATGGTTCGAGAAAGCGACTGCCCCCACTGAACACCATCGCTGCCTTCGAAGCGTCTGCCCGGTTGATGAGTTTTACCGGTGCGGCCGAAGAGCTAAGCCTTAGCCAGGGTGCTGTAAGCCGGCAGATTCAACGCCTGGAAGAGCGCATCGGCACCACCCTGTTCGAGCGCCGGCACAAAAAGATCGAGCTGACCCGCGCCGGCGATATCTTCTACCGGGCGATTTGCGAAAGCCTGGTGTCGATCCGCCATGCGGTGCAGGCTATCGAGCGGCTCAACAGCAACCAGGTGACCCTTTCCGCCAGCCTGGCCATGTCCAGTTTCTGGGTGATGCCGGCCATTCTGGCGTTCCGGCAGCGGGCGCCGCAGATCAACATTTCCATCCTCGCCAATGACCACGTCCTGGACCCTGCCCGCGAGGCGGTTGACCTGGCGATACTCTACGGCGACGGCGTGTGGCCGAACCTGAATGCACACAAGCTGTTCGACGAAATCATCTTCCCGGTGTGCAGCCCGGCGTATGCCGCCGAACAGCGTATCGAGTCGATCGAAGACCTCGCGCGCTGCACCTTGATCGAAGTGGTCACGGTGGATTCGGTATGCGGCAGTTGGGAGGAATGGCTCAACCGCGCAGGCTTGGCCGGTACGTTCAGCCAGGCCCCGACGTTGCGGGTTTCCAACCACGACCTTGCCTACCGCGCCGCCGAGGCGGGGCAGGGCATCACCCTGGCCTGGAACTACGGGCCGCAGGAACTGCTCAGGAGCCAGCGGCTGATCAGGCCGGTGGAGGCGCACGTGACCACGGGTATGGCGGAATACCTGGTCAGCGCCCGCTACACGGATGAACGGCCAACGGTCGACCGTGTGCGCGAATTGCTGGTGGAGTTTTCGAAGGGGGAAGGGGCGCCAGTGTTCTGAAGTGCTGGCGTCAGGTGGCCGTCCCTGGCCGCGGTGACAGGGGATTACTCGGCGATGGCGCCAGCGGCGATCATGTCCTGGCGCAGGTAGCGGGTGCAGCGCAGGTAGTGGTAGCCCGCCCAGAAGCCAGTGAAGGCCATGACGAACAGCACGTATTTGAGCGAGTTTTGCGGGTCGGGTATGTGCTCGGCGACCGTGTCGCTGAGAAAGCCAATCAGCAGCGGTGCGAGCACCAGGTTGGTGATGTTCGCGGCAAACAGCATCAGCGCCACGATCTTGCCGCGCATCGAGCTTTTCACCAGGTTCTGCAGCAGCGCCGAGGTCGGGCCCAGGTAGATGTAGATGGCCGGGATGAATACCCACAACAGCAGCTCGACCCGCGGCAGGTCGTCGAGCGAGAAGATCAGCAGGGTGGCGCAGCTGCCGACGAGGGTGACCCAGCCCACGAAGCGTGCCTGAAACTCGGCGCTCAGCTTGCTGTTGCTCATGATCAGTGCCGTGACCAGCATGGCTACCAGCCCACCCACACCGTGGATCGAGCCAAGCATGGCACCGGCATCGCTGACCGTCAGGCCATGGGAGCGCACCAGGAAGGACGGCGTCCACCAGATCAGCCCCCAACCCCAGTAGGTCAGCACGGTGGTGCCAATCAGCACGTGGATCAATGCGCGTTGCCCGAGGGTGAACTGCAGGGTGCTCTTGATCGTGGACTGCTCCTGCGAGCGGGTGATGTCATGCAACCCCCTGGCGGGCTCGCGGACCAACAGCCAGAGCAGGGTGGCCACCGGCAGGCCGGCCAGCCCGAAAATCACCAAGGTGCCGCGCCAGCCGTGCTCGTTCACCAGCCAGGCTGCGCCGGAGCCGCCGAGCCATGCGCCCAGGCAGGCGCCAATGCCCCAGATGGTGAAGGCTGTGGCGCGCAAATGAGGCGGAAAGCGGTCGGCGATCATGCTGTGGGACGATGGCGTGGAACCGGCTTCGCCAACCCCCACGCCGATCCGCGCCAGGGCGAATTGCCAATAGGTCTGGCTCAGGCCGCAGAGCACGGTCATGCCGGACCACAGGCCGATGCAGGCGGCCGTGAGGCGTTTGCGGTTGACCTTGTCAGCCAACACGCCCATGGGGATGCCTGCGGTGACATAGAAAACCGCCAAGGTGACCCCGGTCAGAAAACCCACCGAGGTGTCCGAGAGGTTCAGGTCGTGCTTGAGGGGTTCGATCAGGGTAGACAGCACATAGCGGTCGGCGATGTTCACGGCATAGACCATCACCAGCATGAACAGCATGAACCAGGCGCCAAAACCGATGCGCGAGGGGGACGTGGCACGCGGGCTGGTATTGACGGCGCTAGCCGTCAATACCGCTTCATCATTGGGTGTGTACATGGGGATTTCTTACCTTTAATTGTTTTATTGTCACGGCAGAAATAAAAAGGCGACGCTCAGGCTTCTACATGGCCGGTCAGTTTCTCCTTCAGCAGATAGGCATTTACCCCGAGGTCTATTATCGGCCGGCCGGGGAGTGCGCAGGGTTGCCCCAGCGACATCATGTCGGAAACCATCTGGCTGTCCTGACCAGCGGCGAGATCGGCAACCGCCATGCCTGCGGCAGTCTGCCGGGCAATGCCCACGCCGCCGCAACCGACCGCGCAGTAGACGTTGTCGGCCAGTCGGCCAAAGCCGGGGGCACCGTTGCCGGTCATGGTCAACCAGCCCATCCAGAAGTGCTCGATATCCAGCGGCTCGATGAAGGGCGGAAAGCGCCGATCGAGGATGTCCCGGTGCAGGCCATTGAAGTGTTCCCTGCGCGTGTTCGAGCACCTGAACGAAGGCGAGTAGGCGAAACCGCTGCGAATCAGCAGGCGCTGGTCCTGGGTTCTTCTTAAGGTCGGCCCGACAGTGCCCAGGGCCGGCGTAATGCCCCAACTGCGTTCTCCTTGCAGGAGTTGCTGTTGTTCTGGGGTCATGGGTTTGGTCAGGCTGGCAAACAGAACGAACGGCAACAGGCGGTTCCTGAGATAGCCGAACTGTTCGGCAAAACCGTTCACTGCCAGTACCAGGTGCTTGGCGCTGACCATTGCGTGTGCTGTTTCGGCGCGGATGCCGTTGTCGGTCTGCAAGCGCAACACCGGGCTGCGTTCAAACAGCCTGACGTTGCCCGGCAGGCTGTCGGCCAGCCCACGCACCAACGCGGCGGGGTTCAGCAGCGCGGTGCCAGGGGTGTGCACGCCTGAATGGTAATGGCCAAGCCCGGTATTGGCGGCGATCTGTTCGCGGTCAAGCCAGGTGTAGGGCTCGCCCATCTGTTCCAGCAACTGGATATCGGCGTGCAGCAGCTTCCTGCTGATCTTGTCGGAGACCGCGCAATGGTATTTACCCTGGCGCAGCCAGTCGCACTGGATGGCATGGCGGCTGATGGTGTTTTCCAGGGCGTCGATACCGGCCCGGCTGAGCCGCGCATAGCGTTGGCCGGCGACGACATCCGGGTGGCCGACCTGGTGAGGCAGGTCGATGGCAAAGCCTGAGTTACGCCCCGAGGCGTTATCGCCGACAACACCGGCTTCGAGGATCGCAATGCTCTGGCCGGGGTGAAGTTCGGCGAGGCGTCTGGCCGCCGCCAGCCCGGCGAAGCCTGCGCCGAGAATCAGCCAATCGACATGCTGGTTGTGGCTGAGTGGAGAAGTTGGCGTTCTAAAGGGGGCAAGGGCCGACCAGCCGTTTGACTGGTCGTCGCAGGGGAGCAGTTTTATGTTCATTGTTATTCAATCATCGAGGGCAGGGCGTTAGGGGGATTTTCCTGATCAACTTTTACCCATGCAAACCACCATTGCTCATGCGGTGCATGCATTTTTGCATGCTGTGTTTCAAGGTTGATCAATGCGAAATGCATGCAATAAGTTGCTGTTTACGTGTTGGGGATTAAGGCGTGCAAGAGACGTTTTATAGGGTTGCCAGCGTGTAAGTCGTTAAACTTTATTCACCGACTTTAAGATCGAGCGCCGCGCGGGTGGCGCTCGATTTACGCATCACCTAAAAACCTGAAACAGGCACTGTTACCCTGCCTCAGATATCCAGTACCAAGGTGTCCGACAACGCGCGCGAACAACACGTCAGGATTTGCTCGTTCGCCTGTTTCTCTTCGTCAGTGAGGTACACATCCCGGTGATCCGGCCGGCCTTCCAGCACCGTGCACAGGCAGGTCCCGCACATCCCTTGCTCGCAGGCCACCTGGATGTTCACGCCAGCTGCCGCCAGTGCCCGGGCGATGCTATGGCCCTCGCTGACACGCACGGTCTTGCCGCTGCGGCGAGCCACCACGTCGAAGGCAGCGCCGTGGGTTTCAACGGCCGCCTGAAAATATTCGCTGTGGATATGGTCGGGTGCGAAACCGGCGGCCTGTGCGTGGCCGATCACCCAGTCCATGAACCCGCTTGGCCCGCAGACGTACACATGCACGCCCGCTGGCGCCTGGCCCAGTACTGATGCCAGGTCCAGCTTGCCACTGGCCGTTTCATCATCGAAGTGGGTGTGCACGCAGGCCGCGAAGCCGGCGTGCTCCAGCTCTTGGACAAAAGCCGAGCGCTTGCGCGAGCGTGCGCAGTAATGCAGTTCGAACGGCTGCGCTTGCGCGTGCAACTGATGGGCCATGGCAATCATCGGCGTAATGCCGATACCGCCGCCGAACAGCAGCGAACCGCTAGCGGCCTCCGCCAGCGGGAACAGGTTGCGGGGCTGGCCGATCGTTACTTCCCGCCCTTCTTGCAGCAACGCGTGCACCGCTGCCGAGCCTCCGCGCGAGCGCGGGTCGCGCAACACACCAACGCGGTACCGGGTAAGGTCCGCCGGGTCGCTACAAAGGGAGTACTGGCGGACCAGCCCGGCCCCCAGGTGAACGTCCACATGGGCGCCGGCGCTGAATGCCGGCAGGGCCCGGCCTTGCGGTTCCACAAGGTCGAGCACCACCACATCCTCGCCCTGCAGGTCGCGCTTGTGCACCTTGAGCGTCAGCAGCGGCCCGCTCATTCGGGCATTCCCGCGCGCTTCATGGCGTCCAGGTACCAGGTGATGAAGGCCATGACCCCGTACTCCGCCGACGGCGAATAGTGGCCCTTGCGATAGGCGGGCGAGTTGATGCCCAGTTGGTTGTTTTCGGCCAGGGTCTTGTCCTGGTCGTTGGTCGCCCGCCAAACCTTGAGCAGGTTGTCGAGCTGGTAATCGACGCCCTCGACGGCATCCTTGTGCACCAGCCATTGGGTGGTGACGGCGGTTTTCTGCGGGCCTAGCGGCAATACCCGGAACGAGATGGCATGGTCGCCCAAGGCATGGTTCCAGGTGTTGGGGAAGTGCAGAACGCGCACGGAGCCAACGTCGAAGTCCGGCAACCGGCCCATCACCCGCTGCGAAGCGGGCTGGCCGTCCATGGTGAAGGACAGGCCGCGGTACATCGGCACCCGCACCACCTGCCAGCCTTGAGGGTTCGCCTGCAGCCGATGCGGCAGGCCTTGTTCATCCCAGCGCAGTTGGTCGGCGGCCGCCTTGGGCACGTACTCGGGCGGGCACCGCGGGTCGTTCACGTCCTCGACTTCGGCGATGGTGTTGAGCAGTTCCGGGTGGCCGCTGCGGCAGTGGTAGCACTCGCGGTTGTTTTCGATGACCAGCTTCCAGTTCGCCTCTTCGATAATGGTCATTTCGTGGGCGACCTTGGCGTCAGCCAGGTCGTGCGGGGCCAGGTACGGGGTGACGACGTTGGCGAAGGTGTCGAACGCATTCGGCGTGTCGGCCAGGCAGATGAACAGGTAACCGGCCAGCTCGCGTACGTGTACCTGCTGCAGCGCGTTGGCGGCCTTGTCGAAGTTTTCCGGCATTTCCCGGGCGAAGATCAATGAGCCCGTGTCATCGTAGGTCCACTGGTGATAGGGGCAAATCAGGTTTCGGGTCTTGCCTTTGTCGCCCACGCAGAGGCGTGAGCCGCGGTGCCGGCAGGTGTTGTGGAAGGCGCGAATGGCACCATCGCGGCCACGCATCACGACCACCGAGGCCGTGCCTATGTCGACCTTGAACCAACTGCCAGCGGTGTTGATGGTGCAGCTCATGCCGGCGAACAGCCATTCGCGGTGCCAGATCGAATCCATCTCGAACTGGAACAGCGCGTCATCGGTATAAAACGCTTGGTCCAGGGTTTCCCCCGGTACCTGACGGTCCAGCAGTGCAGCCAGTTGTGCACTACCCATATTCTTGTTTTTCATGGTTGAAGTCTCACGGCCAGGCGAACGAACAGTGCGTGTTCTTTTGCATAAAGGGCCATCGGACTATATGAGAGGTGTCGGTATTTGATTCAGTCAAATCTCGCGCCCCGCCGTCCGTTGCGGGCGATACTTGCTAACATGCAAGGCCACCTGGTGGCGCAGCAGTAGAGAGGGTGATGCCGTGAGCAGCGAGACAACAACAACGCCAGACGCCGCCGAACGCCTGCAGGGCATTAAGCATCCAGGCACATTGGAAGACATGATCGATTACCGGCTTTACCTGGTGTATCGGGATTGCGGGTATGTCCCGGAAAAGGTCTGCAAGCAGGAGTACGGCATCAGCCGGCGCCGGCTGCGGATTATCTTCAGCCTGGTTCACGGCGAAGGGATCACCGTCAGTGAACTTGCCCAGCGGGCGGAGCTGGACATGGCGCAGACTTCACGCACCCTCGGCACCATGATGCGCGAAGGGTATTTGAGGCGGTTGTCGAACCCGGAGAATGCCCGCTTTGCCCAAGTGGTGCTGACGGACAAAGGGCGGCAGGTCTACAACGACATTCTGGGGCGTTATCGCAGCATCAATCAGTCACTGTTGGCACCTTTGAGTGACCCAGAATTGCTGATGCTCGACTACCTGCTGGATAAGCTGCGGGCAAGTGCCTCGGACCTTGAGTCAAGAACCCTCAAGGCCCCCGAGGCACTTGGGCAGGATCAGAAGTAATAACCGATATTGATGTTCAGCTGGTTTTCCCACTGGTCACTGCCGCCCGCTGCCAAGCTCTGGGTGTAACTGCTGCCGCCGACATACGGGTCGTTCTTGCCATGCATCCATTCGGTGGCGATCAGGACATGGTTGCCGACGAAGAACGAGGTGCCGAGGATGATGCGTTGGGAGTCTTTGAAGTCGCTGGCGCTTTTATCGTATTCGCTGTAGTCGGCATACAGCTTGATGCCATTGACCTGATCGAACAGGTAGCGCCCGGGGATGGCGTAGCTGACATCGGCCACGTACAGGTTGCCGCGGCTGGCCACGTTGAAGGTGCTGTCGTAGCCGCCGAAGGTTACCGTCGCGTCGCTGTCTGGGTTACGCGGGCTCATCACTTGCCGTGCGGCAAGCAGCTGCACGCCCCAGGCGCCGTGGGTGCCGCTGTAGTGCACGGCGAACGCGTTGCGCCGGCCGTCATCGTGGGTATCGTTGTTGTTCAGGTCGGCGGTGTAGCCGGAAACGCCCACTTCCGAGTCCCAGCCGGCAATGTTCAACGTGTGCGCCAGGCGTGCAACTACGGTGTTTCGCTCGCGGTTGTCGCTGCCGTTTTCCACGTACGGGTCGTGGCTTGAAACCACGTTGGAGTAGGTGACGCCCCCTTCGCTGGTGCCCTTGCCTTGCCAGGCGGGGCGCGCGTAGTAGCCGGCTTGGAAGTTCCAACCGCCGGCCTGTTGCACGTATTTGGCACCGACCATCGAGAGGTCCTCGAGGCCTAGGACGTAGCCCAGGGTTTCGGCGAACGTGCTGCCGAAGTAGCTGAGGTTGCCGAACGGCACCTGGTTGAGGCCCAGCTGGACCTGCCGCTGTTCGTCCAGCTTGTAGCCCACCCAGGCATATTCGGCAAACGCAATGTCGCCGACGGCGTCGGTGTACTGGTAAGGGTAGGCTTTGCCGTAGAAACGGTATTTTGCAGCGCCGATCCAGGTGTCCGAAGTGTATTTGGCGGTGAGGAAAAAGGTGTCGAAGTTGAACTTGTTGATGTCGCGGTCCGGGTCGTAATCGAACCGGGTCCGTACAGCCCCGCCCAGGTCCAGGTTGTCGGTCACCTGGATGGCAAACACTGCCGGTGATGTGACAGCCCATGCCGCCGTGGCCATCGCTGTCAACGCGAGTCTGTTCATGAATTGCTCCCATAATTATTTGAGTTAGGCAGGCAGCTAAAACACGTTTGCAACTGACGCCAGACACAACCGGGCCCGCCGCGGCCAAGGTTGGGCGCGGGGTATGTGCGTAGTTTTGGTTTGCAAGCGGTAGGCGAGAATCTATGCGGGGCGGCGATATTTGACTAAATCAAATCTGCAGGCAGGGGCGCGAAGGCGTTGTGCATGAACAACCGCGCCTTACGCCTAGGCTCTGTACGAAGAGTTTTGTGGGAGCGGGCTTGCCCCGCGATGGAGTGTGAAGCGCTCCTGTACCCGATATCGACTAGCGTCAAAGTCGTCGCGAATTCAGGCTTTGCTGCCGCGTTGCGGCAGATCGCGGGGCAAGCCCGCTCCCACAATGATGGATGACCATATTTTTCGTACAAAACCTAATAAGGCGCGTTCTGGTTTAAGGTGCGCGTAGGCCAAAATGGACTCTCACTGGAAGGACACGACACTGATGGACACTGCTTTTTCACCCGTCGCCGAGCGCCTGCACAATCGCCGATTCGCGGTAGCGAACAATGCACAAGGGCTCTCCGGTGCTGGCACGGTCTTTCATTACGTTGTCGATGGAAGCGCCATCACCAGCCACTATCAGGGCGGTAGGATCCGGATTGGCAATCAGGTAGGCCGTGTTACAGGCCCCGACACGATCGAGCTACTTTTTCAGTGTTTGACCACCGAAGGTGAAATGCTGGCCGGCTGGTCGCGCGGTACGGTGGGGCTCGATCAAGCCGGTCGCACCACGCTGCACTTCGTTTGGGGCTGGTTGTCGGGGGCGACGGGGGGTGGCGAATCCCGCTACGTCGAGCTCGTCGAGTAGCAGCAGCCCCCCCGCAGCGTTCACTTGCCGCTGATCACCCGGGTCCACAGCCGGGTGCTCAAACGCATGCCTGCCGGTGACAGGGTCTGGATCGGGAACAGCGTATCCAGCACGGCCTGGGGTGGGTACACCGCCGGGTTGTCACGCAGCGCCGCGTCTACATAGGGTAATGACGCCGCATTGCCATTCGGGTACTTCACCGCGTTGCTGATATGCGCCATGACCTGGGGGTCGAGCAGGTAGTTCAGGTAGGCATAGGCCGCGTCCAAGTGTGGCGCAGCTTTGGGAATCACCACCATGTCCACCGCCACCGTCGAGCCTTCACGGGGGATGCTGTAGCCCAGGTGCACGCCGTTGTTCGCCTGTTGCGCGCTGTTCATCGCTTGCAGCACATCGCCGCTGAAACCGATCGCAACGCAGATGTTGCCGTTGGCCAGGTCGCTGACGTACTTGGATTGGTGGAAGTAGCTGATGGAAGGGCGGATAGCCATCAGCGCCGCCTCGGCTTTTTTCAGGTCTTCAGGGCGCTGGCTGTGTGGGTCGAGCCCCAGCACCTTGAGGGTGATCGGCAACACCTGCGTCGGGTTGTCGAGGAACGCCACGCCACAGGCGCTCAGCTTGCGGATGTTGTCCGGGTTGAACAGCATCTGCCAGGACTGAGTGACATCGGCAGTGCCGAAGATGGCCTTGATCTTGTCGACGTTGTAGCCGATACCCGTGGTCACCCACATGTAGGGGATGGCATGGCGGTTGCCGGGGTCGCTGGTTTCCAGAAGTTGCATCAGCTTGGGGTCGAGGTTGTGCCAGTTGGGCAGCTTGCTGCGATCGAGTTCTTGGATGGCACCGGCCTTGATCAGCCTGGGCAGAAAATGGTTGGACGGGCTGACCAGGTCATAGCCGCTGCCGCCGGTCATCAGCTTGGCCTCGGTCGTCTCGTTGCTGTCGATAAGGTCGTAGGTGGGCTGGATGCCTGTGCGGCGGGCGAACGCTGCCAAGGTGTCATCGGCAATGTAGCCGCTCCAGTTGGCGATGTTCACCGATTCGGCGGCCTGGGCCGTCAGGCTGAACAGCGCCGCGGACAGCACGGCCATGCAGGTACGTTTCATCATCTTGCCCTCTGTTGTTGTAAGTGTGCGCAAGTGCTCATGGCAGTCAACGTTCTAGCCGCGCGCGGCGTACTTCCCAGGCCATGCGCAGGGACGCGCCGATATCGAAGAACGGGCGTGGCGGCAGGTAACCGGGTTGGGCCTGGCCAAGCACGTCGCTGAGCAGCGTTGACGACGATGCGCTGGCCATGTCGACCAGCAGCCTGCCCCACAAGGTGCCGCGGGCGACCCCCGAGCCGTTGCAGCCGGCCACGGCATGCAGCCCTTCGTCGATCCGCGCGAAGCACGGCTCGCCAGAACGGGTGCCGCTCAGGTGGCCGGTCCAGGTGTATTCGAGGTCCTTGGCGGACAGCCCGGGGAAGCGCTTTTCCAGGCCTTGCAGATGCTGCTGTCGGCGGGCCTGCAACTGCGCGCCATTGAGGTCGCGCTGGCGGTATTCCACCGTGTTGCGAATCAGCAGCCGTCGGCCTGGCAGCAGGCGCAGGGTAGCGCCGCCCGGCAAGGTCGACAGTACGCCCCAGGTGTGGTCGCCGAACTGGCTTTGCCAACGCGCCTCGGTCAGTGGGCGGGTGATGCTGGCGCTCAGTTCCAGCGGGAAGGTGCCGCTGTGGTGCACGCCCACTCTGGGCAAGAATGCGCCGACGCAGGCCAGCACCTGGGGCGCATTGATCACGCCGGCTTCGGTTTTGGCTTGCCAGCCACGCCCGGCACGGCGCAGGCTCAGTACCGCACTGTGCTCGTAAACCTCCACCGCCTTGGGCAGGCTGTCTGCAAGGCCCCGGACATACTTCGCCGGTTGCAGCAAGGCGTTGCCCCCGGCGCAATGAATGGCGCGGGTATAGAAGCCGCTGCCAAGGCGCTGCTGCAGCGCTTGGCCTTCCAGGTAGCGTGCTTGGGCGCCTACCGCCTCGAGTGTGTGCATCACGGCCTCGGCCTGCTGCAGGTGCGCGGGCTGATGCACGGCGAAGTGATAGCCACCGTCGTCGTACTCGCAGGCGATGCCCAGCTCACCAATGCGCTGGCGCACTTCCTGAGCAGCGGCCACGCCAATGCGCGACGCCACTTCAAAACCTGCAAACCCAGAGTTGCCGAGCAGTTCGTTGGGTGAGGGCAGTTCATGGCTGACGGCAAAGCCCGAGTTGCGTGCCGAAGCCCCCTGGGCTACTCGCTGCCGGTCAAGCAGGACGATGCGTTGCCCTGGGAAGCGTGCCGCCAGTGTGTGGGCAGCCGCGAGGCCGGTGATGCCACCGCCGATGATCAGCCAGTCGCAGGTGTGCTGGCCTTCGAGGCGCGGGTGCGGGGCAGACTCGCCCGCCAGCGCGATCCATCCACAGCGGTTGTCGATTGCCATCAGCTTCTCCACAATCAATGCGCACGGGTTATCGGTGTTCGTTGTCAGTGCGCGTTCAAGGCTTAATCTACGAGGGCTGTGGCCGTGTTTCTAACGCTAATATTTCATTTAGCTATTCTTGAAACGCATGGATAAAATCTTTCGTGTGCCCTCGCTTCATGCCCTTCAGGCGCTCACTCACGTGGCGGACAGCAGCAGCTTTACCGAGGCTGCCCGGCAGTTGCACCTGACCCAGAGTGCGATCAGCCGCCAGATTCAGCAGCTGGAGGAGCATTACGGGGTGGCGCTGTTCGACCGCACCAGCCGCAAGGTGGCGCTGACGGAGCACGGCCGTGATGTCTATGCGGTGGCGTGTGAAACGCTGAACGATCTGCGCGCCCTGGCGCAGCGGCTTTCGCCAGCGCCCGTGGACCGGCCGTTTCGCATCCGCATCTTCGTGTCACTGGCGGTGCGCTGGTTGCTGCCGAGGTTGAGCAGCTTTTATGCGCTGAACCCGGCGTTGTGCCTGTCCATCGAAACGGTTAGCGGGGAGGTGGTGGAAACCAGCGGCGATTGCGATGCCTATGTACTGTATTTGCGAGATGGCCTTGATGATCGGCCGCTGACGGTGTTGTTCGATGAGTACCTGGTCCCGGTCTGCGCGCCGCGCCTTGGCGACGGACAGTTACCGCCACGCTCGCTGGAAACGCTGGGTGATCATGCCTTGATCCATGGCTCGACCGCGCGCCACGAGTGGAACCTGTGGTTGCAAGCGCATCAGGATCGCCCCGGGCGCAGTTACAAACACCTGATGTTCAACCTTGACGACCTGGCGCTGGATGCCGCTGCCCGCGGTTTGGGCGTGGCCATGACGGACCAGGTGCTGGCGCACGACGCCCTGGCCCGGGGGGATTTGATCGTGCCGTTTGGCGAGCCGCTGAAGACTGGCGGCGTGTATGCACTGTGGTTGCGCGATAGCGGGGTAGCGCACCCGGCCTGCACGGCGGTGTTGCACTGGTTTGAGGCGCAGTTGGAGCGTACTGGCGTTGGCATAGCGGTCAGGTAAGAGCCGCTTTCTTGCTCGCCCTGTTTAAAGCTCGCCCAGACCCTGTGGGAGCGGGCTCGCCCCGCGAAGCAACCGCCGCGGTGGGTGGCACGGGCTTCGCCCGTGTTCGCGGGACAAGCCCGCTCCCACAGGGGGCACGCCGTCTTTACAAACCCGAGCTAAACAGTTGCTCCCATCGGGCTGCGCCCTCAAACCTCGCAGACAAACGTCCCCGTCCCCTCAAGAATGTTCTGCAGCGTCTCCTTCACCTCGTCCATGTCGCTCAGATCGCTGGTCAGGATGATCTCCAGCACTTCATCCCCCCTCAGCGCATCGCGGTCCCCGGCCGCCACTTCGATCAGCAGGCGCTGGGCGCTCAGGGTCACTTTCAGCCCGTCCAGCGTCGACGGCTCGTCATCCAGGGTCAGGTCAACCGTGTCTTCATCCGGGTAACGGGTAAGCAGGAACATCTGACCCGTGTCGCTGTGGCAGCAGAGGGTTGCCATGTTGTCTTCCTCGTCATCGCAAGGGGTGGCGAAGAGCAGGGCGGTCTTGATTTGCATGGACAGGCTCGGGTCAAAGGAAACGGAAGGGAATTCTGACAGTCTTGCACGTATCCATAAACGTAAAGTTACCCCCCCTTGACCGAAATTGTCGCAGCGCTGCAAGCGTTGGTGACTACTCAGTCGTTAAGCTTCGGCGAGCCCTGGGCGTGCTGTGCACGTCCAACGCCTGGTTATAACCGTCCGCCATGCCACGGGTTGGCTATCGTTGATCCGTACACGGCGCACGCGAGCGACGCTTCAATTATTACAAAGCCCAAGCGGAGTACCACAGATGGCGTTTTTCACCGCAGCCAGCAAGGCCGACTTCCAGCATCAACTGCAAGCGGCTCTGGCGCAGCACATCAGCGAACAGGCACTGCCACAAGTGGCGCTGTTCGCCGAACAGTTCTTCGGCATCATCTCTATGGACGAACTCACCCAGCGCAGGCTTTCCGACCTGGCTGGCTGTACCCTTTCTGCCTGGCGCATCATCGAGCGCTTCGACGCCGAACAACCTCAAGTGCGGGTGTACAACCCTGATTACGAACGCAACGGCTGGCAGTCGACCCACACCGTGGTCGAGGTGCTGCACCACGATTTACCCTTCCTGGTCGACTCGGTGCGCACCGAGCTCAACCGCCGGGGCTACAGCATCCACACCCTGCAAACCACGGTACTGAGCGTACGCCGCGGTGCCAAAGGCGAGCTGCTGGAGCTGCTGCCCAAGGGTACCCACGGTGAAGGCGTGCGCCATGAGTCGCTGATGTACCTGGAGATCGACCGCTGCGCCAACGCCGCCGAACTGACGGTGTTGGCCCGTGAAATCGAACAAGTGCTGGCCGAAGTGCGGGTGGCGGTCGCCGATTTCGAACCGATGAAGGCCAAGCTGCGCGAAGTCGTGGCGCTGGTGGAACAGACCGCGTTCGGCCCGGCGCAGCATGACAAAGGCGAGGTGAAGGCGTTTCTCGAGTGGCTGCTGGACAACCATTTCACCTTCCTCGGCTACGAAGAATTCACCGTCCAGGGCGGCAGCGATGGCGGCCAGATGGTCTACGACGAACAATCGTTCCTTGGCCTGCCTCGTCGCCTGCGCGTGGGGCTGACGCCTGAAGAGCTGCGTATCGAAGACTACGCCGTAGCCTACCTCAACGAGCCGCTGCTGCTGTCCTTCGCCAAGGCCGCGCTGCCCAGCCGCGTGCACCGCCCGGCCTACCCGGACTACGTGTCGATCCGCCAGCTGGACGCGGATGGCAAGGTGGTCAAAGAACACCGCTTCATGGGCTTGTACACCTCCTCGGTGTATGGCGAGAGCGTGCATGCCATCCCGTACATTCGGGTCAAGGTTGCCGAAGTCGAGCGCCGTTCTGGCTTCGACCCCAAGGCTCACCTGGGCAAGGAACTGGCCCAGGTGCTCGAAGTGCTGCCGCGCGACGACCTGTTCCAGACCCCGATCGACGAGCTGTTCAGCACGGTCATGGCCATCGTGCAGATCCAGGAGCGCAACAAGATTCGCGTGTTCCTGCGCAAAGACCCTTACGGCCGCTTCTGCTACTGCCTGGCCTACGTGCCGCGCGAGGTCTACTCCACCGAAGTGCGGCAGAAGATCCAGCAGGTGCTGATGGAGCGCCTCAAAGCGAGTGACTGCGAGTTCTGGACCTTCTTCTCCGAATCGGTGTTGGCGCGCGTGCAGCTGATTTTGCGGGTCGACCCGAAGAACCGCATCGACATCGACCCGCAGCAACTGGAAAACGAAGTGATCCAGGCCTGCCGCTCGTGGCAAGACGATTACTCGACCCTGGTGGTAGAAAACTTCGGCGAAGCCCTGGGCACCAACATCCTGGCCGACTTCCCCAAAGGTTTCCCGGCGGGCTACCGCGAGCGCTTCGCGGCGCACTCGGCCGTGGTCGACCTGCAGCATGTGCTGGGGCTGTCTGAAAGCAAGCCGCTGGCCATGAGCTTCTACCAGCCGCTGACCCAGGTCGGCGAGCGTACCCTGCATTGCAAGCTGTACCACGCCGACACCCCGCTGGCGCTGTCCGATGTCTTGCCGATTCTGGAAAACCTCGGTTTGCGCGTGCTTGGCGAGTTCCCGTATCGCCTGCGCCACGCCAATGGCCGTGAGTACTGGATCCATGACTTCGCCTTCACCTACAGCGAAGGCCTGAGCCTGGATATCCAGCAGCTCAACGACACCCTGCAGGACGCCTTCATCCACATCGTCCGCGGCGATGCCGAGAACGACGCCTTCAACCGCCTGGTGCTGACCGCCGGCCTGCCGTGGCGCGATGTGGCGCTGCTGCGTGCGTATGCCCGTTACCTCAAGCAGATCCGCCTGGGCTTCGACCTGGGCTACATCGCCAGCACCTTGAACAACCACACCGGCATCGCCCGCGAACTGACCCGGTTGTTCAAGACCCGCTTCTACCTGGCGCGCAAACTGACCCAAGACGACCTGGACGACAAGCAGCAGCGTCTGGAACAGGCGATCTTGACGGCGCTGGACGATGTTCAGGTGCTCAACGAAGACCGCATCCTGCGTCGCTACCTGGACCTGATCAAGGCCACCCTGCGCACCAACTTCTACCAGCCCGATGCCAACGGCCAGAACAAGTCGTACTTCAGCTTCAAGTTCAACCCCAAGCTGATCCCCGAGCTGCCAAAGCCGGTACCCAAGTTCGAGATCTTCGTTTATTCGCCACGGGTCGAAGGCGTGCACCTGCGCTTCGGCAACGTCGCCCGTGGCGGCCTGCGCTGGTCGGACCGCGAGGAAGACTTCCGCACCGAGGTGCTCGGCCTGGTCAAGGCCCAGCAGGTGAAGAACTCGGTCATCGTGCCAGTCGGCGCCAAAGGCGGCTTCCTGCCGCGCCGCCTGCCCCTGGGCGGCAGTCGTGACGAGATCGCTGCCGAAGGCATTGCCTGCTACCGCATCTTCATTTCTGGCCTGCTCGATATCACCGACAACCTCAAGGACGGGGGCGTGGTGCCGCCGGCCAACGTGGTGCGGCACGATGAAGACGATCCGTACCTGGTGGTGGCCGCCGACAAAGGCACCGCGACGTTCTCGGACATCGCCAACGGCATCGCCATCGACTACGGCTTCTGGCTGGGCGACGCCTTTGCCTCGGGCGGCTCGGCCGGCTATGACCACAAGAAGATGGGCATCACTGCCCGTGGCGCCTGGGTGGGTGTGCAGCGCCACTTCCGCGAGCGCGGCATCAACGTGCAGGAAGACCCGATTACCGTGATCGGCGTCGGCGACATGGCCGGCGACGTGTTCGGCAATGGCTTGCTGATGTCCGACAAACTCAAGCTGGTGGCGGCGTTCAACCACTTGCACATCTTCATCGACCCGAACCCGGAGCCGGCCAACAGCTTCGCCGAGCGCAAGCGTCTGTTCGACCTGCCGCGTTCGGCCTGGAGCGACTACGACACCAGCATCATGTCCGAAGGCGGCGGGATCTTCCCGCGCAGTGCCAAGAGCATTGCCATCAGCCCGCAGATGAAAGAACGCTTTGCCATCGAAGCCGACCGCCTGACCCCGACCGAGCTGCTCAATGCACTGCTCAAGGCACCGGTCGACCTGCTGTGGAACGGCGGCATCGGCACTTACGTCAAGGCCAGCAGCGAGAGCCACGCCGATGTCGGCGACAAGGCCAACGATGCTCTGCGCGTCAACGGCAACGAGCTGCGCTGCAAGGTGGTGGGCGAGGGTGGCAACCTGGGCATGACCCAGCTTGGTCGGGTCGAGTTCGGCCTCAATGGCGGCGCGACCAACACCGACTTCATCGACAACGCCGGCGGCGTGGACTGCTCGGACCACGAGGTCAATATCAAGATCCTGCTCAATGAAGTGGTGCAGGGTGGCGACATGACCGAGAAGCAGCGTAACCAGTTGCTCGGCAGCATGACCGAAGAAGTCGGCGCGCTGGTGCTGGGCAACAACTATAAGCAGACCCAGGCGTTGTCCCTGGCGGCCCGCCGCGCCCGCGAGCGGATTGCCGAATACAAGCGCCTGATGGCGGACCTGGAAGGCCGTGGCAAGCTCGACCGTGCCATCGAGTTCCTGCCGTCCGAAGAGCAACTGGCCGAGCGCCTGGCCGCTGGCCAGGGCCTGACCCGTGCCGAGCTGTCGGTGCTGATCTCGTACAGCAAGATCGACCTCAAGGAGCAACTGCTGAAGTCGCTGGTGCCGGACGACGATTACCTGACCCGCGACATGGAGACCGCGTTCCCGCCGTCACTGGTCAGCAAGTTTGCCGAGTCCATGCGCCGTCATCGCCTGAAACGCGAGATCGTCAGCACCCAGATCGCCAACGATCTGGTCAACAACATGGGCATCACCTTCGTCCAGCGCCTGAAGGAATCGACCGGCATGAGCCCGGCCAACGTGGCGGGCGCCTATGTGATCGTGCGCGATATCTTCCACCTGCCGCACTGGTTCCGTCAGATCGAAGCGCTGGACTATCAGGTGCCGGCCGAAATCCAGCTGACCCTGATGGACGAGTTGATGCGCCTGGGCCGCCGTGCCACGCGCTGGTTCCTGCGCAGCCGCCGCAACGAGCAGGATGCCGGGCGTGACACCGCGCATTTCGGGCCGAAGATCGCGCAACTGGGGCTCAAGCTCGACGAACTGCTGGAAGGCCCGACCCGCGAGCGCTGGATGGTGCGCTACCAGGGCTTTGTCGACGCCGGTGTGCCGGAACTGCTGGCGCGCATGGTGGCCGGTACCAGCCACCTGTACACCTTGTTGCCGATCATCGAGGCGGCGGATGTGACCGGCCATGACCCGGCGCAGGTGGCCAAGGCGTTCTTCGCCGTGGGCAGCTCGCTGGACCTGACCTGGTACCTGCAGGAGATCAGCAACCTGCCGGTGGAAAACAACTGGCAGGCCCTGGCCCGCGAGGCGTTCCGCGACGATATCGACCTGCAGCAGCGGGCGATCACCATTTCTGTGCTGCAGATGGTCGATGCACCGCAGGACATGGATGCCCGCGTGGCGCTGTGGGCCGAGCAACACCGGGTGATGGTCGAGCGCTGGCGCGCGATGCTGGATGACCTGCGCAATGCCACCGGGACTGACTATGCGATGTACGCGGTGGCCAACCGCGAGCTGGTCGACCTGGCCATGAGCGGGCAGGCGGTGGTGGTGCCGTCCTGATCGGTGGTCTGAAATGAAAAAGCCCCGGCAGCGATGCCGGGGCTTTTTTAGGGGGGCTGCCCCGGCCTCTTCGCGGGGCAAGCCCGCTCCCACAGGTTGCCCACTGCCCTCAGGTTTAGTGGGCAACCTGTGGGAGCGGGCTTGCCCCGCGAAGAGGCCGCTGCAGGCTTACTTGAACCGCCGCTCCACGCCTTTCTCCACCAGAATCTTCGCCGAAATCTCTTCCACCGAAAAATGCGTGGAATTGATATTGGGAATGTTCTCCCGCCGGAACAGGCTCTCTACCTCGCGCACCTCGAACTCGCACTGGGCAAAGCTGGAATAGCGGCTGTTGGGCTTGCGCTCGTGGCGGATGGCCGTCAGGCGGTCCGGGTCGATGGTCAGGCCAAACAGCTTGCTGTGGTGCTTTTTCAGCACCGCCGGCAGTTGCAGGCGCTCCATGTCATCTTCGGTCAGCGGGTAGTTGGCCGCACGAATACCGAATTGCATGGCCATGTACAGGCAGGTCGGCGTCTTGCCGCAGCGCGAGACGCCGACCAGAATCAGGTCGGCCTTGTCGTAGTAGTGCGTGCGCGCGCCATCATCGTTGTCCAAGGCGAAGTTGACCGCCTCGATACGCTCCATGTAGTTGGAGTTGCCGCCAATCGAGTGGGATTTGCCGACGGAATACGACGAATGGGCGGTCAATTCTTGCTCGAGCGGGGATAAAAACGACGAAAAGATGTCGATCATGAAGCCATTCGAGGTCGCCAGGATCTCGCGGATGTCCTGATTGACGATGGTGTCGAAGATGATCGGGCGCACACCATCGCGCTCGGCGGCAGCGTTGATTTGCTGCACCATGGTGCGCGCTTTGTCTGGCGTATCGATGTAGGGACGGGTGAATTTGTTGAACGGAATGCTTTCGAATTGAGCGAGCAAGCTTTGCCCCAGGGTCTCGGCGGTGATGCCGGTGCCGTCGGAGATGAAGAACGCGGTTCTTTTCATTTGCACCCTGGGCCTTAAGCTGATGACGTTTCTTGGATATGATAAGTTCGGTTTGCCGAATGCGGCTGTCGGCATTCTCACTTATTTTCCAGGTACAGGCCACAAACGCCCGGCCAAGTCAAAGCAGACAGGCGGGCGCCTTTGAGCTTTTCCAACACAGTTAGTGGAGAGATCACCTTGGTAGAGTACGTAGTTTCCCTCGATAAGCTCGGCGTCCATGATGTGGAGCATGTGGGGGGCAAGAACGCATCCCTGGGCGAGATGATCAGCAACCTTGCGGGTGCTGGTGTATCGGTGCCGGGCGGCTTTGCCACTACGGCGCAGGCGTACCGCGATTTTCTCGAACAGAGTGGTCTCAACGACCGGATCCATGCCGCACTCGATGCGCTGGACGTGGATGACATCAACGCCCTGACCAAAACCGGCGCGCAGATTCGCCAGTGGGTCATGGAAGCTGAATTCCCGGCGCGTCTGGATGCGGAAATCCGTACGGCCTTCGCCGCAATGGCCGCTGGCAATGACAACATGGCCGTTGCCGTGCGCTCTTCGGCCACCGCCGAAGACCTGCCGGACGCCTCGTTTGCCGGTCAGCAAGAAACCTTCCTCAACATCCGCGGCGTCGACAACGTGATCCGCGCGGCCAAGGAAGTGTTCGCCTCGCTGTTCAACGACCGCGCCATTGCCTACCGGGTGCACCAGGGCTTCGACCACAAGCTGGTGGCCCTGTCGGCCGGCGTGCAGCGCATGGTCCGCTCCGAGACCGGCACCGCCGGCGTGATGTTCACCCTCGACACCGAGTCGGGCTTCCGCGACGTGGTGTTCATCACCGGTGCCTATGGCCTGGGTGAAACCGTCGTGCAGGGTGCGGTCAACCCTGATGAATTCTACGTGCACAAGCAAACCTTGCAGGCAGGCCGCCCGGCCATTCTGCGCCGCAACCTGGGCAGCAAGGCGATCAAGATGATCTACGGCGACGAGGCCAAGGCCGGTCGTTCGGTCAAGACCGTCGAAGTCGACCGCGCCGAACGCGCCCGCTTCTGCCTGAGCGACGCCGAAGTCAACGAACTGGCCAAGCAGGCCATGATCATCGAGCAGCACTATCAGCGCCCGATGGACATCGAGTGGGCCAAAGACGGTGACGACGGCAAGCTGTACATCGTTCAGGCCCGCCCTGAAACCGTAAAAAGCCGTTCCAGCGCCAATGTCATGGAACGCTACCTGCTCAAAGAGAAAGGCACCGTACTGGTCGAAGGCCGCGCCATCGGCCAGCGCATCGGCGCCGGCAAGGTCCGCGTGATCAACGACGTGTCGGAAATGGACAAGGTCCAGCCGGGCGACGTGCTGGTCTCCGACATGACCGACCCGGACTGGGAGCCGGTCATGAAGCGCGCCAGCGCTATCGTCACTAACCGTGGCGGGCGTACCTGCCACGCGGCGATCATTGCCCGTGAGCTGGGTATTCCGGCCGTTGTCGGTTGCGGCAACGCCACCCAACTGCTCAAGGACGGCCAGGGCGTGACGGTCTCCTGCGCCGAAGGCGATACCGGCTTCATCTTCGAAGGCGAGCTGGGCTTCGACATCAAGCAGAACTCGGTCGACGCCATGCCGGACCTGCCGTTCAAGATCATGATGAACGTCGGCAACCCGGACCGTGCCTTCGACTTCGCCCAGCTGCCCAACGCCGGTGTCGGCCTGGCGCGCCTGGAGTTCATCATCAACCGCATGATCGGCGTGCACCCCAAGGCGCTGCTGAACTATGCCGGCCTGCCGGCAGAGCTCAAGGACAGCGTCGACAAGCGCATCGCCGGTTACGACGACCCGGTCGGCTTCTATGTCGAGAAGCTGGTCGAAGGCATCAGCACCCTGGCGGCAGCCTTCTACCCGAAAAAGGTCATCGTGCGCCTGTCGGACTTCAAGTCCAACGAATACGCCAACCTGATCGGCGGCAAGCTGTACGAGCCGGAAGAAGAAAACCCGATGCTGGGCT
>Ga0160473_100288_pt1 | contig 41092 bp, 36 predicted proteins | sample HID1975I_E11MG_FD_108217 | JGI IMG/M metagenome (GOLD analysis project Ga0160473, IMG submission 108217) | Enriched soil microbial communities from UW Madison campus, WI, USA - HID1975I_E11 MG | ecosystem: Environmental > Terrestrial > Soil > Unclassified | place: USA: Madison, Wisconsin... | reverse complement strand
CGACCCCTTCGGGAACGGCGCGCCGGTGCCGGGCTTCAATCCCTCGGGCGTGGGTGACGGCTCGGGCACCATGCCGGCTTGGCCAAAGGACGGCCCCGCCAGCAATCCCGCCGCCAGCAGCGCCGTCGCCGCCGTGATCCGGACGCGCTTCATCCCCATATTTTTCCTCCCCCGATGTTCTCGTTCGGTCACGCTTTTGCGAACCGTGGACGTCGTCAACCAACTCGATGACGAGTGTATCGAACGGTCGGCCGAGGTAAAGCGGCAAGAACGACACAAGCGGGCAGGCGAAGCATGTGCCTCGATGCTGCGCACTTTCGCGGCGGCCACCGAACCGGCTATGTTCGCAGCAGGGATGACGGGAGCGGGTAATGGTGAAGCGTTTTGCGTTGGCGGTGCTGTTGGGTGGGGCCGTGTACGCGCCGCCGGCGCAAGCCGGGATCTACCTGAGCGGCAATGATCTCTACGCCGACTGCTCGGTGCCCAAGGACAATCCCGTATACTACTCGCGTACCGAGCGTTGCACCGGGTTCGTGAGCGGCGTGGTGGATGCGACGGAGGGGCTGCGCTCGCTGCTCGGCCTGCCTTACTGCGTACCGGAGAACGTGACCCTCGGGCAGCTGAACGACGTGGTGCGCGGCTATCTGAACAGCCATGCCTCCGAACGGACGCTGGCCGCTTCGGCGCTTGTCCTGGCGGCTCTCACCAGTACGTACGGGTGCGATTCGATATCGGGCAAATAGGCCGGATGCTTGTTCCGCGGCGCCCTTTTGCGGCATAGGGCGGCGCAGAAGAGATCCACCGGAGGATGGCATGGCAAGGTTGGGGCTGATCGCGGCGATTGCGTTCGCCGGAGCAAGCGTGGCGCCGGTCACGGCCACTGCTCAAGCACAGGCCGGCATGAGCGATTCGGCACGGCTGAAGCTGATGATGGAATGCGACGCCATCAAGGAAGAGTCGGTCCGGCTGTCCTGCTATGACGGCGCGGTGCGGCGCGGCCGTTCGGCGCTCGGTGCCGATCGCCCGGGTATGGTCGCGGGCAAGTCGGCCGCGCAACCGCGTAGCCCGCAGCAGGAATTCGGCATGACCCGGCAGCTCGAGAAGCAGCTGAACGTCACGCCCGATCGCCCGCCCGAGGTCGAGGAGATCAGCGCGAAGGTCGCCTCGGCTACCGACCGCGGTGCCGGGATGTGGCGGATCGCGTTCCTGGATGGGGCACGCTGGCAGTTCGCCGAAGGCCAGCCCGACTTCTTTCCGCCGAGCCGCGGCGACGAGGTGCGCATCCGCAAGGGCGTGATGGGCAGCTACCTGATGTATGTCGGCCGCCAGCCGTCGGTGCGGGTCGTCCGGGTCCCCTGAGGCCCGTCACTGCCGGGGTGCGGGTGCTGTGCATCCCGGCACGGCTTGGCTTGCATGCATGGTCGGTTAGCCGCCTCGGTTGGTGGCTGACGCATTCCCTCACGCCGCTGCGAGCAGAACGCCCGTAGCGCGCCGAAGGAGATCGCCTTAAGGCATTTACGTTGCCAGAGATAACGAAATGTAACTTCCTGCAACGAACGACCTCGAATTTGGTAAAGCGGCGGGACCGTACATTTCGGCCGTATTTCACCCTGTTGCAGACTTGCAACGGGGTAGCGCCTGAACGGTAAGTGTACCGATAAGAGCGGTTTGACTGCGCTTTCAGATCAACTCGCCGTCCAACCTTGCTACATCGTTGCAACGTCCACCCTCGCGATGGGGTCAGGGTGGGCGCGTGCAACCGGACTTGAACAGCAAGAGCCAGTTAACGGCCTCATTCCATCGGGGAGGAATATCGTGAACATGCAGTCACCGTCAGCTCGCGCCTTGCGCGCGCACGCACTCATGCTGACGGCCAGCACCGCCGCGCTCCTGTCGGCCGTGGCCGCGCAGCCCGCGTTTGCGCAGGGCGCCGTGCCGTCAGGTGGCCAGACCGTCGATCAATCGCCGGCGACACAGGCCGAACAGTCACCCGCGACGCCGGGCGTGGACGACGCCCCTGCGGCTCAGGACATCGTCGTCACGGGTTCGCGCATCGCGCGCCGTGACTATGAGGCGAACAGCCCGATCGTGACCGCCAACGAACAGCTGTTCGAGCAGTCCGCGACGACCTCGATCGAAGCCAACCTCAACAAGCTCCCCCAGTTCACCCCGGCGAACCTCCGCACGCCGACCACCGGCGGCGGCGACATCCAGCCGACGGCGCGCAACACGCCCGGCTCGGCCGCCGTTTCGCTGCGCGGTATCGGCACCAACCGCACCCTGGTGCTGGTCAACGGCCGCCGCGCCACTCCGGCCGATGCCACCGGCACCGTCGACATCAACACGATCCCGTCCGCGGCGATCGAGCGCGTCGAGATCATCTCCGGCGGCGCTTCGTCGACCTACGGCGCCGACGCCGTCGCCGGCGTCACCAACTTCATCCTGAAGCAGAACTTCCAGGGCCTCGAGCTCGACGCCCAGGCCGGTATCACCGAGCGTGGCGACGGCCTGGAGTATCAGTTCTCGGGCGTGATGGGCGCGAACTTCGACGAGGGTCGCGGCAACGTCACCCTGGCGATGTCGCTCAACACCCGCGAGGCGGCGTTCAACCGCAACCGCAAGTGGTATAAGGATCAGTGGGCGGACCCGAACATCGCCGGCTCCGGCTTCCTGCCGCAGGTTCCGGGTATCAACCTGGGCTTCGGCAACGACGTTCCGGCGTCGGTGATGGCGCAGTTCTTCCCGGGCGCGAACCCGGCCGTCCCTGGCGGCTCGAACACGACCGTCTACGTCAATCCGGACGGCAGCCTGTTCAGCGGCTTCGCGTTCGGCGAGCGGGGCGGTTCACGCCAGGCCAAGATCGTCGACGGCTACAACTTCAAGTATCTGGCGGACGGAGAGATCGACCCGAACTTCACTGACGCGTTCACCGTGCTCCCGGCGCGGCGCTACAACGTCTATGCGTCCGGCAATTACGAAATCACCGACGGCATCAGCGCCTTCTTCCAGTCGAACTTCAGCAACACCCAGACGAGGGGTGTGCAGGAGCCGGCTCCGGTCTTCGCCGGCTGGAGCGCGTTGGTCCCCTACAACCCGGCCGCACCGCAGACGAACCTGCCGACTGCGCTGCGCACTCTCCTGAACGCCCGTCCGAATCCGAACGCGCCGTTCCAGATCTATCAGACGCTGCCGTTCAACCGCGAGTCCGCGGGTGAGGTCTACAGCTACAACATGACCGCCGGCCTCCGCGGCACGATCCCCGGCACCTCGTGGACCTACGAGATGTTCGGATCGCAGGGCAAGACGCAGAGCACGGTCACGCAGGCGGGCTTCGCCTCGCTGCAGCGTTACCGCGCGCTGGTCGCCGCGCCGAACTTCGGCGCCGGCTTCCGCGTCCAGGGTAACGCCGAGCAGGGCGGCTTCGGCGCATCGACGGCGACCTGCACGAGCGGCCTCAACCCGTTCGGCGGCCCGGTCAGCAACGACTGCCTCGAGGCGATCAAGGCCGACATCAAGACCAAGTCGACCATGCAGCAGACAATCTGGGAAGCCGACACGCAGGGCACGCTGTTCGCGCTCCCCGCCGGCGACCTGAAGGTCGCGCTCGGTGCCAGCTATCGCAGCAACAAGTACAGCTTCGAGAACGACACGCTGACGACGCAGGGCCGCTCGTTCATCGAGCAGGCGCTGGGTCTCTATCCGGCGGGCAATTCGGCCGGCCGCATCGAGGTCAAGGAAGTCTACGGCGAGTTGCTGGTTCCGATCCTCAAGGACATCCCGGCGATCCAGGAGCTTAACCTTGAGCTCGGTGGCCGCATCTCCGACTACAACACCACCGGCAAGAGCTACACCTACAAGATCCTCGGCGACTGGAAGGTCACCGACTGGCTGCGTCTGCGCGGCGGCTACAACCGCGCCGAGCGTGCGCCGAACATCGCCGAGCTGTACCTGGCACCGGAGCAGGCGTTCGGCTTTTCGGCCGGTGGCGATCTCTGCTCGCGGGCGAACACCCTGCCTTATTCGGCAAATCCGACCGCTAACCCGACCAACGCCGCACGCGTCGAGGCACTCTGCCGTGTCCTGATGTCGCGGGCGGGTGTCGGCAACGGCGCCGCCATCTACTACAACAACCCGCAGCCGGTCGGCGGTGGCTTCGTGTTCCCGACGCTCGCCGGCAATCCGAACCTGCGGCCGGAAACCGCAGACACCTGGACCGGCGGCGTCGTGATCACCTCGCCGTTCGAGTCCGACCTGTTCCGCCGCCTGCGGCTGAGCGTCGATTACTATAACATCAAGGTCAACAACGCGATCGGCGAGCAGTCGGTCGACATCGCCCAGCGCCAGTGCTTCGATACGGCGTTCAACGCCACGCTCGATCCGAACTCGCCATTCTGCGCCGGTATCAACCGCAACGCAGACGGCGGCCTCGGCAACGTCATCCGGACGTTCTTCAACAACGGCCGCTTCCGCACCTCGGGCGTGGACGTGGCGCTGGATTGGCAGATCCCGGCCGGTCCCGGTCAGATCAACTTCAACACCAACTTCAGCTACCTGATCGACCTGAAGTCGTCCGAACTCGCCAGCCTGCCGCTCGTCGACTATGTCGGCACGCTCGGGCCGACGCAGAATGGCCTGAACGGCGGCAGCTACGAATATCGCCTGTTCACGACCCTTGGCTACAGCCTCGACGGCAACAGCCTGGCGCTGCAGTGGCGTTATCTGCCGAGTGTGGACGTCGAGGCGGCTGCGCTTCCGGGCAACACGTTCTCGGGCTACCCGTCCTACAGCCTCTTCAACCTGATCGGCAGCGCCTCGGTCACCCGGGACGTGACCTTCCGGTTCGGCGTGGAGAACCTGTTCGACAAGGCCCCGCCGCTCGGCAACATCAACACCCAGCCGAACGTTGCGGCCGGCGTGCTCTCCGGCGGGTCGTTCAACGCGCAGTTCTACGACATCATCGGCCGCCGCTTCTACGTGGGTGCCAAGGCCAAGTTCTAATCTTCACCACGAACTCTACTCTGCAGGGGCGGTCACTACGGTGGCCGCCCCTTTCTTTTGGCTCCGCTCCAAGCGGAGGATCACATCGGCGCAGCGCCGATCATGTCGGTCGCGAAGCCGATCCACATCGCCGACAGGACAATGCACGATGCCAGGTAGGCGGCGAAACGCGCGATGACCTTGTTCGGGCCGACGTGGATGAAGCTGTGCAGCGCGCGGAGCGCCACGAACGCCCAGGCGAGCGCGACCTGGACATGGTCGCCATGCCGCGTGATCAGCAGCAGCGGCACCAGCGCGAAGTACAGCACCGGCATCTCGAACAGGTTGGCCAGATTGTTGGCCGGCATCTCGACGGGTCGGAAGTAGCGCATCGCCTTTTCGCCATCGGCAAAGCTGTCAGCTGTCGGCGGGTTGCGCCGCATGTGGCGGAAGCGGGCGACGAACAGTACGAACCACACCGCAAAGATTACGCCGACCAAGGCAAAGGTCGGCCACAGAATCCCGATACGCATCGCATCCTCCGCTCGCCGTTGTCCGGTTGGCAGGGTAGGCGTGACCGGCGCGACCGCAACGGGGATGAGGGGGCGAATGTCCGAAGACCGACCGACACTGGCCGATCGGCTGCGCGCCCGCTCCGGCTGCGCAACCGGCCTGGTGTTCCTCGTCGCGTGGTTCGCGATGCTGTATTTCATGTTCGGCGACGTGCTCTAGGAGGCTGACCCCGCATGATCGTGCCCCGCCAGGTGCAGACCAGCGCCGATGTCGCCGGCCATTACGACGAGCTCGACCGCGTCTACCGCGAGGTCTGGGGCGAGCACGTCCATCATGGCCTGTGGCGGAGCGGCCGCGAGAGTGTGAGGGCGGCCACCGACGCGCTGACCGATCTCGTCGCGACGCGATTGGGGGTGCGTCCGGGCCACCGCATCGTCGACATCGGGTGCGGTTACGGCGCGAGCGCGGCAAGGATTGCGGCGGCGCACGATGTCACCGTCACCGGCGTGACCCTTTCGGCCGAGCAACTGGCGATCGCCGCGGCTCGGCCCGGTCGTCTCGAGTTCATGCGCCGCGACTGGCTCGCCAACGGCTTTGACGACGGTGCTTTCGACGGCGCCTACGCCATCGAGAGCAGCGAACACATGGTCGACAAGCAGCTGTTCTTCGACGAGGCGTTCCGGACGTTGCGGCCCGGCGGGCGGCTGGTCGTGTGCGCCTGGCTGGCGCGGACCGGCGCGGGAAGATTCGAGATCGATCATCTGCTCGAACCGATCTGCCGCGAAGGCCGTCTGCCGGGAATGGGCACGCGAGAGGACTATGAGGGCATGGCGCAGCGCGCCGGCTTCCGGGTTGCAGGCTTCGAGGACATCAGCCGCGCGGTACGGCGCACCTGGACGATCTGCGCGCGCCGTTTCGCCGCCAAGGTGCTGACGCGGCCGAGCTACATGCGGCTGGTGGCGAGCCCGCGGACCCACAACCGCAGCTTTGCGCTCAGCGTCCCGCGGCTGATCGTCGCGTATCGCACCGGCGCGATGCGCTACGGCGTGCTGGTCTTCGACAAGCCCTGAGGCGGGGCGTCCACGGTCACGACGGCCGGCGCGCTTTCCTCCAGCAGCAGGCAGAGCAGGCCTGTCGCGATCGCCAGTCCGACGCAGATCCACAACGGGGCGGCAAGGCCGAGCCCGTCCGCCGCCCGCCCGGCCACGGAAGGCCCGAGCACGCCGCCGATCAGCTCGCCCGAACCCATGCACAGGCCGATTGCGGTGGTGACGAGCCCGGCCGGTGCGCTCTCGGACGGGATCACGCCGCAATAAAGCGGGGCGATGCCGAGCACGATCCAGCCGAGCAGGATAGCGATACCCAGCATGATCGGATCAGGCGGCAAGAGGAGCACCGCAACTGGAGCGGCGATCCCCAGGAAGCAAGCGACGGTGATGACCGGCCGCCGCCCCATCCGGTCCGACAGGCCCGGCAAGGTCACGCCCCCGGCAACACCGGCGAGACCGCCCATGCCGATCACCCACCCCATCGTCGACGGCGCGAGGCCCTTCACCTGCGTCAGATAGACCGGCAGGAACACGTTCTGGATCATCAGCCAGGCCGAAAAGAGCCCGGCGATGAGCACAGACAGCCGCACGTTGCGCACCCGCCAGAGCGTCCGCACCGCCGTCCAGAACGGCATAGTCGGGGCGTCGCCCGCGCGGCGCGCCGGTCGTGGCGCATCCGGGCGCATGACGATGAATAGGCCCAGCGCCAGCGCCAGTCCGGGCAGGGCAGACAGGAAGAACGCCGCGCGCCAGCCATAGGCATCGGCAACCGCGGTCGCGATCACCGGACCGGCCATGCCGCCGATCAGGAAGGCGCCGGCCATCTGCATGACGCCCATGTTGAAGCCGCGCCGGGAAGGGTGGGAGGCCTCGGCCATGATCGCCTGGCTGAGCGGCACCATCGGCCCCTCAGCGGCCCCGAGCAGCAGCCGCGCCAGCAACAGCGCGCCGAAGCCGGCGGCGACACCGGACAGGCCCGAGAAGAGCGAAAACAGGATCGTCGCCGTCAGCAGGATCAGCCGCCGTCGGCCGCTCGCATCCGCGACCCGGCCGAGCAACACCGAACTCGCCGCGACCGCGATCGACAGCGCCGCCGACATGAGACCGAGCTGCGTATTGTTGAGGCCGAGATCCGCAACGAGGTACGGCGACAGGAACGAGGCGGTCAGCCGATCGAGCGCCACGACGCCATTGGCCAGGCTGAGGAGAATGAGCAATTGCGTCTCGTAGCGGAGCTTCTTGAGCGCCATCTGCCTCTCCCTGGAAACAATTTCGTTGTGTCGCACCATGACCCGCGCGGGCCGGCCATGTCGAGGCCACTCGAGCGTGCCCGCGTCGGTCGTTGGCGGTAGGTCGTTGCGGGGTTACGCGTGCAAAAGCGGGAGCGCCGGGCGCCCCGGTCCGTTAAGCCGTTGCCGGGCAGGTAGCGGCCGACAGGCTCGTCGACCGCTCACGCCAAGCCGAAGCCCGCCTGCGGCGAGGCGTAGATTTTCCTTATTCTCTACTCCCAGGCGAGAGAATAAGGTCTGACAATGGAGATCGCATGAAACGCCGCTCGATTCTTGCACTGACGATTGCGGGCCTGGTGGCATCCGTCGGCATGGGCGCCGCACCGGTGACGGCGGCGGAGCTGCTCAACGTCTCGTACGATCCGACGCGGGAGCTTTACCGCGACATCAACACGGCGTTCGCGCGCGACTGGCGCGCCAAGACCGGCCAGACGCTTTCGATCAAGCAGAGCCACGGCGGATCCGGCAAGCAGGCGCGATCGGTGATCGACGGCTTGCCCGCCGATGTCGTCACACTGGCGCTCGCCTACGACATCGACGAGATCGCCTCCCGCGCGAAGCTGTTGCCGACCAACTGGCAGACACGGCTGCCGCACAATTCGGCACCTTATTATTCCACGATCGTGTTCCTGGTCCGCAAGGGCAATCCCAAGGGCATCCACGACTGGAGCGATCTGGTCCGCCCCGGGGTGAAGGTCATCACGCCGAACCCGAAGACGAGCGGCGGTGCACGCTGGAACTACCTCGCGGCATGGGGCTTCGCCCGCAAGACCTATGGCTCCGATGCCAAGGCGCGCGAGTACATGACGCAGCTGTTCCGTAACGTGCCGGTGCTCGATTCAGGCGCCCGCGGCGCGACCACCACCTTCGTCCAGCGCGGCCAGGGCGACGTCCTGCTCGCCTGGGAGAACGAAGCGGTGTTGGCGGTGAACGAGATCGGCAAGGGCCAGTTCGACATCGTCATGCCGTCCGTTTCGATCCTGGCTGAGCCGCCGGTGGCCGTGGTCGACAAGGTGGTTGATCGCAAGGGCACGCGGAAGGCGGCGGAGGCGTATCTGCGCTTTCTCTACACGCGGCCGGCGCAGGAGATCATCGCCCGCAACCATTATCGCCCGCGCGACCCCGCGGTCGCCGCGGCCAACCGGCGCCAGTTCCCGGCCGTCCCCCTCTTCACGATCGATCGCAATTTCGGTGGATGGAAGCGCGTGCAGGCCGCGCACTTCGCCGATGGCGCGATGTTCGACCAGCTCTTCGCCAACGCCAAACGCTGACTCCCCCTTGGCGCAACTCGCGGCCCGGCCTAACCGCCGGGCCGCATCTTTGCGCCCGCTTCGCCGCCGCGACCCGGGAACGCGGCGGCTCGGTTCCGGTTGATCCGGCATGGCCATCATGAGCGACGCTGACACCCCGCCAATCGGACGTTTGCTGGCGGAAGTGCCGGCATTCCTGCGCCGGCCGTTTTGGGCACCAGCCTGCCGTCGCGTCGCGCGATCCCATACTGGCGACGGACGGACGGTGATGGTCATCCCCGGCTTCCTGGCGGGCGACCCGTTCACGTGGCGGCTGCGCCGGACGCTGGCGATTGCAGGCTACCGGGCCGAGGGATGGAAGCTCGGCATCAATCGTGGCGTGCGTCCGGACCTGCTCGACCGTCTGACCGCGCGGATCGACCGGCTCGAGCCCAAGGTGGTGTTGATCGGATGGAGCCTGGGCGGGCTCTATGCGCGCGAACTCGCCAAGCTCAGGCCGGAGCGGGTCGATCGCGTCATCACCCTCGGCAGCCCGTTTCACGGCGATCCGCGGGCGAACCACGCCTGGCGTCTCTACGAGCTGGTCAACCGGCATCCGGTCGATGCCCCACCACTGCAGGTCGACTTGGCTGCCAAGCCGCCGGTGCCGACCTTCGCCTTGTGGTCGGCCCGCGACGGCATCGTCGCACCCGCCGCCACTCGCGGCCTGCCGGGCGAGTCGGACGTGCAGATCGAGGTCGACTGCCACCACACCGATTTCTGCACGAACCCGCGCGCGCTGGCCGCGATCCTGGATGCGATCAACGCAGGAACGGCGCCGCCACCTCGGCCGAAACCCTGACCGGCCGGGTCGTGGCGCGATCGACCATCGCCCAGGTGGTACGAGCGCGGACATGGACCGTCCCGTCCGCGCCGACGAAATCGATGTGGCGGTCGAACCGCGCGCCCTTCGGTGCCTCGCCCACCCAGGTCCGTGCCGTCACCGTACCGCCGGGGCCGAGCCCGCGCAGATAATCGATCTCGTGCCGGGTCACGACCCAGAGGTAGGCGGCGACATGCGCCGGATCGGCCGCCGCCTGCCAGTGCGCGGTGGCGACGTCCTGGATCCAGCGGACCCACACCGCATTGTTGACGTGGCCATTCTCGTCGATGTCGCCCGCCGCTGCCGTAAAGGGCAGCGTGAAGACGGTGCGGTCAGGGGGCGGGGGCATCGCCGGCGCCCATCTGGCCGAGCACGAAGGCATAGGCTTCGGCGGATTCGCGCAGCGCTTCGAACCGGCCGGATTTGCCGCCATGCCCTGCGCCCATGTTCGTCTTCAGCAACAGCAGGTCGCCGCCCATCTTGGTCGCGCGCAGCTTCGCCGCCCACTTGGCCGGCTCCCAATAGGTCACCCGCGGATCGTTCAGTCCACCGGTGATCAGCATCGGCGCGTAGCGCTTTGCCGCCACGTTGTCATAGGGGCTGTACGACCGCAGCAGCTCGAACGCCGCCTTGTCGGTGATCGGGTTGCCCCATTCCGGCCACTCGCCAGGGGTGAGCGGCAGGCTTTCGTCCTGCATGGTGTTGAGCACGTCGACGAACGGTACGTCGGCGACGACCGCACCCCACAGTTCAGGATCGGTGTTGGCGACCACGCCCATCAGTTCGCCGCCGGCTGAGCCACCGTTGATCGCGATGTTGCCGGCCTTGGTGAAGTTGGCCGCGATCAGGCCTTTCGCCGCATCGACGAAGTCGTGGAAGGTGTTCCACCGCTCCGTCGCCTTGCCCTGCAAATACCAGCCGTAGCCGAGATCGTCGCCGCCGCGAATATGGGCGATGGCATAGGCATAACCGCGATCCAGCAGGCTTAGCCGGGTCGTCGAGAAGCTCGGCGGGATCGCATAACCGTAGGCCCCGTAGGCATAGAGGAAGAGCTTGCCGGCACCGTCCTTCCTGAACCCCTTGCGGTAGACGACCGACACCGGGATCATCTTGCCGTCGCGCGCCGGCACCATCAGCCGCTCGGTCGCATATTGCGACGGATCGTAGCCGGACGGCACCTCCTGCACCTTTAATGCGGTCAGGCCGCCCGTCGTCGGGGCATAGTCGTAGACCGTCGTCGGCGTGACCATCGAGCTGTAACTGAGCCGGTAGCTGGGCGGATCATATTCGGGGTTGCTGGACAGGCTGGCGGTATAGCTCGCCTCCTTGAACGGCACCCGGCTCTCCTTGCCGTCGTAGGTGCGCAGCCGGATCTGATCGAGACCATCGACGCGCTCGCTGACGACGAGGTGCTTCAAGAAGCTGGTTACCCCGCGCAGGTAGACGCGGTCGGAACCCGCGATCACCGTCTTCCAGTCGCCGGGTGCCTTCGGATCGGCCTCGGCCAGGCGGAAGTTGACGTGATCGTCGTTGGTCAGGATCCAGAGCTTGCCGTGCGCGGAATCGACCGAATAGAGCCGCTTGACCTTGCGCGGGCTGACCACGACCGGCGCGGCCGCCGGGTCGGCAGCGGGGACGAGGCGGATCTCGCTGGTCTGATTGTCGCCGGTGGCCAGCACGATCCACTGCCGGTCCTGCGTCTTGCCGACGCCGACGTTGAAGCCGAGTTCCTCTTTCTCCTCATAAAGGGTGCGGTCGGTCTTCGGATCGGTGCCGAGGATGTGGTGGAGCGCACGGAACGTGCGCCAATTCTCGTTGACCTCGGTATAGACAAGGCTCTTCGAATCCGCGGCCCAGGCGATCGCGCCGTTGGTCGTCGTGTTGACCGTCTCGATGTCCTTGCCGGTCGCGAGATCGCGGATGCGCAGGGTGAAGCGTTCGGCGCCGTTGGCGTCCGACGACCAGGCGACCAGCCTGCCGTCCGGGCTCGGCTCCAGCACCTGCAGCTTGAAATACTCATGAGCCGCAGCCTCGGTGGGTTCGTCGAGCACGATCTGCTCGGCACCACCGGCGACCGGCTTGCGGTGCCAGATGCGATACTGACCGCCCGGCTTGAACGCCCACCAGTAGAGCCAGTCGCCGTCCTTCATCGGCACGCTGGCATCGTCTTCCTTGATGCGGCCCTTCATCTCCGTGAACAGCGTCTCGACAAGCGGCTGGAGCGGCTTCATCGCCGCTTCGAAATAGCCGTTCTCCGCCTTCAGATAGTCGAGGACGTCCGCGTCATCGACCTTCGGATAGCCCTCGTCCTTCAGCCAGTGATACGGATCCTCCACCGTGATGCCGTGGCGTGTGTAGCTGTGCGGCCGGACGGCGCCGACCGGGGCGGCGGGCAGTTCGGCGGACGACGGGGCTTTGGGCAGGGTCTGGGACAAAGGGGCGGCCTCGACAGGATAAGGTGCCGCGATCGGTGCGGCGGCAAGGAACAGGACGGTGAGAAGGACCGAACGGACAGGGCGCAAGGATGATCCTCCTGCTGGCGCGAGCGGAGGCCCTCGCCTATCTTTGGCCGATACAGATAAAGGTGCCGGGCCCCATGTCCACCTACCATGACCGCCTCGCGGCGTTGCGCGAAGAGCTGGAACGGCGTCGCCTCGACGGCTTCGTCGTTCCGCTGACCGATGAACATATGAGCGAGTATGTCGGCGCCTATGCGCAGCGGCTCGCCTGGCTGACCGGCTTCCAGGGATCGGCGGGGTCGGCGGTGGTGCTGCCGGCGGAAGCGGCGATCTTCGTCGACGGTCGCTACACGCTCCAGGTCCGCGAGCAGGTCTCGGGCGAACTGTGGAGCTACCAGTCGGTGCCGGAGACGAGCATCGCGCAGTGGCTGGAGGCGCATTCCAGGGAAGGCGCGCGGGTCGGCTACGATCCCTGGCTGCACACCCGCGGCTGGGTGAAGGCTGCCTCCGCGGCGTTGGCGGCTAAGGGCGCGGAACTGGTCGCCGTTGATACCAACCCGATCGATGCGGTCTGGCCCGACCGGCCCGAGCCGTCGGCGGCGCGGCTCGTCGTCCACCCCGACAGGCTGGCCGGGCGGACCTCGGCCGAGAAGCGCGCGGACATGGCCGACTGGCTGGTGCAGCGCGGTGCCGATGCGGCCGTGCTCTCGGCCCTCGATTCGATCGCCTGGACGTTCAACATCCGCGGCGCCGACGTCGATCGCACGCCGGTCGCGCTGGCCTATGCTCTCGTCCACGCGGACGCGACCGCCGAACTGTTCGTGGCGCCCGGCAAGATCGAGGGCGATGTCGCCCAGCATCTCGGCAATGGGGTGACGGTGCGGCCGCGCGCCGAGTTTGCGGCTGCGCTGCGCGATCTCGCCGGCAAGCGGGTCGTCGCCGATCCCGACCGTGCCGTGTCGGCGATCTTCTCCGAGCTGGACGCGGGCGGGGCGGCGATCGTCGAGGCGCGGGACCCGGCGGTGCTGCCCAAGGCGATCAAGAACGCCGCCGAGATCGCTGGCCACAAGGCGGCACAGGCGCGCGATGGCGCGGCGCTCACCCGCTTCCTGCACTGGCTGTCGATCGAGGCGCCGAAGGGCGGCCTGACCGAGCTGTCCGCCGCCGCCAGGCTCCACGCCTTCCGCGAGGAGACCGGGCTGCTGCGTGATCTGTCGTTCGACACCATCTCCGGCGCCGGCCCGAACGGTGCGGTCGTCCACTATCGGGTCAGCGAAGCCACCGACCGGCCGATCGAGCGCGACTCGCTCTATCTGGTCGATTCCGGCGGCCAGTATCAGGACGGCACCACGGACGTGACCCGCACCGTCGCCGTCGGCACGCCGAGCGCCGAGATGCGCGACCGCTTCACCCGCGTGCTCAAGGGCCACATTGCGCTGGCCCGCGCCGTCTTCCCGGAGGGCACGCGCGGCGGCCAGCTCGACACGCTGGCGCGACAGTATCTGTGGGCAGCGGGGCTCGATTACGCGCACGGAACCGGCCACGGCGTTGGCGCCTATCTGTCCGTGCATGAAGGGCCGCAGCGCATTGCCAGCGGCGCGGCCTTCTCCGGTGGCGACGAGCCGCTCCGCGCCGGCATGATCCTGTCGAACGAGCCCGGCTACTACAAGGCCGGCGAGTACGGCATCCGCGTCGAGAATCTGGTGCTGGTGGAGCGGCGCGAGGTCGCTGGGGCCGAGAAGGCGATGCTCGGTTTCGAGACGCTGACCTTCGCGCCGATCGACCGGACGCTGATCGACCTCTCGCTGCTCGATGCCGCCGAGCGCGCCTGGATCGATGAATATCACGCCGCCGTGCTGCGGCTGATCGGGCCTCAGGTCGAGCCAGAAGTGCGGGCGTGGCTGGAGCGGCAGACCGCTCCGTTGGACAAGGACCTGCCGGCATGATCAAGCGCACCAAGTGGATCATCGCCGGGCTCGGCGTGATGCTGGCTGGGGGCGCATTGCTCGCGGCGCAGCGCTTCCTGGTGCCGGGAACGCCGCCGCTCGCGGAAGCCGGCACCAAGCGGGCAACCGATTTCGAGCTGGTCGCGATCGACGGCGAGCCGCTGCCGATGAAGGCGTTCGCCGGTCAGGTCGTGCTGCTCGTCAACACCGCCAGCTTCTGCGGCTACACGCCGCAATATGACGGGTTGCAGAAGCTTCAGACGAGCTACGCGCCCAAGGGCTTCACGGTCATCGGCGTGCCGTCCGGCAACTTCCTCGGCCAGGAATATGGGTCGAACAAGGAGATTTCCGGCTTCTGCAAGACCAAGTTCGGGATCAAGTTCCCGCTGGCCGAAAAGAGCGACGTGGTCGGCGCCAGGGCGTTGCCGATCTATCGCTGGGCGGCGGCGATGCTGGGTGCGGACAACACGCCGAAATGGAACTTCCACAAATATCTGATCGGCCGCGACGGCCGGCTGATCACCGCCTTCGGATCCAAGATCGCGCCAGACGATCCCGCCGTCCGCTCGGCGATCGAGGCCGCGCTCAGGAGCGCTCCGGCTCAGGCGTAGTCGGTGGTTCGGCGGGCGGCGCCGGATCGCCGTCCGGCGTGTCCGCCCGCGCCTGTGCTTTGCGGCGTTTCAGGTTGTCGCGCAGCGCCGCGGCCAGCCGGCGTTCGCGTTCCTCGTCCCTGCGGCTCATCGTCCCCTGCTAGGGCCGGAGCCCATCTGCGGGCAAGCCGCCTTGACTGGGGCCCGCGCTTTCTCCATAGCGCCGCCTCGCCCGCAGGGGCGGTCTGGTTCATGCTGCCGTAGCTCAGTGGTAGAGCGCATCCTTGGTAAGGCTGAGGTCGTGAGTTCAATCCTCACCGGCAGCACCAGATCCCCCCTCCAAGCCCGGGCTCCGGCGCCTGACTAGCGCAGCCGGGTGCCGTCCGCGGCATAGGTTTCGGGCATGCCCGCGCGGGCGACCTTGATGGTCGAGATCAGGCCATCCCGCAGCGTGTAGAACACGAACACCCGCACCTTGATATATTCGCCTTCCTTCAAGGCGCCGACCACGAAGTCGGGCGCGTCCTCGACGGCGGTGAAGGTGCTGGTCGTGTCGACGAAGATCGCCTGATCGTCGGCGAGCAGCTTGTGGACGGTCAGTCCTTCGCGCACCCGCCGGAACATCGGCGTGTAGAAGCCGACGATCCCCGCTTTGCCCTCGATTTTCGGGACGGATCCCAGCTCCAGCGTCACGTCGTCGGTGTAGAAGGCGGAGTAGCGCTCATGCTCGCCGGCGCTGAACGCGGCGGTATAGGCGCCGTAGGCGGCCAGCTGCGTCGCCGATCCACCTAGCCGGGGCACGCTGGTCACGCCCTTACCGGCCGGCCACGTCATCGATTGCAACCGCCGGACCTTGCCCTCGTCGTTCAGATCGTAGGTGACGAGGAACTTGACGGTGATGCTGTCGCCGGGGCGCAGTTTCGCGAAGGGGAAGTCGTCGCGGACCTTGGAGGCGTGAAAGTCCATGTCGACCTCCACGAACAGGCGGTTGCCCGTCCGGCACATCGACTGGAGCCGGATCACCTCGCGCACGCCGTCATGCGCCCAGGCGAGGAATTGGCGGAGACCGTCCTTGCCCTGATAGTCGCGCGAACCGCCCGAAAACTCCAGGTCGTCGGCAAAGAAACGCTCGATCAGCGCCTCGTCGTCGCCGGTGTTGAAGACACGGACATATTCCGCATAGTCGAAGTCTGCGCTCATCGTCTTTACACCGGTTCTGGAGTGCGGATCGGCTGGCCCGTGACCGGGTGCCGGTAATGGAAGGGCATGACCACGGCTTTCGGCCAGCGCGGCGGCTGTTCTTCCAACGCGTCCGGGCCGCTCGGGCTGTCGGGGAAGGTCCTGCGATGCTCGCTGACCATCAGCGGCGTCTCGGGCGCGTTGGCCCAACCTTCCGCATAGCTCGCCTGATAGACCACCTTGTAGTTGAAGCGGTGGATCTTCCAGATGTCGTCCTCGCGGATGAAGACGTTCTCGTAGATGCCGGCTTCCCAGAAGGCAGGGGGGATGGTCGGCGGCGCATCCGCCTTCGAGCGGTGGACGCCGCCCTGCATGAAGGTGCGAAAGCGACCCTCGGCTGTGCGGCGATCCTCGGCAACGTGGACGATATCCTGCGCGATGATGTGTTCGAAGAGCATGCCGTGCGCCGGGCCGTTCATGCCGCTGGCACCGCCATAGAGCCGCCGCGCGCCGGCCTTGCCCTTGAACACCCCGCCCATGAAGCGCAGCTCCGCCTCGTCGCTGAACAGGTCGACGATCTCCGCGAACATGCACTTGTCCATGAAGTAGCCGTAGGCGAATTGGAGGTTGCGGATCGCCAGCACGTCGTCGTGGCGGCCGACCTGATCGGCCAGCGCGGTGAGCTTCGCCTCCAACGCCGCGATGCGATCCTCGCTCAAGCCCCGGTCCCCTCCACCTGCGCCTCGCGCACCATGGCGTCGAGATCGTCGGGAAGTTCCATATACTTGCCGCTCAGCGCATCATAGCGTCCGGATGCGAGATCGACGCAGCGCTGCGCACAGCGAGCGAGATCGCCGGCCGCCTCGTCGCCCTTGGACGATTGCTCCTGCAGGCGGCCGACCATGCCCGGCAGCCATTTCTGTGCATCCGGCGAGGTCATCGTTTCCTTGGCTAGAGCGGTGAAGACGAAGCCCGGATCGATCGCGAAGACCTTGACGGGGGTGTCCTTGAGCTCCGCCGCCGCTTCCGCCACGACGCGGTTCTGCGCGATCTTGCCGGTGCAATAAGCGTTCAGATAAGGCGCGACCATCCGGCTGGCGATCGCCGAGACGACGATCGCGCGGCCCTTGCCGCGCGCGATCATCCCCGGCAGCAGGCGATGCAGGAACAGCATCGGCGCGCGGATGTGCACCGCCTGCGCCCGCCACCAATCCTCGACATCGACTTCCCAGAGCGGCCCGAACGGCCCCGGCACGCCGGCATTGTTGACGAAGATCGACACCGGGCCGAGCGCCGCCTCGACCTCGCCGACTGCCCTGTCGACGGCGGCCGGCGAGGTGACGTCAGCGGCGACGGCGATGGCGCGCCCGCCGGCCGCCTCGATAGCGGAGACGACCTCCCGAAGCTGATCGGTGCTGCGCGACAAGACCGCGACCGCCGCCCCTTCCGCGGCGAACCGCATTGCGATCGCCCGGCCGAAACCGCGCCCCGCGCCCGTTACGAGCGCCACCTCCCCTGTGAATTGCGCCACGCTGCCTCTCCCTGTCCTATTGTTTGTCGTGTCGTTCAGCCGGGTTTGCGACCGTCGTTGCGGCCCCTGATCCAGGGATGACCCGTAACCGGATGGTTGTAGTGGAAATCGACGATCGGCGTCTCCGGCCAGAAGCTCGGCACGCGGTCGGTCAACTCGTCCGGCCCGCCGGGATCCTCGGGATAGGTCTTGTCGAAGAAGTGGCCTTCATAGGGTCTGCTGTGCGCCCAACCCGTCTCGTAATCGGCCTGCCAGAACATGTGGTAGTCGAGCGTCTTGATCCGCCAGACGCCGCCTTCCTTGACGTAGTCGTTCTCGTAGACGCCCGCTTCCCACCATTGCAGCGGCAGGCGGTCGCTGATCGCCTCCTTGGTGACGTGGCTGCCGGCGATCAGGAAGGCCCGGAAGCGGCCCTTGGCGGTGACCCCGTCGCGGCCGATATCGACGATGTCCTGTAGCTGCATGTGATCGGCCAACAGGCCGTAGACCGGGCCGTTATTGCCGTGGGTGAAGCTGTTGCGCAGCCGATCGCAGTAGAGCCGCTTGAGGCCCGCCCGTCCGCGGAAGATGCCGCCCATGAAGTGCAGTTCGCCATCCTCGGCGAAGAGATCGACGACCTCGTCGTAGAGGCCCTTGTCCATGTAGTAGCCATACTTGAACTGGAGCGCGCGGACCGCCTGCACATCCTCCTGCGCCGTCACCCGGCGGGTGAGCGCTGCCACCTGCTCGGTCAGCAGCCGGATCGCCTCTTCGCTCATCGCGCCATCTCCCTGCGGGTCAGCGCGACTGTGGCACGCCGCCATCCGGACGAGCCGACCGCCAGCGCATCATCTCGCGACTGGACCTTCGCCGCCGCCTGTCGCATGGGGCAGAAGCGGCCGGGTTAGCTCAGCTGGTAGAGCAACCGATTTGTAATCGGTAGGTCGTCGGTTCGAGTCCGACACCCGGCACCATGGTCGCCAAGGCCCTAGGAGCCACTTGGTTGCTGGCCGTTCGGCGCGCTCACGTTGGCCAGCCGCTCTCCCAAGAGGGGACGATATCAAATCCGGTTCCCGTTAGCCCCGCACCAGAAGGCCCGATGTCCCGGCCTTCGAGGCGCCCGTATGTCAGATAATGTTGCAGCGGATCGATACCTGCCGCCGCAATATCGGTGTTGTGTGTGAGGTAGTAGCTGGTGTCGAATTGCACGGAAGGGTCTCGACCCTCGCGCCAGCCGTACTGCGTGAAATGATCGAGCGGGTTGACGTTGGCGGCAGAGACATCGGCGTTGTTGGCGAGGTAGTAGCCCGTATCGAAGTAGGCGTTGGGGTCGCGACCTTCGCGCCAGCCATATTCATCAAAGTGCGCCAGCGGATCGGCGCCGGCTGCGGCTACGTCGGGATTGGTCAGCAAGTAATATTCGGCATCGAAATCGTCGACCACCTTGTTGCCGACTGCCGCGTAGGTCACGCGACCCTCGGCCTGACCGTTGGCGAGATAGTGTACCAGCGGATTGATGCCGAACGCTGCGACATCGGGGTTGCGCGCGAGATACTGCTCGCTGTCGAACAGCGCGGAAGGATCACGCCCTTCGTGCGCACCGAACTGCAGGTAATGATCGAGCGGGTTGGTCTTCGCCGCGGCGACGTCGCGGTTCGCGTCGAGATAGCCTGACGTATCGAACAAGGCGTTGGGATCGCGGCCCTCTTTCCAGCCGAACGCGGCGTAATGTGCGTCCGGGTCGGCCTTGGCGGCGAACACATCGCGGTTGTTTGCCAGGTAATAGATGTCGTCGACCAGCGGCGTGCTGTCCACTCGATCGATCAATGCGTCCCTGAACTGGATGCGTTCAATACCGTAGAGACGGTTGATGCCTTCCCGGCCGGGGCCGTAGAGGACGGTATCGCCGGGCACGGCGGTGCCTGTTGCCTCGATCCGGTCGGCAAAGAACGCAAGGGAGTAGGAGGCGAAGTCTTGGCGGAGGACTGCGGTGTCGATGCCGCTGCCACCGATCAGGATATTGTTGTTAGCGGCGCCTGAAATCCTATCATCGCCATCGCCTCCATCGATAATATCGATCCCGTCGAAGCCTGTAAGTATGTCGTCACCGCCGCGACCGTAGAAGCGGACGGGGTAGCGGGGCATGTTGAAGACGGAGCCAAAGAAATCCATCACATTGACACCGTCCGTGCCGTACACTGTCGTAAGACTATCGGGTCCGCCGGAGTAGTCAGTATTTACATTCTCGAAATTGATCGTAGGGACGACAATACTGTTGCCATTCATGGGGCGTGTTAGGGTGCCGGCCATCAGATCGACAGTATCGCCGAAGCCGACTTGCAGCGTATCGGCGCCTGCGCCGCCATCAATGAGGCCGCCCGAAACGGTGAGTTCAGCGACATTACCGACCCTGCCCAGAAATCCGGTGTCGTCGCCATCGTCGCCGTAGAGCGCGCCGACGCCGGTGAGCTTTAGACGATCATTTCCGCTCCCGCCAAAGCCGGTGCCGCCATTTCCTGCCTCAATTTCGTCATTGCCGCCGAGGCCTCGGACAATTGCACCGTTCGAAGCGAAGAAGTTGTCTACGGCAGCACCGCCGAACGCCTCGACCGGGGCACTGAAGCTCATGGAGTTACGCCCGGTAGTTCCGATCACGCGCTCGATACCGGTGGCGATCGCACTCGTGCCGGCGTTCACCGCCAGGTCGCCAGGATTGCCCGCCTGATTGCTGGAATCGGGGCGGATGATGCTGATCGATGCGAAGCCATTGTATGTACTGAAATCAAGCGTGTCATAGCCCGCGCCGCCGTCGATCCGGGAAGAGCTTGACCCGGTGGGAGGGGGGCCGGTGTAGGTGAAGCGGAAAGTGTCGTTGCCGTCCTCGCCGAACAGCTGGTTAACCCCACCGCGGCCGTCGATGATGTCGTTGCCGCCCAGCCCGCTGATGGTGTCGTCTCCGCCGGTGCCGAAGAACGGATCCGGATCGGTGCCGGTAAGCGTGTCGTCCCCAGCGGTGCCGATGATCGTGGCCATGCGAAACTCTCCTGAACGCAACTCCTTGACTCAGCCTACTCCATTCCTGTTACGCGACTAGAGGGAAGTGACTGTAATCTCTCGGTCGAATTGGTGGAAGCGTTCGGACCTGTGCGTACCTGCAGGCTCGCTCGCGATCTCGCCAAGCTCGGCATTTGGATCATGATCCTCGGTAAAGCTCGGTCCCTCGCTCGCGGATCGAGGCGACGGCCGCAACGCCTTGCGATTGGAGTTCAGCCTCTTGGGATGAACGCGGCATCGTGTTCACGCAGCGGGATCGACCAATCGCCAGGACGCATTGAGAGTGCGAGCCGGCCGCGCTACGCAGCACCGCCCTGATCTAAACAGCTCTGAAGCCTCCGAGCATCTCGGCTTCGCTTCGTCGCGCAAGCTGGTACGCACCAACGACGATCCCCGCCAGATACGTCAGCCTATGCGGCTGCGGCGCTGCGTTCTTCCCGACGGGCAATCCGCAGGGTGCTCCAGCCCAGTATGCCGGCGAGCAGCGACCCGGCGAGGATTCCGATCTTCACCTCTTCCTGGAGGAGCGGGTCGGCGGCGAAGGCGAGAAGGCCGATGAACAGGCTCATGGTGAAGCCGATGCCGCACAGGAGAGAGACGCCGAGCAGCTGGAGCGTGCTCGCGCCGGCAGGCATGTCCGCCCAATTCAGGCGGATCACGAGATAGGCGCTCCCGAACACGCCGACGAGCTTGCCGACCAACAACCCGAACGCCACGCCGAGCGTCAGATGGTCGGTCAGGACGGCCGGGGAGAGGCCGACGAAGGACACGCCGGCATTGGCAAAGCCGAAGACGGGCACGATCAGGAACGTGACCCAGCCATGCAGCGCATGCTCGAGCTTGTGCAGCGGTGAGTGCACCATATCGTCCGGGCTGCCGCGCACCTGTCGCAGGGGCACGGTCAGGGCGAGCGCCACACCTGCCAGGGTGGCATGTACCCCCGACTGCAGAACCAGAAACCAGAGCAGGGCGCCAAGGCACAGGTAAGGCAACAGCCGCACCACGCCGAACCGGTTGAGGGCGAACAGCATGGCGACGACCAGGCCAGCCAGAGCGAGATAGAGGATCGCCAGATCGCTAGTGTAGAACAGGGCGATGATCACGACCGCACCGAGATCGTCGATGATCGCCAGCGCCGTCAGGAACACCTTCAACGAGGTCGGCACACGATTGCCCAGGAGCGACAGGACGCCGAGCGCAAAGGCGATGTCCGTCGCCGACGGGATCGCCCACCCTCTCGCGGTGGCGGCATCGCCGCCGTTGAAGGCGAGGAATATGAGCGCCGGCACGACCATTCCGCCGAGTGCAGCGACGCCCGGCAGGATGCGGCGGTTCCAGCTCGACAGCTGCCCGTCGAGCACTTCGCGTTTGATTTCGAGGCCGACGAGCAGGAAGAACACCGCCATCAGGCCGTCATTGATCCAGTGCGAGAGGCTGAGCGGCCCGACATAGGAATGCAGCGCGCCGAAGTAGGCCGGTGCCACGGGTGAGTTCGCGGCGAGGAGCGCAAGGGCGGCGGCGGCCATGAGGATCAGGCCGCCCGCTGCCTGGCTTCCAAGGAAGCTGCGAAGCGCACTGGGCGGTCGAGAGCGATCGGCCATCAACAGGACCTCTTCGGGCACGGGTTCACGCGCTGGCGGCCCGACCAGCGCTCAAAAAACCTGCCTGCTCCTTGCGTGAAGCCGACACCCGCGCTCTCCTATCGCACTCCATGCCGCGCCGCACAACGGTGTGCGGCATCGGTCCCGTGTCAAGTCGAGGCCGGCCCCTTCAGCCCCGGTGGCGGAGCCGCATCGTCCGCATCCGGATCACGACCCTGCTGGCGGTCGAGCTGCCGCATGACCGGGGTGACCGTAAGGCCGTGCAGGAGGATCGAAAATAGCGCGACCAGCCCGACGATCGCCCAGAGGCGCTCGCCTCCGGACATCTCCATGTGGTTCAGCCCGTAGGCGAGATAGTAGAAGGAGCCGACGCCGCGGATGCCGAAAAAGGCCAGCGTCATCTTCTCCGACATGCTCGCCTTGAAGCCAGCCAGGGCGATCAGCCCGCCGATCGGGCGGACGACGAGCAGGATCGCCAGCGCCGCCGCCACGTCGATCCAGTGGAGTGGGCGCAATAGCCCGCTGACCAGCGCCCCGCCGAACAGCAGCAGCAGCACCATCATCGCGAGCCGTTCCACCTGCTCGGTGATGTCGTGCATCTGCCGATTGAACTCGTGGTCGCGGTGCGAGCGACGCAGCGTCAGCGCGGTGACGAACACGGCGAGGAAGCCGTAGCAGTGGATCAGCTCGGTCAAGCCGTAGGACACGAACGTCGCGGAAATGGCGATGAGCCCGTCGCCCGTCTTCGACAGCTTGGTGTGCACGGGGACGTGGAAGGTAAGCCATCCGAACAGCTGCCCGATCAGCCACCCGCCGGCCACGCCGGCGCCGATTTCCCACACCACGTTGTAGAGGATCCACTCCTTCGCCCACGGTGCGCCGGACGTCGCCGTCAGGCCGAGCGCGATGGCGAGATGGACGAAAGGGAAGGCGAAGCCATCGTTCAGGCCCGCTTCCGACGTGAGGCCGAAGCGAACCTCATCCTCTTCCCCGGACTTTGGCGGACCGACCTGCACGTCGGAAGCGAGCACGGGATCCGTCGGCGCCAGGCTCGCGGCCAGCAGCAGGGCCGCGACCCAGGACAGGCCGAGCATCCAGCCGCCGATGGCGGTGATCGCCAAAATGCCGAGCGGCATGGTGATGGCCAGCAGTCGCCAGGTGACGCTCCACTTGGCCCAGCTGAACGGCCGGTCGAGCTTCAGCCCGGCGCCCATCAGCGCGATGATGACGACGAATTCCGTGAAACGCTCGGTGATGTCGGGATAAGCGAGCGGCAGCGGCCGAAGGGTCACGGCGGGAAGCGAGAAGATCGCCGCGCCGATCCCGATGCAGACGATCGGCAGCGACAGCGGCAGCCGCTGCAGCGCGAGTGGCAGCCACGCGACGAGCGCGATGAGCAGGCCCGCTCCCGTCAAGATCAGGATGTAGGGGTCGGGAGACAATGTCGGGAGCTGCACCAGCTCTCAACGAGGCAGGCCCGGAAGCGTTCAGATACAAATGCCGTGCTGCAACAATTAGACGATCCGGTCGGGAGCGCTTTCCCGATGCGGCGCCGCATTCGCTCTGCTGCGGCCGGGCTAACGCGCGACCACGTCGAAGGCGACGCTCATGCGCTCGCCCGCCGGGAAGGGGCGGGTGCCGTGGTGGAGGGTGCTCGGGAACAGGATCAGGCGGCCGACCTGTGGAGCGATCCGGCGGAGCGGCGGCATGTCGAGCGCCAGATAGGCGGGGGCGCCGCCGAGTTCGAGCCAGCCCGCCTGCGGATCGTTTGTCGGCGTCTCAGGAAGGACCCAGTAGGAGGCCGCCGACAGGATCCCCTTCGGATGCATGTGCTGGACGTGGAAACCGCCGCCGGTCAACCGGATCGACCAGGAGCCGGCGATGCCTAGGTGCGCGTCGCGGTGGCGCAGGATCGGATGCGTGGGATCGGCGGGCGGCAGGGCGGTCCGATGCCGCTCGACCGCTGCGCGGATCGTTCTCTTCAGAAGCGCGATGTCAGGCTCGCGGCGATCGAACAGGTCGCCGTGGGTCTGGGTGCCGCCGCGGACCGACTGGCCGAGGCGGAGCGTGCTGCGGGCGTGCAGGGCGCGAAGAACGCGCACGATCGCATCGATGTCGCGAGCCGCCAAGGGAAGTTCCTGCACGCCGATCAGGCCATCCTGGCCGTTGAGCCAGTCGAAGCGCGGATCGTCGAGCAGCTTCCAGGCGATGCCGCGCAACGCCCACGCCTCGATGTCGTCGGGCGCGGCGGCGATCGCTGTGGCGAGCAAGGGTTCGGCGGCGGCGGGGTCGCGCTGGCGCAGGCGATGCTTGGCGATTGCCGTGGCGGGGAGCAGGCCGGTGGGTAGCCGGGCTAGGATAGCGTCCGCTTCGCCGATTGCTCCGGCGGCGCTCAGGTGGCTGAAGGCGGCAGCGGCGAACGTGGCGCCGCCGGTGGCGCGTTCGGCCCGTAACGCGGCGTCGGCGGCGGCGGCGAATTCGTCGGCCTTGCCAAGCGCGGAGACGTAATCCCGCCACAACGCCGTATCGTCCGGCCGCGCGGCAAGCGCCGGTTCGTAGCTGGCCGCAAAGGCGTCCGCGGCGCCGTCCTCCCACCGCGCGCCGGCGAGCGTGCGGCGGCCTTCGTGCCAGTCCGGGTTGTGGCGCAAGGCGGTCGCGATCCGATCGAGAGCGTCGGTGCGCGCACCCTCGCTCTCCGCGGCGGCGACGTAGCCGAGCAGGAGATCGCGATCCTGAGGCGCGGTGGCCAGGGCCGCGCGGTAGCGCTCGCCGGCGTCCGGCTCGCCCATCTCGGCGGCGATGCGGGCGCGGCCGTGCTGTGCCATGCCGTGGCCCGGCTCCAGCGCCAGAGCGGCATCCAGCCGCACTGCGGCGGCGGCCAGGTTGCCGCTGTTGCGCTCAATCGACGCTGCCGTGACCAGCATGCCCGCGGTCGGGGTCGCGATGCGGGATAGTTCGGCCAGCTCGGCGCGTGCCTCGTCATAGCGGCCGAGTTCGTCGAGCATCATCGCGCGGTGCAGCCGCGCTGCAGTGAAGCGAGGATCCGCCACGATCGCCGCGTCGTAGGCGGCGAGTGCGGCGGCGGGCTCCCCGATCCGGCTGAGCAGGTTGCCGAGATTGTTGGCGATCTGGGCGTCGCGCGGTGCGGCCCGGTGCGCAGCCTCCAGCGCGCGGCGCGCGCCCGCGGGGTCGTCCAGATGGGACAGGATCAGCCCATGCAGGTGCAGTACCGCCGGGTGCCCCGGCACGATCCGCAGCACCTGTTCCACCAGCGGCCGGGCGGCGACGAAGCGCCTGGCGACGAAATGACGCTCGGCCTCGCGCAGCAGCTGGTTGGGATCGGGCGTCACGCTTCGGCCGCGGGCTCCGTGGGTGCGACCATGCTCGCGGCGTAGAAGGAGATGGCGGCGAACAACGAGCAGGCCGCGACCACGAGCAGCGAGTAGCGGATCGCATCGTCGCCGTACGTCGCGTGCAGCGCATCGTTCAGTACGCCGACGATCAGCGGACCGCAGACCTGCCCGGCAAGCCCCGTGAACAGCACCAGCACCGACACCGCCACGGCACGCATCCTGGGCGGGGCGAGCGTCACGATCGCCGCATAGACCGGCCCCTGATAGGCGGTGGTCAGCAACCCGGTGATGCCGAGGCCCGCCATCCACACCCAGCGCGTATCCGAGAGCAGCATCATCACCTGCCCCGGTACGAACAAGAGGCAGGCGAGCGCCGGCACCCACAAGCGCCAGCGGGAATCGCGCTTGCCGAGGGCGTTGGCCAGATAGCCGGCACCCAGGATGCCGATGAGCCCAAGGACACCGCGGATCGGGCCGATCACGGCGCCGATCTCGGTGATGCTGAGGCCGTGGACGCGGTTGAGGAAGGCGGTCTGCCACGTGCCGGCGGCGTAAAGCGCGCCGCCGGTGAACGATACGCCGACCATCATCAGCACGAACGGCCGGGACTTCGACAGGATGCGCAGCGCCGTGAACATCGGCACGCGATCGAGCGCGGCGCCGCGATCGGTGGCACCGCGCGCCGGCTCCTTGACCGTCAGGAAGAAGAGGATCGCCAGCACCACGCCGATTCCACCGGAGATGTGGAACACGGTCCGCCACCCGTAGGTGTCCGCGCCCCACGCGGCGAGCGGCAGGAAGATGAGAGCGTCGAGCGCGAAGGCGGCGGTGAAGATCGAGAGGGCGAGCGGCCGCCGCGCGCTCGAGAAGCGATCGGCGATCATCGACTGCGAAGGCGCCAGCCCGGCCGCTTCGCCCGCACCCATCAGGAAGCGGGTCGCCGCCATCTGCCAGCCGGTCACCACGCTGCCGGTAATCGCCGTCATCAGGCTCCAGAAACCGAAGCCGATCGCAACGATGTTGCGCCGGTTGGATCGGTCGGCAAGGCTCGCGATCGGGATGCCGAGCGTCGAATAGAACAAGACGAAGGCGAGGCCGGAGATGAGCCCCAGCGCCGTATCCGACAGCTGCAGATCCGCCTTGATCAGCGGCAGGACCAGCCCGAGCAGCGAGCGGTCCATATAGTTGAACATCGAAATGAGCGTGAGGAAGCCGAGGAAGTAGCAGAGCCCCGGCGTCCAGCGTTCCGCGGTACCGTCGGGCGCGACGGCCGGGTCGATCGGCCGGCTCAACGGCTGCTCCTCGCCGAAATCCTGTTCACGCTGATCACCATGCCGCCTCTCCAAGCGATTGTCGTTTCGGCCGTGCATAAGGGCGAACGCGCGCCGCCACTAGCAGCATCGACCGCCGGTTCGCCCGCCGTAGCGCGCTTCCTGGCGATTGCGGAAGAACTCGACCTCGCTCATCACAGTGTCGCCGGGGTGGTGGGCGGCCATGTGCTGCCGGTACGTGTCGTACGGGGGCAGACCGACCATCAGCCGGGCCGTCTCCTTCAAACGGCTGAGCAGGGTGCGCAGCATCGCTCAGGCGGCCCGCGGCACGGCGGGCAGCTCGCGCGTGGTCGGCCGATCGCTGCGCAGCGCGGCAAGGCACGTCCGGACCGCATAGAGCAGGATGGCGAGCACCACGCCCAGGAACAGGATGCACAAGGCGGCATCAATCCGGTCGTTGAAGACGATGCGGTGCATCTCGCCCATCGACTTGGCCGGCGCCAGCACCTCGCCGCGCGCCGTTGCGGCGCTGAATTTGGCGGCGTGCGCCAGGAAGCCGAGGCCCGGATCGGGCGAGAACAGCTTCAACAGCCCGGCCGCGGTGGTGCACAGCAGCAGCCAGGCAGCCGGCAGCATCGTCACCCACGCGAACCGTTCCCGCTTCATCCGGAACAGCACGACCGTCGCCAGCATCAGGGCGATGCCGGCGAGCATCTGGTTCGAGATGCCGAACAGCGGCCAAAGCGTGTTCACCCCGCCGAGCGGATCGGTGACGCCCTGGTAGAGGAAGAAGCCCCACGCTCCGACGCACAGGCCCGTCGCCACCAGCCCCGGCACCAGCGACGAGGTTTCGCGGAAGCGCGGCGCAACCAGCCCGATCAGGTCCTGCAGCATGAACCGGCCGGCGCGGGTGCCGGCATCGACCGCGGTCAGGATGAAGAGCGCCTCGAACAGGATCGCGAAATGGTACCAGAAGGCCATCATCGCCTTGCCGCCGAGGATGTGGCTGAAGATCTGCGCCATCGCGACGGCCAGCGTCGGGGCGCCACCGGTACGGGCGATGATCGTCGCCTCGCCGACGTCGCGGGCGGTACCGGCGATCGTCTCGGGGGAGATGGCGAAGCCCATCGCGCTGACGGCCGCGGCCGCACTCGCCGGGTCGGTCCCGATCAGGCCGGCCGGGCTGTTCATCGTGAAATAGATGCCCGGATCGATGATCGATGCGCCGACCAGCGCCATGATCGCGACGAAGCTTTCCATCAGCATCGCGCCGTAGCCGATGAACGTCGCATCGCCCTCGCTGGCGATCAGCTTGGGGGTGGTGCCGCTCGCGATCAAGGCGTGAAAGCCGGAGACCGCGCCGCAGGCGATGGTGATGAACAGGAACGGGAACAGCCCACCCGCCCAGACCGGCCCGCCGCCGCTCGCAAAGGCGGTCAGCGCCGGCATTCGGAGCGGTGGGGCCATGACGACGATGCCGATCGCCAGTGCGGCGACCGCGCCGATCTTCAGGAAGGTCGACAGATAGTCGCGCGGGGCGAGCAGCAGCCACACCGGCAGAACGGATGCGACCGCGCCGTAGCCGATCAGGATCCAGCACAGCTGCACCGGCGTGAACGTGAAGAGCGGTGCCAGTGCGGCGGACTCCGCGACGTTGCGGCCATAGACGATCGCCAGTAGCAGCCCGATCAGCCCCAGCACCGATACCTCGCCGATCCGCCCGGGCCGGATCCAGCGCGTATAGACGCCCATGAAGATCGCCAGCGGTACCGTCGCGGCGACGGTGAACATGCCCCACGGGCTCTCGGCCAGCGCGCGCACGACGATCAGCGCCAGCACGGCCAGGATGATGACCATGATCATGAAGGCTCCGAACAGCGCGATCGTGCCGGGTACGGCGCCCATCTCCATGCGGATCAGCTCGCCCAGCGACCTGCCGTCGCGGCGCATCGAGACGAACAGGATCATGAAGTCTTGGACCGCGCCCGCGAGAACCACGCCGGCCAGGATCCACAGCATGCCCGGCAGATAGCCCATCTGCGCCGCCAGTACCGGCCCGACGAGCGGACCGGCCCCGGCGATCGCTGCAAAGTGATGGCCGAATAGAACGTTGCGGTTGGTCGGAACGTAGTCGAGCCCGTCGCTCAGGCGGTGCGCCGGGGTCGGCCGCGCCGGATCGAGCGCCATGACCTTGGTGGCGATGAAGCGCGCGTAGAAACGATAGGCGATCAGGTAGACCGAGACGGCGGCGATGACGATCCAAACCGCGTTCACCGTCTCGCCGCGGGCACCGGCGACGATGCCGAGTGCGATCGCCGCGACCAGTGCCAGTGCCGCCCAACCGAGCTTGCCGATCACGTCATCCGTCTCCCTCAACGCCGGCCGGTTTTCCGCGTTACCGGGTGCGGGCACAAGGGGCGATCCGGCGTCCAGGCAGGGTTTCTCGGTCTGGCGGCGGTCGCTCGTCGAGCCATGACCTGCCTTTCCGACCGTTCGAACAAGGCGGTCCGTGCCGGACCTTGGCTCCTAAGATGTGCGGGCTCGACTCGATAGATCGTGGGGCATAGTCTTTCGTTGCGGGCAAGGTGAGTCCGGGGAGGCGGGCCGCTGCATATTGCGGCCGTTCACGCTAAGCCCAGGCCGCCTGGCCGAAAAGCTTGGCGCAAGGGGGCGCTGTGCTTGCGGGGGAGGCTGCGATGACGGCTGCGGACACGCGCTCTACTCAGATCGATAGGGGAAACTAGGGATGGGCGCCTACCTCGACCGCATCGATGCCGCTCTGCCCGAGGCGCGCTGGCCGCTCGTCCGCACGCTCATGCACAAGGAAGGCGCGCCGTTCTTCGCGGAACTGCGCGCCGAGAGGCCGGTGCTCGCGCTGCCGGAACTGACCTTCCTGACCCGGCACGTCGATGTCGCGCAGGTCTACCACCGCTTCCGCGAATTCGGGGTCGATCTCTACAAACCCAAGCAGGGCAGCTACTTCATGGCGCAGGACGACACCGCCGATCATTGGCGTGAGAAGGGCGTGATGCGGGCCATCCTCGATTACGAGGCGTTGCCCGAGATGCGCGATTTTGTCGCGGCCACGGCGGCGGCGATCCTCGACGATGCCGGCGGCACGATCGACCTGCCCAAGGCCTATACGCGAGCCGTACCGGTGGCGCTCGTCCAGCGCTTCTTCGGCTTTCACGAAAGCGATCCGGCGCTCCTGACCGACTGGTCCTACTGGAACCAGCAGGACGCCTTCCACAACCAGCCGTTCGACGCCGATCGCACGCCAGACGGCGCGCACATCTCCGATAAGCGCAAGGCATCGATCGCCGCCCTTGCCGGCCACATCGTCGAGATCGTCAAGCGGCGCGGCGCGGAGCTGAAGGCCGGCAAGGGCGGCGACGATTCGATCTCGCGGCTGCTGCGGCTGTCGTTCAGCGGCGGCATCCAGTTCCCGGTCGAACGGGTCGTCTCCAACGCCGGCGGGCTGCTGATCGGTTCGGTCGAGACGACCTCGCACGTCGTCAACCATGCGCTGGCCGAGCTGTTCGCCCGGCCCGAGGTGCTGAAGGCGGCGATCGCGGCAGCGGCCGATCCGGACCCGTCCGGGTTCGACGGCTATGTCTGGGAAGCGCTCCGGCTCAACCCGGCCTTCCCTTATTCCTTCCGCGTCGCCCACGTCGCGACAAGCTTTGCCGACGATACGCAGCATCGCCGCCGCGTCGAGCCCGGGACGACCCTGCTCCTGTGCACGCGCTCGGCAATGCTCGATCCGGCGGCGGTCGCCGATCCCGAGACGTTCGATCCGTCCCGCGACCCGGGCCAGACCTTCACCTTCGGCTATGGCGAACACGAGTGTCTCGGCCGCGCCATCGCCACGGCGATGGTGCCCGAAATGGTCCGCCAGCTGCTACCGAGACCCGGGCTGCGGGTGGAGGGCCCGATCGGCTACGAACACAACGTGCCGGAACGACACGTCTTTCACTGGCGCACGCTGCCAGATATTGTGGCTGCGGCAAACTAGCGGCGGGGCGGGTAAGCTACCCGCCAGAGAACGATCTGCCTGTCCTGACGGCCCGCGCCACGCAGGAAACTCTCGGTTCAATTGCGCGGAGAATGATCCGGCGGCTTGCGTCCGGCGTCGAGATCCTCGGCGATGTTACGCTCCTGCCGACCCTCCAGCGGGTGTCTGTTCGATCGACGTCTGAGGAAATAAGCAAAGGCAAGCGCGGCAACCACCAGGACAATCCCGAGGGTCATGAGGTTGAGCGAGGACAGGAACCCAGAAGACGACATGATCTTGGACCTTCATCGGCGTTCAATCTCAACCTGCGCTCAGGTCCGTTGTTCCAGACTTCGGCGGAGATTGCCGAAGAATTGGTGGGAAATGGACCTGCTCTCAATGCTATAGAGCTTGCAGGACTCTGGTCTATACTGAGCACTCGCGGCTGGTGCCCACTATGTGGCGGCGATCACGGGAGCCCTCCTCTACGCCGTCGCCGGGCATGGTCTCGTCACCGGCGGCTCCGTTTCTCCTCCACGATCCCACCTCGATGGCGATTTGACGGCGCGCTGACGATCGTTTGACGATCGCCTGACGGCCGATCGGCATCTCCCTTTCGTGGGCGCAACAGCGCGCCCTTCATGAGCAGGGGAGAAATCCGATGTACGACGAATCCGATACCGGCGAAGTTTCCGCCGAGGCGATTGCAGACGCGCACAAGCCGACGTCCAACCAGCTGCCGCTCGGCCCCGGCGAGAGCGAGGCAGAAGCGGCGGAGCTGATCGAGAACGGCTCTCCCGGCAAGGCCTCGCGCCTGCTCCAGAAGGTCTTCGGCGAGCTCGAGGACATGCCCGGCCGTCGCATCGTTCGGCCGCGACCCAATTTCAGCGCCGGTGCGGAGGGCGTCGACGATGGCTCGGCCGAACTGATGACGATGTCCGCGCCATCGACTGCCGGCCTGCGCGACATCGGCGAGGCGAGCTTCGGCTTGCTCGCAGCCGGTGCCGAAACCGTGCACGGGCCCGACGGGCGCGAGCAGATCACCACCACCTCGATCTATCCGTGGCGCGCGACCGCCTCGCTGCTCATCACCGCGCGGGACAATTCGCAGTGGATCGGCACTGCCTGGTTCATCGGCCCGCACACGCTGGCGACCGCCGGCCACTGCGTCTGCATCAAGAATAGCGGCGTTCCGGGCCGCGACGGCTTCGTCAAGAAGATCGTCGTCATGCCGGGCCGCAATGGCAGCGTGCTTCCCTACGGATCGGTCACGTCGACGAACTTCCGTTCGGTCAAGGGCTGGTCGGACAGCGGCAAGGAGGAGTTCGACTATGGCGCGATCATCCTGCCCAGCAATCTGGGCAGCACCACCGGCTGGTTCGGCCTCGCCTCCTACGGCGATGCTGATCTCAAGGGGAAGACGGTGAACATCGCCGGCTATCCCGGCGACAAGCCGTCCGGCACGCTCTGGTACGATGCCGGATCGGTCGCGTCGGTCGGCGCGCGCAAGGTCTATTACGACATCGACACCTATGGCGGCCAGAGCGGTGCTGCGGTCTATCGGATCGTCAATGGTAACCGCTACGGCGTGGGCATTCACGCTTATGGCGGCGCGACGACCAATTCGGCGACCCGGATCATCAAGCCGGTGTTCGACAATCTGGTCGCCTGGAAGGCATGATTGCGGCGGCGGCGGCGCGGGGGGTTCGCCCTTCGCGCCGCCGCGGCTGACGGGCCGGGAGAGCTTCGATGACGATGATCAGCGGACGGGTGGTCGACGCGAACGGCCGGGGCATCGCAGGGGCGCGGGTGATGGTCACCGCCGCGCCCGGTCCGGTGCCGGACATGGCGATGCTGACCGATGGCGAGGGCCGCTTCGTGATCGGCGCGGCCCGACCGGGCAGCTACACGATCGCCGCGACGACCGACGATGCGGCGGGAGAGCATTCCGTCAGCGTCGCCGCGGACGCTGTCGACGGCGTCGAGCTCCACATCCGGCGCCAGCCCTCGTCATAGATCTGGCGCGGTCCGTTGGCACTGCGCCTCGCTGCCGCCCGCGCGGCTTGGTCGGCGGGCGGTAAGGTGCCATGATCCCTTCACTTCAGCATGGTGAACGACCTTGTCGATTGCGCGGCTCCTCGTACGCTGTTTCGGACCGCTCAGGATCGACGGCGCCGACGATCGGCTGCTTCCGCGCAGTCGCAAGGCCCGCGCGATCCTCGCCTATCTGGTCATGTCGGGCGGGGCGGGGGCGAGCCGGGATCGGCTGTCCGGACTGCTGTGGGGCACGCGCGGCCAGGAACAGGCCCGCGCCAGTGTCCGCCAGGCGCTGACCGAGATCCGCAGCGCGCTTGGCGAACAGCGCATCCTGGCCGACCGGCTGACGGTGCGGCTCGCCACCGATACCGTCGAGACTGATCTCGGCCGCGTGCTGGAGGCGCTGCGCCGCGATCCGGACGCGCTTGCCGATGCGCTCGGCGGGATCGAGGGCGAGCTTTTTGCGGACCTCGACGGGATCGAGACCGAGCTCGATCATTGGCTGCACGCCCAGCGCGCCGGCGTGTCGGAGCGGATCGTGACCGAGGCGCTGAAGCTGCTTGAAGCCGCCGACTGCCAGGTATCCGCCGGGCAACGGATCGCCACCGCGCTGCAGTTGCTCGACAGCGGCAACGAGGCGGTTGCCCGCGTCGGCATGCGCTTCGACTTCGCCGCGCGCGATCCCGGCGCAGCGCGCCGCCGCTACCAGCGGCTCGCCGAACAGCTTGCCCGTGATTTCGACGCGGTGCCTTCGGCCGAGACCCAGGCGGTGCTCGACCACGGCGTCCGTGCGCCGGTCCAGCCGCTCGCCGCGACCGCGGCCACCCCCCGCGTCGACCCGACGCCGCCGGTGCTGATCGTCGCCCCGTTCGAGGTGCTGGGCGAGGATGGCGAGACGCAGCTGATGGCGCGGATCTGCGCCGACGACATCCTGACCGTGCTCGGCCGCTTCCGCGACATCGTCGTCTCCGCCGCCGGCGACGACGATCCGGCGGCGCACGCGCAGGCCATCGCCGTCTACGTGCTGGAGGGATCGGTGCGCGCGCAGGGCGGCATGCTGCGCGCTAATCTGCGGCTACGCGACCGCCGGTCGGGCCGCATGCTCTGGTCGCACCAGGCGCAGCTGGAGGCAGGCCGCGTCGCCCACGAAGTCGACGGCATCGTCGCGCAGGTGGTCGGTGCGATCGCGCCGACGATCGCCCAGGACGTCGCGCATTCCGTAGCGAGCGGCACCGTGCCGGATGCGCCCGTGGCGCTCTACATGCGCGCTCGCGCGCTCGTCGCCTCGGCGATCAGTTATGCCGAGGCGCGCGCCGCCGCAGACCTGCTGGAACGCGCGCTGGAGCAGGCCCCGCGCGATCCGCAGGCGCTGCTGCTGCTGGCGCGGATCTACAATACCGATTTCTTGCAGACGATCGTGGGGCACGATCAGGCCGAGCTGCGCGAACGCGCGCTCGATCTGGCGCAGCGCGCCGCCGCCCTGGATCCGCTCAACTCGCGGGCCCGGATTCTGCTCGGCTGGTGCATGCTGCGTGCGCACGAGGCGGAGGCGGCGACCGCCAACTTCCGCGCGGCGCTGCTGCTCAACCCGTACAATGCCGACTGCGTCAACGCGGCAGGGTTCGGCATGGTCCACTTGGGCGAGCTCGACGAAGGTGAGACACTGCTGACCAAGGCGATCGCGCTCAATCCGGTGCCACACGGCGACTATTTCGCTGATCTGGCGACGCTCCTGATGCTACGCGGTGAGCATCGCGAGGCGGAGCGGCACTTCGCCATGCAGGTCGACGCCGCCTTCCACTATGTCGGCCTGCGAGCGGCCAATCTCGGCTGGCTCGGCACGGATGCGGCGGCGACGGTCGCGGCCCTGCGAACACGCTTCGCGCGGATGTGGACCGGGGCAGAGGTGCCGAGCGATCCGGACATCATAGCCGGCCTGGAAAGCTACCTGCCGTTCGCCCGTGCCGCCGACCGCGGCCGTCTGGTCGAAGGGCTCAAGCGGGTCGGGCTGGGCTGACGGCCGCGACGAAGCGGGTGCGCGGCACCGGCGGATGCGGGTTCGCGCGCGGATCCGGAAGCGGCCCCGCCATGGCTGCGACCAGCGCCAGCGCATCGGATTCTTTCACGGAAGGCGCAGGGGCGGTCAGCATCGCCAGCAGCTCCGCCCGCTGCACCTCTGCAATCGATGCGGCGACCAGTACGTCCGCCCATTGCCGCTTTCCCACCGGCAGCGCCGCGGCTGCGATAGCAATCCGCCGGCGCAGGGTCGGCGGCATCGGACAGGTGGCAAGCTTCGCCAGCATGTCTACGAGGGCGAGGGTGAGCGGCCGGCACCCGAGCGCCTCCGGCGCATGTTCGACCAGCACCGCATCGTCTCGGGCCATCCGGCCGGACGCGTAAGCGGCATAGACCTCGCCGATCCCGATCATCCCGCACGGGCCGAGCTCGGCGGCGCGCAACGCCCCGATGCTCGCGGCGCCGTAGACCGGCACGCCAGCCTCGATCGCGAACGCTATTTCCTTATGCCAGACGCTGGGGCCGGTGCCGAACACCCCGTCGATCAACCCGATCGCCGCCGGCCGCGCGGCAATTGCCGCGGCGATGTCGCCGCAGTGTGCCGGCGGACGGGCCACGAAGCCGTCCGGCGGCGAAGCGAGCAGAGCGGGCGCCGACGGCCCAACGAACAGCAGCCGCTTGCCGGCCAGCCTGCCGGCTTCGCGCTGGGGCATCGGTGTGTGCCTCGCGTGCAGCATCAGCTCCGGAGCCTGCTGCCACGGCGTGATAATGCGCACGACGGGTATGCCGATCACCGGGTCGGTCAGATCGATTTTCGCGACCGGGCCACCGAGCGGCGCGATCGCCTGAAGCAGCCCCTCGATCGCCGCCGCCGCCGATCCGAAGCGTCGGTGCGATACGGCGGCGAACCTGTGTTGCGGCGGTCCGGCGGCGATCAGTTCCAGCAGCAGCGCGCGATCCAGCCGTCGCGCCTCGTCATAGTGGACCGGCTTGAAGTCCTCACGGGCGCCGACCCGCGCCGTCACCCGCGTCTGGGCCGCCTCCAGGATCGCCCGGCCGATCGCCACGCCGCGATCGGGATGGCAGCCGGTGCCGCCGGCCGGGGCCATGGCCCGCGCCTCGGCCGGCGAACCATCGGCGATGACGCACAGGAAGGCGGCGACGCCGATTCCTCCCCCGATCTCCCACACGTGGGCACGGCACCCTGCGCGTCCGATCAAGCCGATCAACGCCGCCGCCTCGGGATCGTCGATGCTGGCGGGATCAATCGCGGTCGCGGCGCGGGCGCGGCGGGGCAGCGCCTGCCAGCGGGCATGCGCCTCGCGCTCGATGACTTCGCACAGGCCGGCCAGGGTCGCTTCCTCGACGGTTGCGCCCGCGCCCATGCCGTCGCTGCAAACGGAAAGGTCCGGGACCGGGCCGGTCATGTCGAGGCAGACGCGTTCGCGCGGGACCAGGCAGGTTCCGCCGCTCGCCAGGTCGCTCGCGACGAGCCAGCCGCGCTGCCGGTCCAGGTCCGCGCCGGTAGTCGTCCAGGCTTCCCCGAGCGTGCGCAGCGAACCTTGCCGATCGGCGGCGCGGCAATGCTCCCCGCAATGGAGTTCGAGCGCCTCCATTAATGCCGACAGGCGGGCCTGCGGCCGTCGCCGGCCCTTGCCCTGCGAGACGCTGAGCGACCGCGACAGCGGGCGCACGGCCTGAAACACGGGAATCCCGATCCGGTCGAACCCGGTCACGTCGCCGATTCGCGTCACCCCGGCTGCTGCCGCGATGGCCGCGATCCGACGTTGCCAATCCTCCGGCGGCCGCGATCGCAGGTCGGCGCGGGTCACCGGCGGCGCACGCTAGCGGTCCTGGCCGTTGCCCATGCTGGAGCCCATGATCATGTAGCCGCCGCCGCGCGGATCGATCTCGGCCGGAATGCCGATCGCCGGCCACGGCCGCGCCGCGCGCGCGCGTTCGCGGAACAGCTCGTCGACCTGCTTGTACATCATGCTGGCAAAGCCGTCCTTGTCCTCGGTCGGCTCGGCGATGATCGCGGTCCGCTCGCACACCGCATAAGCCGGCTTTTCGCCTTCGAGACGGATCAGGAACAGCCGCGGCTCGACGCCGCCGTCGCTCGTGGGCTGGGGTTGCTCGTCGCCTGTGGTCGCCATGTTCGCCTTCCCCCTGCGTCTTGGTCGCCGGTGCCTGGCCGGCGCCTTGAAGTCTGCCCGCCGCCGGGTCGAGTCAAGTCGTTCCGGGTCCACCCTGGTGCGCTTTTCACGAGAGCGACGCCGTTTTCACGCCCGTTTCACGGTGAGCCCGCCGGAGCGCTGACGGAGCGGGCCTATCGCTTCTCTTGCCGGGGCTGATGCCTTGGGTCGAGATTCCCGAACAGGAGGACGAAATGGCCACCCGCAACGTCATCATCGAGCTTCGGGCTAGCCCCGAGCTCATCCGTTCTGCTGCCGCGCCGTCCTTTGCCGCGGCGCCCGAACTGGGCGCGGAGATCACGCTGGACGAAAGCTTCCCGCCGACCAGGCTGCCCAAAGTCGTGCCGCTGAGCGCGCTCGATGCCGGCCGCGAATTCGGCGCCAAGCTCGAGGTCGACATGGCACCCGAAGCCGCGACCTACATCGTGCGCGCCACCGTCGAGGAAGCCGCTATCGACGCCATCGAAGCGCGGAACGAGGTCGTCGCCGTGTTCGCCGATGTCGCCATCCAGCCGTTCCTGGTCTGCCCAGGGAGCCCGCCGCTCGGTACCGAGGCCGATGTCGCGCGGCTGCTGTGCGTCCCGCGCCTGCGCCAACTGGGTGCGACCGGCGCGGGCGTGACGGTCGCCATCGTCGATACCGGCTTCAACCTCGCTTACCTGAATTCAAAGGGCAAGCATCCGGGCTTCGACGCGGGGCGCAGCTGGTCGCCGCGCGCCGACATCGTGCCGGGCTCGGTCAAGGTCGATCATGGGACGATGTGCGCCTACGACGTCTGCATCGCCGCGCCCGACTGCACCCTGATCGACATCGCCCTGCTTTCGTCCAAGGCGCCGGGCAGCACCGTCATGGAAGGGCTGCTGTCCGATGCGGTCCGCGCCTACAGCCACCTGTGCGACCTGATGGGCGCGCCGGTCAGGCCGGGGCAGAATGCGTCGCTGGTGGTCAATAACAGCTGGGGCATGTTCCACCCGAGCTGGGACTTCCCGAAGAACGATCCGCGCAATTATTCCCATAACCCGAACCACCCGTTCAACCGCATCGTCGGCGCTCTGGAGCGGCTGGGCGCCGACATCCTGTTCGCCGCCGGCAATTGCGGCGCCGACTGCCCGGACGGGCGCTGCCAAGGCGTGTCGCGGACCATCTACGGCGCGAACGGCCATCCATCGGTGCTGAGCGTCGCGGGCGTCGACACCGCCAGGCAGCGCGTCGGCTATTCGAACCAGGGGCCGGGCGCGCTGGTGCGCGACAAGCCGGACCTGTGCGGCTTCACCCACTTCGCCGGGTCGGGCGTCTATGCGGCGGATGGCGGCACGTCGGCGGCGACGCCGGTGCTGAGCGGGCTGGTCGCCGCGATCCGCTCACGCCGGCCGTTCGTCGCCGGCAATGCATCGCGGACGCCGACAGCGATTCGCGACCTGCTGCGTACGACCGCCAGCGATGTCGGCAGCGCCGGCTATGACCTCGATACCGGCTTCGGCGTGGTCAACGGCTGCGCCATCGCCCAGCGCCTGACCGGCGTGCCGATCGACATCTGCCGCCGCTATCCGAGCATCTGCCGCCTGCGGCCCGTGCCGGCGGAGCTGTGCCGGCGCTATCCCTGGTTGTGCGAAGGGCCGCTGCCGCAATCGGTGCAGCCGCGCGCCGGCCACAAGAGCCCGCCGGCGCAGGGGCTGTTCGGCGCAAGCGGCGGCAGCGTGATGGCGGATCTCGGCGTCGCCGGCCTGTTCGACACGCTGGGGCCGGAGGAACTGGCCGACGTCTTCTACACGCTGGGACTTGCCGACGGGGCCGCCGAGGCGGGCCACGAGGCGGGTGCGGCAACGACGACGGCGAGTGCGCCGAAGTCGCAGGGGTGCAGCTGCCAGGGTGGGCATGGCAGCTGACGGGGGGAGGCGGGCGGCGGGCGGGAACGGTCCGGCCTGCCGCCCGTCTTTTGATCGAGAACGCTGAACGGGAGGTCGCGATGGCCGGCATGATGGTCCAGTTTCACCACCCCGGTCCGGCCCCTACCATCGAGGAGGCGGCGGCCCGGCTGGATGTGCCCGCCGACGCGCTCGATCGCAGCTTCGGCGTGATCGCGACCGATCCGCAGGAACGGCTCTTCACCGTGCTGATCGAAGCGGGTGCCGCCGACCGGGCGATGGCGGCCCTGCGCCGCGATGGCCAAAGTCACCCGGCCGAAGGGGTGTTCGGCGACACGAAGATCGCGCCAATGGGGGCGCCATCCGAATAGATCGCGTTGGCCACAGGTTGGCGTCCGGTGTAGCGCTGTATATGGCGGAACATAGGAGACGCTGGAGCCCTGAGGATGCGCGAACTACTGGCCCGGATCATAGTGGCGGTCGCGCTCATCGCCGGGACAGTGCCGGCATCGGCGCAATCGCGCCCGCCGCTGGTGCTGGCCGCGGCCAGTCTGCAGGAGGCACTGACCGCCGCCGGGGATGCGTGGGCGGCGCGGCGCCACACTCGGCCGGTGCTGTCCTTCGCCGCCTCTTCGGCGCTTGCCCGCCAGATCGAGGCGGGCGCCCCCGCCGACCTCTTCATCTCGGCCGACGAACCGTGGATGGACGATGTCGCCCGCAAGGGGATGCTGCGCCCCGGCACGCGCGTGTCGCTTTTGGCCAACCGGCTCGTCCTCGTCGCACCTGCCGCGAGCCGCGTCAGCCTGGCCGTCCGCCGCGGCATGCCGCTCGCGCAAGCGCTTGGGGGAGGGCGGCTGGCGATGGCCGATCCCGATGCGGTGCCCGCCGGCAAGTACGGCAAGGCGGCGCTGACCGCGCTCGGCGTGTGGCCGGCGGTCGCCAAACGCGTTGCCCGCGGCGAGAGCGTCCGCGCCGCACTGGCGCTGGTGGAGCGCGGTGAGGCGCCGTTCGGGATCGTCTATGCGACGGACGCCCGCGCCTCTTCCAAGGTCCGCATCGTCGGCGTCTTTCCGGCTGCGAGCCACCCGCCGATTACCTATCCGATCGCAACGCTGCGCAGTTCGACCAGTGCGGATGCCGAGGGGCTGCGGCGCTTCCTGATCTCGCCTGCCGGCAAGGGGATCTTCCGCCGCTACGGCTTCGTGCCGCGATGACACGGTAGAGCGGGGTGCTGCTCAGTCCCGACGAGTGGGAGATCGTGCGCCTGTCGCTGAAGGTCAGCGCGGTCGCCATCCTCGCCATCCTGCCGGTGGCGTTCGCGCTTGCCTATCTGCTGGCGCGGGTACGGTTTGTCGGCAAGACCTTCCTCGATGCGCTCGTCCACCTGCCTCTGGTGCTGCCGCCGGTGGTGACCGGCTGGCTGCTGCTGATCGCGTTCGGCCGTTTCGGTCCGGTCGGCGCCTGGCTCGAAAGCTGGTTCGGGGTCAGCGTCATGTTCCGCTGGACCGGGGCGGCGATCGCGGCCGCCGTCATGGCGCTGCCGCTGATGGTGCGTGCCATCCGGCTGTCGATCGAGGCTGTCGACCGCCGGCTCGAGGGGGCGGCGCGCACGCTGGGCGCAGGGGCGTGGCGGACATTCGCGACGGTGACGCTGCCGCTCAGCCTGCCGGGCGTGCTCGCCGGGCTAGTCCTGGGGTTTGCGCGTTCGATCGGTGAATTCGGCGCGACCATCACCTTCGTGTCGAACATACCGGGAGAAACCCGCACGCTGCCGATCGCGATTTACGGCGCGCTCCAGATCCCGGGCAACGACGCGACCGTCGTGCGGCTGGCGATCGTGTCGGTGGTGTTGTCGCTGGCGGCTCTTTTGCTTTCGGAATGGCTGGCCCGGCGCGGGGCCGGGGGCAGGGACGCCCATGTCCTTTGACGTCGATGTCAGCCGTACGCTCGGCCGGGCGCAGGTGGCGCTGCGCTTCGCGGTCGGGGACGGCCTGACGGTGCTGTTCGGTCCGTCGGGGGCGGGCAAGACTTCGGTGCTGAACATGATCGCCGGGCTGCTCCGGCCGGATCGAGGTCATGTCG
>Ga0160473_100286_pt1 | contig 41180 bp, 33 predicted proteins | sample HID1975I_E11MG_FD_108217 | JGI IMG/M metagenome (GOLD analysis project Ga0160473, IMG submission 108217) | Enriched soil microbial communities from UW Madison campus, WI, USA - HID1975I_E11 MG | ecosystem: Environmental > Terrestrial > Soil > Unclassified | place: USA: Madison, Wisconsin... | reverse complement strand
GTCCCCTCCGGGGTAGGCGCGAGTGGGCCATGGATGGCCCACGTTCGGTGCCTGAGTACAGGACGTACGACGAAACCGACGCGCCTACCCCGGAGGGGTCGGGGCCCGTGACGTAAGCCGACGGAAGCTACCGCGTAGTGCAAACCGTCAGAGGCGCAAAGACCAAGATGGAGAAACAGCCCCCCTTGTGAGCAAGGGGGGCGCGGCGACAGCCGCGGGGGATAGAGATATCACCTTCTTTGTCGCTGCGACTCCGCCATCTCCATCAGCGCCCGCTTGATCGCCGCCCGGCAACCCCGAAACGCACGCAACATCCGCAACTCCTGCGCGTCGTCTATCAACTCACCCCGTACCGCTGGCAATCCTTCAGTCGCATCCGTCGCTATCCCGCGACCCGTGGCCAGCCACTCGTAAGACACGCCCGTGATCACCGCCACCGACAACAAGCGCGACGACGCCGGCCAGATGCCGCTGGCACTCTCCCAGTTCGCCACCGCGCTGCGGCTCACGCGCAGGCGCGCGGCCAGTTCCGCTTGCGTAATGCCCGCAATGCGTCGCGCGCTCCGAATCCGATTTGCAATGTCCTTTTCCACAGGTGCGTTTCTCCTGTGGGAAAGATAGCGGCAGCGCACAACGAATAATGTAGGAAATGCGGAACGTCAGCGATTCTGGCAGAAGTCGCCACCTCTGCTGGCACGTGTGTCTTCATGCCTTCTCACACCTGCTTTTCGTCAATGGATGTCAGTGCTTTTGTCATCCAGCGCAAGTTGCGAGCCGATGCATTGTGACTGATCTTCTCCATCGCCGGGATGCATTCGATCGCGGCAATCTGCGAAATCAAGGAGAAGCCGAATGCGGGAACTGACGATGGAAGAAGTTGAGCAGGTGAGTGGAGGGTTCTGGCCAGTGGTGTTGCTTTGCCTTGCACTGGCAGGTTGCTCGCACATGCAGCCATTGCGTCGTGGCGAGAAGCCGGGCGAGGAAGCGTAGTAGTGTCACTGGACACCGCCGTCGCCCGCGGGCGACGGCTTCCTGATCTCGGCTGGGCGTATTCGCAGTGCGGCAGGTTGACCATGCTCGCGGCATTGGTCGGCGTGAGCCTTTGGTATTTACCAGCCGCGCAGGCGCCATTGGGTTGGGTGCTCCTGGCGCCAGCTTGCGTTTGTGCGGCAGCTTTCGTAGCGCTGGGATTTCCCCGGGTCGCGCTCGATCTGACATCGCGCGGCATTCTGGCATGGGGCGGCGTTGCCTTCTTCGTGATCGCGGCAGCGGCAGATGTCGCGGCCACTCTCTGGCATTCGCCCACCCTGGATGAAGAAGGGAATGTGCTCGTCCGATCACTGCTTTCACGGTGGCCGCTGCTCTGGGTGCTGGTCGGTGCCGGCGTATTCCAACTCGCCTTCTTCTCGCTGACCGTGTCGTTGTGGCACAACCTGTTGGCGCGCTGGTCGTGGTATCTCGGCGAGTTGGCGACAAGAGACAGGCTGCCGCTTTGGTTGGCAATGAGTGGTGTGCGACGCGGTGGAATGTCGCGGCTGTTTGGGATGGGGCGCTACGCAGATCTGGCACTCGCGGCTTCGGCGTTCTATCTGCCATGGGCCTATCTCGGCCGCCTCTATCTCGCGATGGAATGGATGGGGTGGGTGCCGATATCGCGCCAGGTGATGCCCGGCGTGCTGCTGGGCGCAGCATTCCTCACCCATTGGTGCGTGGTGCGCCGTGCCTTACGGAAGATGGAAAAGGTCTAGCAATTCAAGGAAACCGTGGCGGCCCTGATGCGTCACGGCATTGGCTCAGTAGAAAGGAATCGAGTTCATGGAAGCGTCGCTGTTTCGCAAGGAAGTTCTGGAGGCGCACGTAGACAGCCCGGGCAGCATCGCGCTGACCACGCCGTTGCGTACCTCCCTGCTCATCGCCGCCGCCGTGGGCGCCGCCATGCTCGTGGTGGCATTCCTCATTCTCGCGCCCTATACGCGACGCGCCAGCGTGACAGGCCAGTTGGTGCCTACCCGCGGACTGGTCAGCGTGGTAGCGCCGACCCGGGGTGTGCTGGCCGAGCTCGCAACGGAAGAGGGTGCGCGCGTGCGTGCGGGCCAGGTGCTGGCGCAGGTGCGCGTACCGTTGGTCGTGACCGGTGGCGACGACGCCATTGCGGCATTGCAGGCGCGATTGCGTGAGCGCGAACTCAGCCTGCAGGCGGCGATGCAAGCCCGACTGCAATTGCTCGACAGCCAGATGGTTGGCCTGCGCGCTCAACGCGAAGCGGCGCGGCACGAGCAACGGCAAGTGGCGGCGGAGCTGGAGGCACGACGCTGGCAGCTGGACCTGGCTGGGCAGTCGTTGGCAAGGTTGCGTGGCCTGCAGCAACAGCGTTATGTCAGTGCGATGCAGGTCGAGCAGCAGCAGAGCAGCGTGCTCGATTACATGGGGCAGGTGCAGGCAACCCAACGGTTGGCGGCGGGCACTGCGCGATCCCTGGCGCAACTCGATCAGGCACTGGCCGAGTTGCCCGGCCAGCGCCTGTCCGCCGAGGCGGAACATCGGCGGGCGCTGGCCCAGCTCGCGCAGGAACGGCTGGAAATGCAGGCGCGCGGCGGGCAGGCCGTGAAGGCGCCGGTGGCCGGCGTGGTGGCCACGCCGCTGGTCAAGCCCGGCCAGGCCGTCGAGGCCGGGCAGCCGCTGTTGAGCGTGCTGCCGCATGATGCGCCGCTCGAAGCCGAGCTCTGGGTGCCCAGTCGCGCGATCGGCTTCGTCGCGCCCGGTAATGCGGTGATGCTGCGCTATGCGGCGTTTCCATATCAGAAGTTCGGGCATCAGCGCGGCACGGTGCGCCACATCAGCCGCACTGCGTTGGGCTCGCGTGAGACATCGCCGATGCCCGGCGGCAGCGCGGGCGAGCCCTACTATCGCGTGGTCGTGCGCTTGCAGCAGCAGGTGGTCACCGCCTATGGCAAGGGCGAGCCCTTGCGGCCGGGCATGTTGCTGGAAGCCGACATCCTCGGCGAGCGGCGGCGGTTGATCGAATGGATCTTCGAGCCGCTGTACGCGATCCACGGCCGCGTCGGGGCGGCGCCGTGAGTCGGGGCGCGAAGCTTCGCCCCATCCTCCAGTCGGAAGCATCGGAATGCGGCCTGGCCGCGCTGGCCATGGTCGCGGCAGCGCACGGTCATGCGGTGAGTCTGGCGGAATTGCGCAGGCGCTTTCCCCTTTCACTGAAAGGGGCCCGGCTTGGCGGGCTGATCGATGTCGCCCGGCAGCTGGGTCTTTCCGCGCGACCCATGCGGCTGGAGCCGGCGCAGTTGGGCCAGCTCTCGCTGCCCTGCGTGCTGCATTGGCGCTTGAACCATTTCGTGGTGCTGGCGCGGGTCGGGCGCAGCCGGGTGACGGTGCTCGATCCTGCGCTGGGCGAGCGACGGCTGCGCTTGTCCGAGGTCTCCGAGGCCTTCACGGGCGTGGCGCTGGAGTTGATGCCGAACGCGGATTTCCGCCCGCAGCCGGTGGCCCCCGTGGTCACGCTGCGCCAGCTCACCGGGCCAGTGCGCGGAATGCGGCGTTCGTTGCTGCAGGTGCTGGCGCTCTCGCTCGGATTGCAGGTCTTCGTGGTGTTGGCGCCGTTCTATACGCAATGGGTGATCGACCAGGTGCTGGTCGCCGCAGACCGCGATCTGCTGGCCGTGCTCGGTCTGGGTTTCGGCCTCGCCTTGTTGCTGCAGGTCGCTACCAGCGTGTTGCGGGGCTGGGTGGTGGTGCAGTTGTCCGCGTCGCTGGGCCTGCAATGGGCCGGTCGCGTGTTCGCGCATGTGCTGCGCCTGCCGCTGGACTACTTCGAAAAGCGCCATCTCGGCGATATCAATTCGCGCCTGGCCTCGGTCAAGGCGATCCAGCAGACCTTGACCACGCGCTTCGTCGAGGCGCTGGTGGACGGGTTGATGGCGCTGGTCACGCTGGCCCTGATGCTGGTCTATAGCTGGAAACTGGCCGGCGTCACCGTGCTGGCCGTGCTGATCTATGTAGGCATCCGTGCGCTGGCCTATCGCCCGCTGCGCGATGGCACGCAGCGCCAGTTGGTTGCCGCGGCGCGCCAGGAGAGCCATCTGCTGGAAAGCCTGCGCGGCATGCAGGGGCTCAAGCTGGCGGGGCAGGAAGCTCGGCGCCAGGCGGCCTATGACAACTTGCGGGTCGATGCGGTGAACGAGGAGGTGCGCCTGCAGCGCATGGGTCTGGGGTTCTCCGGCGCCAGCCAGCTCGTGTTCGGGCTGGAGCGCATCGCGGTGGTGTGGATCGGTGCGGTGCTGGCGCTGAAAGGGGTGTTCTCGGTCGGCATGTTGGTGGCCTATCTCGCCTACAAGGACCAGTTCGCCAGCCGCATGGCCGGGTTGGTCGACAAGTGGATGGAGCTGCGCATGCTGCGCGTGCACGGTGAGCGGCTGGCCGACGTCGTGCTCACGCCCGCCGAGGCAGCGCCGCAGGCCGTGGCCGAGCCCCTGCCGGCGCGCGCATGCCTGGAGGTGGAGGCGCTGTCCTTCCGCTACGGCAGTGCGGATGCCTGGGTGTTGCAGGGGTGCAGCTTCCGCGTGGAAGAAGGCGAGTCGGTGGCGATTGTCGGCGCCTCGGGTTGCGGCAAGTCCACGCTGCTCAAGCTGCTGCTCGGCCTGCATGTGCCTTCGTCCGGCAGCATCCGCATCGGCGGCCAGGATCTGCAGCGCGTGGGCGCGGCGCAGGCGCGCACCCTGTTCGGGGTGGTGATGCAGGACGACACGCTGTTTGCCGGCAGCATCGCCGACAACATCAGCTTCTTCGATCCGGCGCCGGATCTGCCCCGTATCCAGCAGGCGGCGACGCTGGCGGCGGTGCACGAGGACATCGTGCGCATGCCGATGGGCTATTTCGGTTTGATCGGCGATATGGGTAGCGCGCTGTCCGGCGGGCAGCGCCAGCGCCTGCTGCTGGCCCGGGCGCTGTATCGCCAGCCGCGGTTCCTGTTCCTGGACGAGGCCACCAGTCACCTCGATGTGCCCTGCGAGCGCCAGGTGGCCGCAGCGGTGCGCCAGTTGCCGCTGACCCGAATCATCATTGCCCATCGCCCGGAAACCATCGACAGCGCGGACCGGGTCCTGCGCCTGTCGGGCGGGCGGATCACCGAGCTGGCCCCGACGCCGCCGGCGGAGCTGGCGGCTTGATCCGGGCGACAGCCGCCGGCCGGCGCCGCTGGTACTACGCGCACGGCAGCGACCTGCCGCTGAGCTGCCTGACGCCGGAGATGGCGCTGTGGAACTTGCATCGGCGCGTCTACCGGGCGATCGAGGACGAGCCGAGCCAGCAAGCCCAGTGCCCGCACTGCGGCGTCTGTTCGATGAGCTGGGCGCCGATACCGTCCACGCGGGCTCGCGCCTGCCGGCCTGGCGGATGCGGTTGCGATGCCCCTTTGCACGGGGCGCTCTCTCCTATGGGAGAACATAGCGCCGGTACGAAAGGAGGGGTGTAGGAAAGAAGGAATGTCAGCGATTCTGTCGCATCTTGTTGCGTTTCGATGACAGATTCTCCGCAAGGCTTGCGGCGCCGATGCCTACGTGTCCGATGTTAGTTGGTTTGATCAGTGCGGCTGTTTCTGCGTCACACGCGTCGCGCAGTTTTCGCGTTGTTGTTGGCTCGGCGATGGAGGATCCTCGCTGCCGCCACTCGACGTGCGACCAATCATTCAAATGGAGAAGAAAGATGCGCGGACTGACAATGGAAGTGGTGGGGCAGGCGAGCGATTAAGCATTGCCAGGCCTATCGGGTCGCTCGGTAATGCAGTCAGAGAACCAATGGGAAGAAGGCAGAGGCGCGAATCGAATGCACAGGTCTGTGCGATGGGCGTAGGCAGCCGCGCCGCCGCTACGAAGGGAACCCTGTGACGAACTCGGACGCTAGTCGGTCGGATCACCTGTTCAGACCTGAAGTGTTGGGTGCGAAGTCGGCAGCTTCGCTCGGCACCGTGAGATCTTTCGCGCCTTGGCCGCGGAAAGCTGTGGCCTTGGCCGCAGTCGTCCTGCCGGTGGCGACACTCATCTTCCTGACTTCTGGCAGCTACATCCGCAGTGCGCGGGTGTCGGGACGACTGGTACCGATAGAAGGCGAGATCGCAGTGGTAGCACCCTCCGATGGGACGCTCACGAGCGCGTTGCGAGAGGAGGGTGCCAGCGTAGCCAAAGGACAGGTGATCGCGAGGATCGCCATTGATCGCTTTGATCCAACTGGTGCCGCTGTCCAGGAGACATTCAAGGGGCATCTGGCTCGTCAGCGGTCGATGCTTGAGGAAACGCTCCGTTTACAGGTGGCGTCTGCAAACGGCATGGAGAAAGCTGCGGAAAGTGCGCTTCGAGTTCTGGATTCCCAAAGGGTCGAGGTGCGACGAAAGCGGAAGAACGCCATTGCCATGCTGGAAGATCAGAAGAATCTCCTGTCGCGGTTGGTTAGCTTGAGCGAGGCGCGGTACGTTTCGGCTGTGCAGGTGCAGCAGCAAAAGGCGGCGACGTTAGAGCTTGAGAATCTTGTGTCCGATCTGGCGCTCCAGGAAGCGGACATCGCCATGCAGTCAGTAAGGCAGCAGGAAGCGTTGGCATCGGCAAGATTGGGACGGGACCGTGCCAGGAACGAACGGGCGATCCAGAATGCTGATATCGCGCAACGCCTGGACGAAGCGTCGTCCAGAGGTCATCTCGGCCTGATTGCGCCGGTGGCTGGCCTGGTCACCAACACGCACGCCAGGGTCGGGCATCACGTATCAGCAGGAGAGGTGCTGTACACCGTTGTCCCCGCGAGCGCCTTGCTGGAAGCAGAGGTGCTGATTCCGGCCGCGGCAAGAGGTCTCATCAGGGAGGGTGCAACGGTAAAGCTCCACTACTCCGCGTTCCCGTATCAGGAGTTCGGCGTGCAGCAAGGCGAGATTGCCGGCATCGCACAGGCAGCTTTGACATCGATGCAGGCAAGCGCCGCGTTGGGGCGGCAGACTTCGGAACCATTCTACCGGGCCCGCATCAAGCTGCGGCGACAGTCGGTACGGGTGGGCGACGAAGACAGACCATTGATCGCGGGCATGGCGGTCGAGGCGGAGGTCCCGCTGCAGCGCCGCAAGATACTACGGCTGCAGCGCGGGGCACCGGCGATCACCCGCGCAGCGGGCATGGAGGCTTTTCGGTGAGGGGCCAGGGGCTTCAATCATTGCTGGACACACGCTGGCGGCGAAAGGTGCCGGTGGTTCTGCAGGCCGAGGCTTCGGAGTGTGCTTTGGCTTGCGTCGCGATGGTGGCTGCCCATCACGGGCGCAGGCATTCGTTGCACCAACTGCGCAAGCAGATGCCGTCTTCGGGTCGTGGCAGCAGCCTGACGGGCCTGATCAGGATGGCGGCCAGGCTTGGGCTCGAGTCAAGACCTATTCGCATGGAGTTGCATGAACTTAAGAGACTGCCGCTGCCCTGTATCCTGCACTGGGAACTAAACCATTTCGTGGTTCTGGAGCGCGCGCGCGGCTCGCGAATAGGGATCATCGACCCAGCATCCGGTCGGCGCCGGCTGACGCTCGATCGCGTCTCCAGCTCCTTCACTGGCGTAGCGCTGGAGCTACTTCCAGGGCCCGCTTTCCGGAAGCACGCGAACACCCAGCGTCTTAGAGCATGGGACATGCTTGCTGGTGTGCGGGGGCTTGGCACATCGTTGGCTCGCATCCTTTGCCTGGCAATTTCGCTTGAGGCACTAGCGATGCTGGCGCCACTACTCACCCAGATCGTGACGGATCAGGTACTCGCATTCGGCGACCTTGACCTTCTTGTCCTGCTGGGTTTGGGTTTCATGTTCCTGCTTGTCGTCCAGATCGCGATCGGGGCGGTTCGGGCATGGGCGGTCAATGTCATGGGTGCCAATCTGCGCCTGGCCTGGTCGGCGAACCTGTTTGGACACCTGCTCCGCCTTCCGGAGCCTTATTTCCGGAACAGAAGCCTGGGTGAGGTGGTATCACGGTTCGGATCGATGAGCACCATCCAGGAATGCTTGACGACACGCATGGTCGATGCGGTCCTGGACGGCCTTGTCGCCTGCGTGGCGGTCATAGTGGTAGCCACTTACAGTGTCGTTCTTGCCTGCGTGCCCTTCCTTGCCTTGTTGGTGGGCGCGGCCCTGCAACTATGCATGCTTGCGCGCATGAGAGACGCGCACCACGAGGGGATCGTGTCCAGCGCGCAGGAGGAGGCTTTCCTGCTGGAGTCCCTGCGGGGCGTGAGGGCGATCAAGCTGCTGGGTGCGGTGGAGATGTTTACCGGTCGCTACGCAAACAAGGTAGCGGACGCAACGAATCGGGCATTCGACGTCGGTAGGTTGGCTTTGACGGTCAGCACGGTGAACGATCTGCTCTCGGGTGTTTTCAGGATCTCGATGCTGTGGTTGGGGGCCAGATTGATCGTGGCCGAACAGCTCTCAATAGGAATGATGATGGCGGCCATTGCCTATGGCATGCAGGCCGCAGGCCGCGGGTCGAGCTTCATCGGTTACCTGATCGAGCTCAGGATGCTGGGCCTGCATCTGGATCGGCTGTCCGATATCGTCCTCGTGGAACCGGAGACGGGCGCAGCGGCTTCAGGTGGATTCGTCCCGACCCGATGGAACCTCGAGTTGCGTGGGGTTTGCTTTCGCTACGGGGATGACAGCGAGCTGGTGCTCGACAGGGTAGATCTCGCCATCCCCGAGGGGAAGTCGGTAGCCATCATGGGCGACTCCGGTTCCGGCAAGACCACGCTGGCGAAGATCATCGTTGGTCTGCTGGATCCTGAGGCGGGGAAGGTCCTGCTGGGCGGCCACGAGGTGAAGGGTGCGGGAAAGGACGTCCTGCGGGAGGCGGTAGGGACCGTCATGCAGGACGATCAGATTTTCGCGGGAACAGTGGCGGAGAACATCGCTTTCTTCGATCGAGAAGCAGACCAGGCGGCCGTAGAGGCTGCGGCCATCAAGGCGCAGATCCATGACGACATCATGTCGATGCCAATGGGATACGAGTCGCTGGTCGGAGGAACCTGGGGCTCGATATCAGGTGGGCAGAAGCAGCGCCTGCTGATTGCCAGGGCGCTTTACAGAAAGCCCAGGATCCTCGTGCTCGACGAGGCTACCTGCCATCTGGACCTGGCCAACGAGGCAGCGATCAACGCTTCGCTGTGCGCCGATTCCATCACCACCATCGTAATCGCGCACAGGCCGGAAACGGCTGCGTTTGCCGATCGGGTGCTTGTGATGGATCGGGGGGTGCTGCTGGACGTCGCCAAACCGGGCGGTGACCAGCGTTCGATTCCCGTCGGCAACGTCCGTGCCGACGGGACATTATCAACTTGAAAGGAGAATGGCGATGCGTGAACTTTCTTTGGACGACCTGGCGGTCCTGGATCAGGTGGTGGGTGGCCTGAGCATCGAGGGCGAGTACAGGATGCACGCGTGGAGTCTTACGGGTAACCCGGCGTTCGCGAGGGGATTCTTCGACAACGTAATGGTTAAGCAGTACGGATGGACCAACGATGGAAAGAACTTCAATACCTTCATGCAGGGAGCGGCTGGCGCCGCGATGGGAGTGAGGGGAGGTGCGGCTGGAGCCGTCATGGGCGCGATCAGTGGTGCGGTCAGCTCTGGAACGTTCTATGCATAGTGCTGGGGTGCGTGCATACGGCTGGAGACCAAAATGAAGCTGCTTCCGGGTTGTGCGCGGTTCCTTGGACTGTTCGCAGTTGTCGCGTGTGCTTCGGTTGCCGCAAATATCAGCACCTTCGGATACGTCCGGTGGGGGCAGGTGGCACTCGTCCTCCTTGTATTCGTCGCGTGCTATTTCGTTATCGGTGTCCTGTTTCGCGTCGCATCCGGTAACCCGAGGGACGATGAAGCATAGCGACAGCCCAGCGCGGGTGGCCCCGGGACTTCCCGGGGCCTGTTTGTTGCCGTTCATGGCCAGCAGAGCCCCAGGGCCTACTGTCGTCTATCGCTCCGGCGGATTTCCAGGTGGCGATGATGTGCTGGTCGAGAAGTGTGCGTGGCGTGTCGGCGTTCAGGAGCAGAACGAAGGACGAGACCAGGCGACTTTCCTGGCCGAGCGCTATGGAGGGCAAGGCATCGGCTACAACGGAGGGGGAGTTCGCTGCGGACTGTCGGATGGACTGCAGATAAAAGGGATTGGCTGCAATCCGCTTGTCGGGGAAAACGCTCCCGTGGACTACGCGCATGGCGGCCTGTCGCTTTTCGAGTGCATGCAAGAGTCTTTGTGGTCACGGGTATTCGCCAAGACGCTACCTTTCGGCGCAGTCGAAACGGAGGGGATAATCCGCTTCGAGGAACAGTGCGGATGGGTCCTGGAGCGGTGGGGTGCCGAGGCACTGGTGCCGCGGTATGGCAATCCTCCGCAGCTTCCTCGGGCCATTCTGGTCAGGAAGTTTTCGGTCCGGCCCGCGCACTTCGTGCGAGCCTCGCTGTTCCGACCCGCGTGCGCGCGCAAACAGCAGATACGCGCCGATGTCGAACGGGTCTTTGCCGCTCAGGCCGTACTGCCCGGCTTGCTGCCGCAGGATTTCGGGGCGCGCATGGCCATCGGAGATTCCACCGAGCTTCTCGAGTTCGGAATGATCGAGCTGAGTAGAAGGCTTGCCCTTCAGAGCTCGGCCGCCAAGGCAAAACGGCTGGTGCATGGAAACATTACCGCTTCGAACATCTGTCTGGACGGTCGATGGATTGATTTCGGTTCCGCAACCGCATTGCCGAACTGGGGTCCTCCCACCGGATATGGGCCTTATTGGGACGATGCGGCGGTTTACGCGGATATCTTCCATGACCTGCTGTTTGCGTCATCTAGGACAGGGGTGGTTACGCTTCGCGACGCGGCGAGAATCGGGCAGGCGTGCGTGGATACGTACGTGGCCGTCCATGAAGCCGACCTCGACACGAGGCTGGCTTCGCTGACCGGAATCCCGCGGGTGTTCTTCCGCGAAGGGGAGGCTCGGGCCTGCGCCTCCAGGCTGGCGAGGACCATTCGCCAGCTGATGAAGGTGGGCACGCAGGGCTATCTCAGTCCGCACCCGGATCAGCATGCCTCGTATGGGAGATATCGCATTGGTAGCCTGATGCGGCAACTGGCGACCGCGGAAGGAGTCGCGGAAAAGGTGGCCCTGGCGCAGGCCCACCTAGGTGACTGCCATCTTGCGCAATCGCTGGTCGGCGACTACGAAGGCCTTTGGTCTGCGAGCCTTCCATGCGCGACGGCACTGGGCGTGTCCCCCGGTGCCCTGCGGCGGCTCAGCATTGTCTGCACTGCCAAGCGCAGCGTGATGCCCGACATCCTGTTCCGCGAGCGGATGGTCCGGTTGACGGAGGCGTTAGTTCGAGAATTCGAGTCGGCGGATGAGCTGCGGCATGGCTTGGCGGCGCTCCATGATCAAGTCGACGAGGCCTGTGCCGCAGCTCTGGATGAGCCGGACTCCTGGGTGACTACGTTACCCCGGGAGAGCTGGCCATTCTGCCGGTACGACGCATTGCGCGACGTTTTCACCACAGCCGACGATCAGCAGAGGGTGCTGGATGACGATCAGATCGGACACGTGCTTGGAGGATTGACGTGAACAACGGACTAGGCGAGTCGACCAGGGAAAAGGATGAGCTCGCCAAAGAGGTGGGGTACGTCGCGTCGCTGATGTCCCAGCAGCCGCTTTACAGAACCTTCCCGCTTGCCTGTATTCAAGCCTGGATCATGCCGGCACTGGCACATGGCCAACTCAAGGTCTTCCATGACGAAAAGGGATCGGCAATAGGCTACATAACATGGGCGTACCTTGCGCCGGACGTTGCGGAACGCTGGGTTCACGACCCGGCGGTGCTGCTCCACCTGAGCGAATGGAACGAAGCCGGAGAGCTGTGGATCATGGATTTCTTTGCACTGCCCGGTTTCGCGCGGATGCTGGTCGATCATGTCCGTAGCTCGATGTTTCCGGGCGAGGAATGTGCAAGGTCCTTCCGCAGGCGGGGTGGCCGGCGCCGGGCCGTCCGCTGGCGCCGAAGCATAGAACGAGGAGGGGGTCGTGGTTGAAGTTGAAGCAGGTGTCGATATCGGGGCGCTGGGAACCGCCGCGTTGGTCCCATTTACTGTCCGTCGCCTGCGCACTCCTTCGCTGATCTGGGTCAACCTCGCTTGGTTCGCGCGCCACGGCGTCGATGTGTCCGATCCAGCGCGAAGGCGGTCGATCGATCAGTGGCTGTTGACGGACTTCGCCTTCTGCGTCCATGAAAAAGAGAATGCTGACGGTTTTACGGACGAAGAGCGTGTCGTTCATGCGGATCGTTATGGCTGTGGTTCCGGATCTTCATCCCATGGGGGTAGTGGCCGCGTAGCGACGATCGGCTGCTACCAGGTAAAGGGAGTGGGCCCGACGCCACTGGCGCGGGGGGTCACCGAAGAGGGGTATGCTCACGGGTGCCTGTGGCTTGAAGAAGCGATCCGCGAGGCAATGCTCGCCGAGATCGCCGATTCGGAGTTTCCGCACGGTGCGGTACCCATCATCGCCATCATCGCCTCGAATCTTTCGGTTGGCCAAGACGGTCCGTCGAAGCAGCACCGAGTCCTGGCCGTGCGTCCGGCGATCATCCGGCCAGCCCACTTCGAACGGGCATCAATATTCGCCTCGCGCGGCGGTCGTGCCGAGGTCGTGCAGGATGTCGCGAGGACGCGCTCGGCCATTGCGCTCTTGCGCGATGAGGCTTCCCGCCAGATGGCGGGCATCGGTGTGTCGTCCTTCGATGAATTCATCCGAAGATCGATGGAGCAGGTCGGATTTGGTCACGCGCATCGGCTGACGCACGGCGGGTACTTCAGCTCGAATATGGGAATCGATGGCGAACTTCATGACTTCGGCTCGTTCAGGGCGCTGCCGGACTGGGCTTCGAGCCGGGCGACCGCCGAGAGTCCGCCGTTCGGGGCGGAGTCGTCCTCGTTGGGGGCCATGCTTGAGAGCCACCGCTTCTACGAACGCAAGTTCTTTGCTGCGGCTGATGTGCCCGGCGGGTCCCCTGGCCGGATGCTTGATGTGGGCATTGGTGAGGCTAGGATGGCCGCCTTCGCGGATGCCTTGGGGCTGGAGCGCTCGTCGGCGCTGGCATGCGAGTTGTGCCGGCTGCTTGATAGCGAGTTCATCGGTCAGCAGGGGATGCAGCGCGACCTGGAAGCTGATGACCAGGGTTCGGCCGCGAGCCTGGAGGATGATCTCGTAACGGCGGGCGCGCGGATTGGCGCTGCGGGGGGCTTGGCCACGGAAATCGTCAAGGCAGTTCGGGCCGGCGTGAGGAATGCGGATATCTCCATTGAGGAGGCGGACCGGGCGTGGGCCGCGCTATTGAGGTTTGCCCGACCGCGACCATTTGCCTATCGCAGCATCCTGCAGGGAACCATATTCAGATTCGTTGACGCGATCGCGCGTGGGGATCGCGGGATCGCCGATGAATTGATGTGCTTCCTGCTGAGCAGATGCAGGCGATATTGGACCGGTTTGGGGGAATTCACCATCCAAGGCCAGACAGTGACGGCATCCGGCTCATGGCTCTGGTTGGCGAACGCTGGCGGCGCTCCGGGCCTGGTGGCGATCGAAGGGGCGATGGTGGATCGGAGGCTCGTGAGCTTCGGTCAATCAGTCGATTGCACTGGCAACGAAGTGATCCAGGGCAGGTCAGGGAGGGTTCTCGCCCTGTTCGACGCGCCTCCCGACATCCACGGCGGGGGTGAGGTTGCAAGTCGATGCGGCGAGCGCATCTCCCTGCCGCCCCTTGAGTACCAGTTCCTCGTTGCGCACTTCCCGTCATGACTTTCGGTACAACGCTCGCGTTGGTTTCGCTTCTTCTTATCCTCGTGCAGGTGATCGATATCGCGGTCAGACAGGTCATTGGCGACTTTCTGCGCAATAGCGGAAACGAGAGCCTCGCTTGGGACGGCCTGCCTGCGTCGGCGCAGGATGTCCTTCTGGTCGTTCCGGTAATTGTTGTCGGATTAGAAAGCGTCGAGGCTGCGCTCAACTGCTTAGAAAGGAACATCGCCGCCGACCGCGATTTCGCTCTCCCCGTGGCCCTTGTCACGGACATGTTCGATAGTCGGACCCGCGAACATCCGTTAGACGCGCACATTCTGGCCAAGCTAGTCGATGGATTGGAGGCGATTTCGCACAAGCATTTAAATGACGTCTATCTGCTGCATCGGGAACGCACATGGAATCCCGGCGAGCGCGTCTGGATGGGCTGGGAGAGGAAGCGTGGGAAGCTGCTTGACTTGAATCGATTCCTGATGGGCGAAGAAGTGCAGTCCCTGCAGCTTCTGGTAGGCGAACGCGCCGGTCTTGCGAAGGTCAGCAAGGTCATTACGCTGGATGTGGATGCGACGCTTCAGTCCGGCGGCTGCTCCGCGCTCTCGCGGCGGCTCGACGAAATCATGGCGTCTGAGGGGGACAGGCGTACCTGCATTCTGCAGCCGCTGCCCTGTGCATGCATCATCGGCGACGAGCCAGGGAGCCTGTTTGAGAGGATGCAGTGCGCGCCATTGAGCGCTACGGTTGAGGGTGCTGCATTCGATCCCTATCAGCATTTCTTCTCGCAAGGATCGTTCTACGGCAAGGGCATCTATCAGGTAAAGCAGTTCCATGAGGCAGCCGTCCGTGCTGCGCCCGCCAACCTGTTGCTCAGTCACGACATTCTTGAAGGCGCGCTCGCTGGGTCGCAGATGTGTTGCGACATCAAGATCTATGAGCCGGTTCCCGGTTCCTTGCGCGCGGACTTGCGGCGCCGGCATCGATGGACAAGAGGAGATTGGCAGCTCGCGCCCTACCTATTTCTGCCGCTGCCGGCGAGATTCTCGCCTTTTGTCGTCCCAAAGTTGTCGGGGCTTTCAAAGTGGAAGTTGCTGGACAATTTGCGCCGATCCCTTACCCCGATCGCCTTTACTTACGGCTACTTCTACGCTGCGGTGGCTATCGGCAACGCATCTTTGTTGGCAATAATCCTGTTCGCCAGCGCGCTGTCCGAGTTGATCGCGTATTCCAGGCTGATCATCCGCGCGACAACCGAGCGCAGACATACAGGGCTGCTCGGAGATCTTTGGTTGCTCGCGTGCAGGTCCGCAGTGCTCATCGCCTTGACGCCCACGGCGGCATGGATTTCGGTAAACGCGATTGCCACGGCGATTTGGCGGCTTTATGTCAGCAAACAGGGGCTGCTGGAGTGGGAGCCATACGGTGATCCTCGGCAAAATGCTCAGGGTGCCCTTTTGAAACGATGCGCGATCGTGATACCCAGTGTCGCAACCGCCGTATTCCTATACTCACTGGTTGTCTATTGCCAGCGGGAGTTCAGCGTTGGGGTCTACATCGTCCTGTTTGCGTGGGTTTTCAGCCCGATGGTGTTATGCCTCGAGCGCCGCCCCAAGGAGGGATGATCGGTCCGGTGGCGTGACGGACCGTCACGTCGCGCATGTTGAAGCTGCCCAACGGCTCCGCAAGATCCGCAACCGGGGCTGGATCTCGACCCCTCCCACCTGCTGGTAGAATTGGCGCATCGTTCCGTCTGCCTGCGACCCCCGCCATGAGCCATACCGCCACTGCGCCCGCCAACGCCGAAAAGCGCTACAACGTGCACCGCAGCGATCTGCCGCTGAGCTGCCCGACGCCGGAGATGGCGCTGTGGAACTCGCATCCGCGCGTGTACCTGGCCATCGAGGACGCGCCGAACCAGCAAGCCCAGTGCCCGTACTGCGGCGCCACGTTCGTCCTGGTCGACTGATTCGGGCCGCATGCACCGCCTGACCGTGGTGCAGTTGCTGCCGGCCCTGCAGTCCGGCGGCGTCGAACGTTCCACCCTGGAAATCGCCCAGGCCCTGGTCCGCGCCGGCCACCGCGCCATCGTGGTCTCTGCCGGTGGGCGCCTGGTCGAGCCCCTGCTGGCCAGCGGCGCCGAGCACCTCACCCTGGACATCGGCCGCAAGTCGCTGCTGACCCTGCGCCATGTGCCCGCGTTGCGGCGCCTGTTCGATGAACTCGGCGCCGATATCGTCCACGCGCGCTCGCGCCTGCCGGCCTGGCTGGCCTGGCATGCGCTGCGCGGGCTGCCCGATTCGCGTCGGCCACGCTTCGTCACCACCGTGCATGGGCTCAATTCGCCGGGCCGATACAGCGGGGTCATGACCTACGGCGAACGCGTGATCTGTGTGTCGCGCACGGTCCACGATTACGTGATGCAGCATTACCCGCAGACCGATCCGTCGAAGCTGCGCACCATCGCGCGCGGCATCGACATGGCGCAGTTTCCGCGCCGTCCTCGCGTTGATCGGCAAGCCCGCGCCCGGGCCGAGGCGGAAGTGCCTGCGTTGCGTGGCGGCGGCCCTTTGCTGTTGTTGCCGGGGCGCGGCACCCGGCTGAAAGGGCATGTAGACGGCCTGCGCCTGCTGGCCACGCTGCGCGCGGAGGGCAGCGAGGCGCGCTTGTGGCTGCCCGGTGCGCGTGAAGCCGGGCGCGAGGATTACCTGGCCGAGCTGACCGCCGAGGCCCAGCGCCTGGGCGTGGCCGAGGCGATCGCCTTCACCGCGCCGACCGCGCGCATCGCCGAAGCTTATGCCGCCAGCGATCTGGTGCTGCAACTCTCGCGCAAGCCCGAGGCGTTCGGGCGCACGGTGCTGGAAGCACTGGCGGTCGGGCGACCGGTGCTGGGCTGGGGGCATGGCGGGGTGGGCGAGTTGCTGGGCGAACTGCAGCCCGGGGGCGCGGTGGCGCCCTTCGATGCCGCCGCGTTGGCCGGCCGTGCAGCCGAGTTGCTGGCGCAGCCGCCGCCGCCCCCGGCGCGGATTCCCTATACCCTGCAAGCGATGCAGGACAGCACATTGAAGGTCTATGCCGAACTCCGCCGCTGATCGCCTCGCGCCGCTGCCCGCCCATGCCGGGCACTGGGCGCCGGTGTGGGTGATCGTCTTCGTCGCGCTGTGGCCGGCGCCCGGGCTGGCCGAGACGGTGCTGTCGCTGGGCGCGGTGTTCGCGATCTGGCGCCTGCTGCGCCGCCGGTTTCGCGGCGGCACGCAGCTGCTGAGCGGCGCGGCGTGGGCGCTGACCAGCGTGCTGTTCTTCGCCTATTGGTTACCCGAGCTGTTGTCGGCCTTCGATGCGATCGATGTGCCGGTGGCCCTGCGCAAATCCGCCGCCGACCTGCGCTACCTGCCTTTCATGTGGCTGTGCGCGATTGCGGTGGCCGATCCGCTGCGCCGTCGCCGCACGTTCACTGGCCTGGCGGTGATCGTGGCGGTCTGGGTGATCGATGCGCTGTTGCAGGCGGTCTTCGGCACCAGCCCGCTGTTCTGGTCGATGGACCAGCTGAAGTGGGCCATCAATGGCCATGGTTTGTGCACGCCGGCCGAGATCGCGGCGGTGGATCGCCTCAACGGCCTGTTCGGTCCCTGCAACCTGAAGTTCGGCCAGACTTTGGCCAGTGTCTCGCCCTTCCTGTTGTTCGCCGCGGCGGCGCGGGGGCGCGTGGCCTGGGGCTTGGTGGCGCTGGCCTGTGGCGCAGTGGTGGTGATGGCCGGCGCGCGCGCTGCATGGCTCACTTATGCGCTGGTGCTGCTGTGCTCGGGCTGGCGATTGATTGGATGGCGCGGGATGCTCGGCGTCGGCGTGGCGGCGCTGGTCGGGGTGGTCGTGCTGTTCAACGTGTCGCCGCAAGTGCACGAGCGCGTGCTACGTACCCGCACGGTGCTGGGCAGTGGCATGGACGGTGTCGATGCGGCGCTGTCCGGCCGTGCGCAGATCTGGTCGGCGGCGCTGTGCATGGTCCGCGAGCATCCGCTCAACGGCGTGGGCGCACGCGGTTTCCGCGAGGCCTATCCGCAATGCGATCCGGATCCGGGTCAGGTGCCCGCATGGGGCGAAGGCCCGGCCTTCCACGCGCATCAGATCGTGCTGGAGATCCTTGCCGAAACCGGCTTCATCGGCCTGATCCTGTGGCTGGCCGGTGCGGCCCAGGCCTGGCGGGCATGGCGTTATTCCAGCCCGGCGGCGCGCGACCAGGCGCGGCCGGCGATGGTGGCGTTGCTGGTCACGGTGTTTCCGCTCAACACGCACCTGGCGTTCTATTCCAGTTTCTGGGGCGGGCTGACGCTGATGCTGGCCGGGCTCTACGCCGGCGCGCTGCTCAACGAGGATCGCCCGACGCCAGTGTGATCGGCGCGGCTTACTGGTACATCCGCAGCTTCGGACCGCCGCCTGGCTGGCGCTTGAAGCGGCGATGGATCCACAGGTACTGGTCCGGCGCTTCGCGGACCATGTCCTCGATGGCGGCGTTGACCTGGGTGGTGTCGGCGATGACGTCATCGGACGGGATGCCCGCCAGCGGCGCGCCCACGCGCAGGATGTAATCGCCGCCTTCGCGACGGTGGAAGTACGGCACCACCGCGCAGCCGGTGAGCCGCGCCAGCTGGTGCGTGGCGGTGATGGTGGAGGCGGGATGGCCGAAGAACGGCACGAACACCGTGTCCTTGCCGCGCATGTCCTGGTCCGGCGCGTACCAGAGAAAGCCGCCCTTCTTCAGGTGCTTCACCGTGGCGCGCAGGTCTTCGTTGGCGAACATCGCCTGCGCATAGCGCAGCCGGCCGCGCTTGACCGCCCACTCGAACACCGGGTTGCGGTGGCGGCGGTACATGCCCGCCAGCGGCACGTAGTCGCACAGCAGGCGCCCGCACATTTCCAGGGTCATGAAGTGGCCGGACACCAGCAGTACGCCGCGGCCTTGTGCCTGCAAGGCCTGCAGGTGTTCCAGGCCCTCCACGCGCACGCGCGGGCGAATCACCTCGATGCTGCCCCACCAGGCGCGGGCGAATTCGAACAGGCCTACGCCCAGTGCATCGAAGCTGTCGCGCAGCAGGCGCGCACGCCAGGCATCGTCCTGTTCCGGGAAGCACAGCCGCAGGTTGACCTCGGCCGCGCGGCGACGGGTGCCGGCCACGTGGAAGGCGATCCAGCCGATGCCACGCCCCAGCGCGCGCTGCAACAGCCACGGCAGGCGGCCGGCTGCCACCATCACCACCAGCGCCAGGTACATCGGCCAATGCGCCGGCTTGCGCAGGGAAGGGCGGAGTGCGACGTCGGGTGCTTCGATCATGCTGCAATTCTATCGCCCCGGGCGCGGGGGCGAGCATCGCGCCGGGGACAGCCCTCGTCGTATCCTTCGCCGATGCGGAAAGACCCTGTCGAATGGCTGTTGCGCGGGCTGTACTCGGCCCTGTTGTACCTGTTGCTGCCGATCACCGTGTACCACCTGGTATGGCGCGGCTTTCGGGTGCGCGAGTACTTCAATCGCTGGAGCGAGCGCTACGCCGCATACCCGAGCGGTTGCGGGCGGCCGCAGGTGTGGGTGCACGCGGTGTCGGTGGGCGAGGTCAATGCCGCCGCGCCGATGGTCAACGCCTTGCGCGCAGCGCGGCCGGATATCCGCTGGGTCATCACCACCATCACCCCGACGGGCTCCGAGCGCGTGCGCGCGCTGTGGGGCGATGCGGTGGACCACGTCTACCTGCCTTACGACGTGCCCGGCAGCGTCGGCCGCTTCCTGGCCCATTTCCAGCCCAGCCTGGCGCTGATCCTGGAAACCGAGCTGTGGCCGAACATGCTGTTCGGATGCCGGGATCGCGGCATCCCGGTGTACATCCTCAATGCGCGCCTGTCGGCGCGTTCGCTGCGTGGCTATCGCCTGCTGGCGCCGCTGATCAGCCGCGCGCTGCGCTCGGTGACCTGCGTGTGCGCGCAATCGCAGGACGATGCCGAGCGCTTCGTGCGCTTGGGCGCGCGCGTGGACCAGGTCGTCGCGCTGGGCAACCTGAAGTTCGATATCGCCGTGCCGGAGCAGTTGCCGGGCTTCGTCGCCGAGTTCCATCAGCGCGTGCCCGCCGCGCGCCCGGTGTGGATCGCCGCCAGCACCCATGAGGGCGAAGAGGCCGCGGTGCTGGACATGCATCGGCGACTGGCGCGCGTGTTTCCGGACTTGTTGCTGCTGTGGGCGCCGCGCCATCCCGAGCGATTCCCCAAGGTCGAAGCACAATCGCGCGAACAGGGCTGGTCAGTGGCCACGCGCAAGCAGCAGCGGTGGCCCGCGGTCGGCACCCAGGTTTTCGTGATCGATACCCTGGGCGAGCTGATGGCGTTCTATGCCTGCGCGCAGGTCGCCTTCGTCGGCGGCAGCCTGCAACCGATCGGCGGCCACAACCTGCTCGAACCGGCGGCGGTGGGCACGCCGGCCGTCACCGGGCCTCACCTGCACAATTTCGCCGAGATCTCGCGGCACATGCGCGAAGCGGGCGCAGTCGATATCCGCGACGATGCCGAGGGGGTGGCCGAGGCGTTGCAGTCGCTGTTGTCCGACCCGCAGGCGCGCGCACGCATGCGCGACGCCGGGCTGGCGCTGGTGGCCAATGGCCGAGGCGCGGTGGCCCGCACGCTGGTGCAGGTGGCCCCGCACCTGCCGGCGGTGGCCGAACACGTGGGCAGCTGATCCAGCCCAGCCGGCGGCCACGAAAAAGGCGGGCCGAAGCCCGCCTTTCCCGTACTACCCGACGAGGGCTCGGTTACTGCTTCAGCACGTCGTTGGCGTTCTGCAGCTTCGCCTCCGCGTCCTGGGTCAGCATGCGGTTGATGTCCTGCAGGTCGGCGATGTCGAGCTTGCCGGTGGCCTGGGCCAGCAGCAGGCGGTTCTGCAGGAAGTTGTAGCGGGCCTGCACGTATTCCACCTGGGCGGCGAACAGCGTGCGCTGGTTCTGCACCACGTCCAGCACGGTGCGGGTACCGACTTCCAGGCCGACCTGCGAAGCGTCGAATGCGGCCTGCGCCGAGACCACCGCCAGGCGGCGTGCCTCGACTTCGCTGATGCCGGCCACGACGGTCTGGTAGGCGTTGCGGGTGTTGCGGTCCAGTGCGCGCTTCTGCTGCTCGAAGGTGTCCTGCTGGATATCGCGCTGGGCCAGGGCCTGGCGCACCTGCGATTGCGTAGCACCACCGGTGAAGATCGGCACCGTCAAGGTCACGCCGATCGAGTTCGTATCGGTATCGCCGGTGACGCCGCCCGAACCGGTGGCATCGCCCCAGGTCGCGCCCTTGCCCCAGCTGCCGCCCAGGCTGATGGTCGGGTAGTGGCCGGCACGGGCCGCCGACACGCCGGACTCGGCCGCGCTGACCTGCAGGCCCTGCGCCTTCAGCGCCGGGTTGTCGTTGATCGCGCCGCTGACCAGCGCATCGACGTTGCTGTACTGGGCCGGGACTTCCGGGCGCCACTCGTCCGGCAGGCTGCGCAGGTTGACCACCGGCTGGCCGGTGAGCTCGGTGAGCGCCTGGTAGTAATCCTTGAGGTTGTTGCGCGCCAGGATCGTGTTGGCACGGGCCTGATCGTACTCGGCGCGCGCTTCGTGCACGTCGGTGATCGGCGCCAGGCCCACTTCCAGGCGCTTGTCGGCGTAGTCGAACTGCTTCTTCGCCGCCGCTTCGTTGGTTTCGGCCGCGGCCAGCGACTCGATGCCCACCAGCACGTTGAAGTAAGCGGCCGAGGTGCGGGTGATCAGGTCGTCATTGGCCGATTCCAGGGTGAAATCCGCGGCCTTGCTGACATCGCGCTGCGCACGCAGGTTGGCGAACTGCGACCAGTTGAAGACGGTCTGGGTGCCATTGACCGCGTAGCGGCGGGTCTTGCTGGTGACCGAGCCGCCGGCGCCGTCGTAATCGGTGCGGGTGCGGGTCAGCGAGGCGGTGCCGTCAAGCTGCGGCAGCAGCGCCGCCATGGCCTGCACCTGGCCTTCCTTGTTGTACAGCCGGGTCGACTCCGCCGACGCCAGCTGCGGGTCGCCATTGCGGGCCATCTCGTAGACCTGCAGCAGATCGGCGGCGTTGGCGGCCACCGGAGACAGGGCGGCGGCCAGCGCCAGGGCGAGGGATCGGCGAATCATAGGGCTTCCTTGGGGATTCAGAATTTGAACTGTGGCGTGGGGGCCGCGCCGTGCAGGTAAGCGAGTTCGGTCTCGAACAACGACTCGACGCGCGAACCGTTGACATCGGCGCGGACAATGACGGCTTCCATCACCGGATCGTGACCGCGCACGACGAACAGGCGGCCATCCGGGCGCAACCACTGCAGGAACTGCGACGGCAGTACGTCGACCGCGCCGGTGACGCAGATCGCGTCGAAGCGACGTTCGCCTTGCCACGAGAACACGTCCGCGGTTTCGATGCGCACGTTGTTGCCCAGGCCGGTGGCATCGAGCGCGGCACGCGCGCCAGCGGCCAGCGCCGGGTCGATCTCCAGGCTCACCACCTCACGGGCCAGGGCGGCCAGGCAGGCCGTGGCAAAACCGCTGCCGGTGCCGATTTCCAGCACGTCCTCACCCGGTTGCAGGTCCAGGGCCTGCAGCATGCGGCCTTCGACCACCGGCTTCATCATCTTCTGCCCACCGGCCAGCGGGATTTCCAGATCGGCGTAGGCCAGGGCCTGGTAGACCTGCGGCACGAAGGCCTCACGCGGCAACCGCGCCAGGACGTCGAGCACCCGCAGATCCAGCACGTCCCAGGGACGTATCTGCTGCTCGACCATCTTTTCGCGGGCCTGGGAGAAATCGATCGTCATGGGGGTGTTATCCAACGGTGGGGCGGGCATTTTACCGATGATGCGCCTGCGCGGCGCGTCCGTAGCATCACCGGCGCACCACGGGGGTCGCAGTGCCGGAAGTCACCGCGACCACCGGCGCGCATGGCCCGCATTCAGCGCGGCGCATACGCGCGCAGGAAGAAGTCCACGCTGGCCTCCACATGGCGGCGCACGTCCGCGGTGCTCGGCGTGCCGGCCAGGCCACACATCAGCATCGGATGCAGCTCGCCCTTGAGCAGGCAGAAGAACTGCGAGGCGGCCAGGCGCAGGTCCGGCACGGCCAGCTCGCCGGCCGCCACGCGCGCCGCCAGGAAGTCGGCGAGCGATTGCTGGATGCGCATCGGTCCGGCGGTCCAGAACATCTCGCGGACGTGATCATCGCCGGTGCCGGGCGCCAGCATCATGCGGTGGGTGGCGATGGCCGCATCGGAACTGATCATGGCGAAGAACGCCTCGCCGATGCCGATCAACTGCTGGCGCAGCGGGCCCTCGGGGGCGTGCTCGAACAGGTCGTCGGGCATCATCTCCTGGCATTGCGCACGGATCGCCTCGGAAAACAGCGCTTCCTTGTCACCGAAATGGCTGTACACCGTGAGCTTGGACACGCCGGCCAGGGCCGCGATGCCATCCATGCTCACGCCGGCATAGCCCTGCTCGACAAACAGTGATTTGGCCGCCTGGAGAATGGCGGCACGCTTGCCCAGATCCTTGGGTCGCCCGGGTCCATTGCCTTTGCTGGCGCCGCCTTTGGGGGCGGTCACCTTGGGCGGCTGGGATGAGATCGAGGTCGACATCCCACGAATACTAGACCATTCGGTTCTATATTTATACTATACCGGTAGGTTCACTATTCGCCCTCACTTTCCCATGGCCGGAACACTCTCGATGCGCCCGAGCAACGTTGCAAGGATTGGTGGTTGCCTGTTCGTCCTCCTGTTGGCTGGCTGTGGCAAGGGCGAGGCGCCCGCGCCACCGCCACCGCCCGCGCTGGTGGTGCATCCGGCGCACGCGCAGGGGCCGGGCATGGCGACGTTCCCCGGCGAGGTGCGCGCCAGGCAGGAGAGCGAGCTGGCGTTCCGCGTTGGCGGGCACATGGTCAAGCGACTCGTGGATGCCGGCGAGCGCGTGCATCGCGGCCAGGTGCTGGCCGAGCTGGACCCGGCCGATCTTGCCCTGCAGGCGCGCTCGGCGCAGGCCCAATACGAATCGGCGCAGGCCGACCTGGCCCGCGCCCGCGACGACTACCAGCGCTACGCCAAGCTGGTGGACCAGCAACTGGTCAGCCGCTCCACCTTCGATGCGCAGACCGCTGCGTTCAAGGCCGCGCAGAACCAGGCCGAAGCGGCCCGTGCAAGCTTCGATGTCGCCCGCAACCAGGCCGGCTACGCGCAGTTGCTGGCGCCGGCCGACGGCGTGATCGCCAGCCGACAGGCCGAGGCCGGGCAGGTCGTGGCGGCCGGCCAGACCGTCTTTACCCTGGCGGCCGACGGTGCGCGCGAGATCGCCATCAACCTCCCCGAATCCGGCGTGCCGCACTTTGCGGTAGGCCAACCGGCGCAGATCGAGCTGTGGAATCACCCCGGCGAGCGCCTGCAAGGCACGATTCGCGAAATCGCCCCGGCGGCCGATTCGCAGACGCGCACCTACGCCACGCGGGTGGCGCTCGCCCCCGAAGCGGTGGATGCCGTGGCCCTGGGCCAGAGCGCGCGGGTGTACCTGGCCGCGGCCGACCAGACTGGCCTGATCCTGCCGCTGTCGGCGATCCAGCGCGGCGCCGCCGATGCGGCGTCCGTGTGGGTGGTGGATCCGGCCAACGGCAAGGTGCGGGCCCAGCCGGTGCGCATCGGCAACTACGCCAGCGAGCAGGTGCTGGTGTTGTCGGGCGTCGGTGCGAACGACTGGGTGGTCGCCGCCGGAGGTCACCTGCTGCGCGAAGGCGAGCAGGTCACGCCGGTCGATCGCAGCAACCGCCCACTGATTGCCAAGCCCGCCGCGCCCCGCGCCTCGCACTGACGTCCGCCGTTCCCCCGGCCTCCACGACGGAATCCGCACATGCGTCGTTTCAATCTTTCCGAATGGGCGCTCACCAACCGCGCGCTCGTGCTGTACGCGATGATCGCCATGGCGATCATCGGTGCCTGGTCGTACCGCCACCTGGGCCAGTCCGAAGATCCGCCGTTCACCTTCAAGGCGATGGTCGTGCGCACGCTGTGGCCCGGCGCCACCGCCGAACAGGTCTCGCGCGAGGTGACCGAGCGCATCGAGAAGGCGCTGATGAACACCGGCGAGTACGAGTTCATCCGCTCGTATTCGCGCCCGGGCGAATCGCAGATCATCTTCATGGCCCGCGATTCCATGAAGTCCAAGGACATTCCCGAGCTGTGGTACCAGGTGCGCAAGCGCGTGGGCGATATCCGCGCCACCTTGCCCTCGGAAGTGGTGGGGCCGTTCTTCAACGATGAGTTCGGCGACACCTTCGGCAACATCTACGCGCTGACCGGCACCGGCTTCGACTATGCGGTGATGAAGGACTACGCCGATCGCATCCAGCTGGAGCTGCAGCGGGTGCCGGATGTGGGCAAGGTCGACCTGGTCGGCTTGCAGGATGAAAAGGTCTGGATCGAGATCTCCAACACCAAGCTGGCCACGCTGGGCGTGCCGATGAGCGCGGTGCAGCAGGCCCTGCAGCAGCAGAACGCGATGGCGCCGGCGGGCTTCGTCGAAACAGCAGGCGAGCGCGTGCAGCTGCGCGTGACCGGGCAGTTGAACTCGGTGGAAGACATTGCCGAGTTCCCGATCCACGCCAATGGTCGCACCGTGCGCCTGGGGGATATCGCCACGGTGCATCGCGGCTTCTCCGACCCGGCCGCGCCGAAGATGCGGTTCATGGGCGAAGACGCCATCGGCATCGCGGTGGCGATGAAGGACGGCGGCGATATCCTGCGCCTGGGCGAAACCCTTGAATCCCAGTTCCAGCGCCTGCAGAAGACGCTGCCGGCCGGCATGCAGCTGCGCAAGGTATCGGACCAGCCGCACGCGGTGCAGGAATCGGTGGGCGAATTCGTCCATGTGCTGACCGAAGCGGTGATCATCGTGCTGGCGGTGAGCCTGTTCTCGCTCGGCCTGCGCACCGGCCTGGTGGTGGCGGTGTCGATCCCGCTGGTATTGGCGATGACCTTCGCGGTGATGCATTACTTCGGCATCGGTTTGCACAAGATCTCGCTGGGCGCGCTGGTGCTGGCGCTGGGCCTGCTGGTGGACGATGCGATCATCGCGGTGGAGATGATGGCCATCAAGATGGAGCAGGGCTACGACCGCCTGCGCGCGGCCAGTTTCGCCTGGACGTCGACCGCATTCCCGATGCTCACCGGCACCTTGATCACCGCCGCCGGCTTCCTCCCGATCGCCACGGCCGCATCGAGCACCGGCGAGTACACCCGCTCGTTGTTCCAGGTGGTGACCATCGCGCTGCTGGTGTCGTGGGTGGCGGCGGTGCTGTTCATTCCCTACCTCGGCGACAAGATGCTGCCGGACCTGACGCATCCGCACCCGCCCAAGCCCGGCAGCCTGGCCGCGCGCTGGCGGGCGCGTCGCGAAGCCTGGGCCGATCGGCATCCGGCGTTTGGTCGCTGGCTGGCACCGGCGCCCTTGAGCCATGAGCATCAGCACGATCCCTACCAGCGGCCCTTCTATCGTCGCTTTCGTGGATTCCTGGAAGGCTGCATGCGCCATCGCTGGTGGGTGATCGCCGCGACTGTGGCGTTGTTCGTCGGCTCGCTGGTGTTGTTCCGGTTCGTGCCGCAGCAATTCTTCCCGGATTCCACGCGGCCTGAGCTGATGGTCGATCTGGAGCTGGCCGAAGGTGCCTCGTTGCGCTCCACCGACGCACAGGCGCGCCAGCTGGAAAAACTGCTGCAGCAACGCCAGGGCATCGCCAACTACGTGGCTTACATCGGTACCGGCTCGCCGCGCTTCTACCTGCCGCTGGACCAGCAGCTGCCGGCGACGAACTTCTCCCAGTTCGTGGTGCTGGCCAAGGACACCCATGCACGCGAGGAGATCCGCGAGTGGCTGTTGCATGACGTGGCGCCGCAATTCCCGCAGCTGCAGTTCCGCGTGACGCGCCTGGAGAACGGCCCGCCGGTGGGCTACCCGGTGCAGTTCCGCGTATCGGGCGAGCATATCGAGCGGGTGCAGGCATTGGCGCGACAAGTGGCCGAACAGGTCCGGGCCAATCCGCATGTCACCAACGTCAATCTGGATTGGGACGAGCCGAGCAAGATCGTGCGCGTGGTGATCGACCAGGATCGTGCGCGCGAGTTCGGCGTGACCAGTGCACAGGTCTCGCAGTTCCTCTCCGGCGCGCTTTCCGGGCTGAGCGTGAGCACCTATCGCGAGGACAACGAACTGATCGAGGTGCTGCTGCGCGGGGCGGAGCAGGAGCGCGCCAGCCTGGAGATGCTCGGCGGCCTGGGTATTCCGACCGGTGACGGCGGCAGCGTGCCCTTGTCGCAAATCGCCCGGCTGGAACCGACGTTCGAGGACGGCATCATCTGGCATCGCAATCGCCTGCCGACAGTGACGGTGCGTGCGGACATCGCCGATCACATGCTGCCGCCAGCGGTGACGCAGCAGATCCTGCCCACGCTCGATGGCATCCGCGCGCAGCTGCCGGCAGGCTACCTGCTGGAAGTGGGTGGCACGGTGGAAGACTCTGCGCGTGGCCAGAATTCGATCAACGCGGGCATGCCGCTGTTCCTGATCGTGGTGGTGACCTTGCTGATGTTGCAGCTGCGCAGTTTCTCGCGGATGGCGATGGTGCTGGTGACGGCGCCGCTGGGGATCATTGGCGCGACGTTGTTCCTGTTGCTGTTCCAGATGCCGTTCGGGTTCGTGGCGATGCTGGGCACAATCGCACTGGCGGGCATGATCATGCGCAACTCGGTGATCCTGGTGGATCAGATCCAGCAGGATATCGATGCCGGCCACGATCGCTGGCACGCGATACTGGATGCGACGGTGCGTCGCTTCCGGCCGATCGTGCTGACTGCGTTGGCTGCTGTGTTGGCGATGATTCCGCTCTCGCGTAGTGCGTTCTACGGATCGATGGCGGTGGCGATCATGGGGGGGCTGATCGTGGGCACGGTGCTGACGTTGGTGTTCTTGCCGGTGCTTTACGCGACCTGGTTCCGGGTCAAGGAAGCTGAAGCTGCTGCTGGGTGATCGGTTTCCTGCCTGGCGCTTTTGTTTTCGTCGCGTGGCGGCCGGGCGGCGTGCCCCCTCGGGGGACGCCCGAAAGCGGCCATCCATGGCCTCGGGGCTCGGGTGGCGGCATCCATGCCGCCACACGCCCCCGAGGGGGCACGCCGCCCGGCCACCCGATGGTGTCCCATCCGGCGGAACGCAGATCAAGAGCGACAGCGCATAGGTGCTTCACTCCGATCGCAAGTTGATGGATGGCGGTTGCGACTGAGGCCGCTCCTACAGCGATCGTTTCGCGATCGGCTGTTACGCGCAGGGAGCGGAGACATGGTCGTTCTGTTTGCCAGATCTGCAAGGAGTTCCTTCTCCCGCAAGTGGGAGAAGGTGCCCGAAGGGCGGATGAGGGTGCTCTCCCTTCCGGGGTAAGAGATTTATCGGGCGTCCGGGCGGTATGCCCTGTCGGGGGCGTGTGGCGACAGGATGTCGCCACCCGAGCCCCGAGGCCATGGATGGCCGCTTTCGGGCGTCCCCCGCCAGGGCATACCGCCCGGACGCCGCGCGACAAAAACAAAGCAGCCACCCCATCAGCCAGGCACAAAAACAAAGAAAGGCCGCCTAAAGGCGGCCTTCCATAAAACCCAGAACCAAAGACCAAGATCAGTCCCGCAACTCCGCAACCTCGCGACGCTCCCGAATCCGCTGCACGATCCCGACCGCCGCTTGTTGCGTACTCAGCGGCGCAATCCCGCCCGCCACCAGATCCGCCGTAAACGCCTTGGCATCCAGCGCATCGCTGACGGCCTGCTCCACGCACTGCGCTTCCTGTTCCAATCCGAGCGAATGCCGCAGCAACAGCGCCGTACTGAGGATGGTGGCATAAGGATTGGCGATCCCCTTCCCGGCGATATCTGGTGCCGACCCATGGATCGGCTCATACAGCCCGACCTTGCCCTCACCCAGCGAAGCCGAAGGCAGCAACCCCAGCGAACCGGCCAGCATCGACGCCTCGTCGGTCAAGATGTCGCCAAACATGTTCTCGGTCACCACCACGTCGTAATCGCGCGGTCGCGACAACAGGTGCATGGCCATCGAATCAACCAACTGATGCTCCAGCCGCACCTGCGGAAATTCATCGCGGCCGATCCGCGCCGCCACGTCGCGCCACAGGCGTGAAGTCTCCAGCACGTTGGCCTTGTCCACCGATGTGACATGGCCGCGGCGCTGTTGCGCCAGGCGGAAGGCCGTGCGCATCACCCGCTCGATCTCGGTCACGCTGTAGCGGCACAGGTCGCTGGCGTCGTGGTCGGTGCGGGTCTTGTCGCCGAAATAAATGCCGCCGGTCAGCTCGCGCACCACGATCATGTCAACACCTGTCAGCAGGTGCGGCTTGATCGGCGCGGCGTCGAGCGCGGCAGCGTGCGGCTTCACCGGCCGCAGGTTCGCGTATAGCCCGAGCGCCTTACGGATCGCCAGCAGGCCCTGCTCCGGACGCACCTTGGCGTTGGGGTCGGACCACTTCGGCCCGCCTACCGCACCCAGCAGCACCGCATCGGCGCGCTGGCAGGCCTGCAGCGTTTCCGCCGGCAACGGCTCGCCATGACGGTCGATGGCGATGCCACCGATGTCGTGCTCGTGGAATGCAAACGTATGGCCGTGGCGTTCGGCCACGGCCTGCAGCACCGCGACCGCGCCGGCCACGACCTCCGGGCCAATGCCGTCACCGGGCAGCAGGACGATGTCAGCGTGCATGGGTTACCTCGTACTGGGAAATTTCGGTGCCGCGGGCCAGCAGGTAGCCCATCTCGTCCACGCCTTCGATCAGGCAGGTCTGCGCGAACGCGTCCAGCGGGAAGGTGTAGACGCGGCCGTCCGGCGTGCGCAGCTCGCGTGCCGCTACGTCGATGGTCAGCGCATCGTCCGGGCGCTGCATCAGCGCCTGCACGTCAGCCTCGGCCAGCACGATCGGCAGCAGGCCATTCTTCAGCGAGTTGTTGCGGAAGATATCGGCGATTTCGCTGGAGACGATCGCGCGCAGGCCCAGGTCGGTCAGCGCCCAGGGTGCATGTTCGCGCGAAGAGCCGCAGCCAAAGTTGCGCCCGGCCAGCAGGATGCTGCGGCCCTGGTTGGCCGGCTGGTTGAACGGGAAGTCTGCATTCGGGCTGCCGTCGGCCTGCCAGCGCCAGTCATTGAACGCGAACTTGCCCAGGCCGGCGCGCTCGGTGGTCGAGAGAAAGCGGGCGGGGATGATCTGGTCGGTGTCGATATTGGTCTGCGGCAGCAGCACGCTGCGCGAGGTGATCGTCGTGAATCCGGACATCAGGCCACCTCCCGTGCGTTGGCATACAGCTCGCGTGGATCGGCCACGTGGCCGTTTACCGCGGCCCACGCCGCGCTGGCCGGCGAAGCCAGCAGGGTCCGCGCGCCGGGCCCTTGGCGGCCTTCGAAATTGCGGTTGCTGGTGCTCACCGCCAATTGGCCGGGCGCCACCAGGTCACCATTCATGGCGATGCACATCGAACAGCCGGATTCGCGCCACTCCGCGCCTGCATCGCGCACCACCGCGTCGATACCCTCGGCTTCTGCCTGGCGCTTGACGATCTCCGAACCCGGCACCACCAGCATGCGCACGCCGTGAGCGATGCGACGCCCGCGCAGCACGTCGGCCACCTGGCGCATGTCGCTCAGGCGGCCATTGGTGCACGAGCCGACGAACACCACGTCCACCGGCGTGCCAGCCAGGGCGTGACCCGCCTGCAGGTGCATGTAGTCCAGGCCCTTCTGCGCGGCCGCGTCCTGCGCTGCCGGAATCGGCGCATCGATGGCGATGGCCGTGCCCGGGTGGGTGCCCCAGGTCAGGGTCGGCCGGATGTCGGCTGCATCGATGCGCACGTCGACGTCGAAACGCGCGCCCTCGTCGCTGCGCAGTTCGCGCCACTCGGCCACGGCCTGCTCGAACGCTTCACCCTTGGGGCCACGCGGGGTGGCGGCGACCCAGTCGAACGTCGTCTGGTCCGGCGCGACCATGCCGGCACGTGCGCCGGCTTCGATCGACATGTTGCACAAGGTCATGCGCTGCTCCATGTCCATCGCGCGAATCGTTGAGCCGCGGTATTCGATGACATGGCCGGTGCCGCCGTTGACCCCGATCACGCCGATGATGTGCAGGATCACGTCCTTGGCGCCGACGCCCGGGGCCAGCGCGCCTTCGACGGTGATCGACATCGTCTTGGCCTTGCGCTGCAACAGGGACTGCGTCGCCAGTACGTGGCCGACTTCGCTGGTGCCGATGCCGAAGGCCAGCGAACCAAAGGCGCCGTGGGTGGAAGTGTGGCTATCGCCGCAGACGATGGTCATGCCCGGCTGGGTGAAACCTTGTTCCGGGGCAATGACGTGGACGATGCCGCGGTTGTCCGACTGCATGTCGAACAGCTCGATGCCGAACTCGGCGCAGTTGCGCGCCAGGGTCTCGACCTGGATGCGTGCAGCCTCGTTGGCGTAAGGCAGCTTGCCATCCGGGCCGGGCGGCAGGGTCGGCGTGGAGTGGTCCATCGTCGCCTTGGTGCGGTCGGGCCGGCGTGGGGCAATGCCGCGGCTGCGCAGCTCGGCGAAGGCCTGCGGCGAGGTCACCTCGTGGATCAGGTGCAGGTCGATATAGAGCACGGCCGGTGCGGCTTCGCTCTCGGGGACGACGACATGCGCGTCCCACAGTTTGTCGTACAGGGTGCGTGGCGCTGGGGTCATGGGAATGAAAGCCTTGCGTTGTGCGGTGCTGAAAGGAAATGCTGGATCAGATGGCCGTGGCATGGAAGCGCAGGCGAATGTAGTCGCCGGTCCAGGCGCCGGCGTCATCTCGCAGCGCCGGTGCCATCAGCTCGAGGGCGGTGGCGAGGATCGCGGCGTGGCGGGTGGAGGCGATGCCGTCCAACCAGGGATCGGCGAAGGTCTGTAGCCAGGCGCTCATGCCGGCGGGCAGGGCGGTCGGCCGCGGCAGCAAGGCCATGGATTCGACCTGGAAGCCATGGCGCTGCAGCAGGCCGGCGTATTCGGAAGGGGTCGGGAAATACCAGGCGAAGTCTGGATCCGCTTCACCGTGCAGGCGAATGGCCGCGCGCAGCGCGGTGGTGATCGCCGCGACGTTGCCATGGCCACCGAACTCGGCCACGAAACGCCCGCCCGGGCGCAGGGCGCGGCGCACGCCGCGCAGTACTTCCTCGGGGCGGCGCATCCAGTGCAGCGCGGCGTTGCTGAAGACAGCGTCGAACTCGCTTTCGTAGGCCAAGGCATGGGCATCCACGACGTGCGCATCGACGCCGCGCGCGCGCGCGGCTGCGACCAGTTCAGGCGAAGCGTCGGCGCCGACCAGCTGCGCGCCGCTCGCCGACAGCCTGGCGGTCAGTACGCCATCGCCGCAGCCCAGGTCGAGGATGCGTTCGCCGGGTTGTGGCGCCAGCAGCGCGGCCACGCTTTCGCCCAGCACCGGCACGAATCCCGCATTGGTCGCATAGCGCTCGGCATCCCAGCGCTGGCTGGCGGCCGGCAGCGGGCACGCGGCAGCGTTCATCGCAGGGCCGGCTCCGCGGCCGGCGAAGCCGCCGCGGCTGCCTCGTGGGTACCGTTGGCCGCGCGCTGGCGCAGCAGGCGATTGGCCACGTCGAGCCAGGCCAGCGCGCTGGCCTCGATGATGTCCTTGCTGGTGCCGGTGCCTTCGTACTCGACGCCATCGTGGCGCACGCTCAGGCTGGCTTCGCCGCGCGCATCGGCGCCGATGCCGACGCTGTGCACCTGGTAGCTATCCAGCTGCAGGCGCACGCCGGTGGCGGCGGACAACGCGCCGAACAAGGCGTCGACCGGGCCATTGCCCTGGGCGGTTTCGGCGACGCGCTTGCCATCCGGATCGGACAGCTCGACCAGGGCATTGGCACGGCTGCCGACGTCGCTGATCGTCATCGAGGCCAGGCGATAGCCTTCGCTGCTGTTGGCATCCTGCATCAGCGCGCGCAGGTCGCTGTCGTTGATCACGCGCTGCTGCTCGCACAGGGCCTTGAACTGTTCGAACACCAGCTTCAACTGTTCTTCTTCCAGCCAGTAGCCCAGTGCGCGCAGGCGCTGCTCGACGGCGGCACGGCCGCTGTGGCGGCCCAGCACCATCTGCGAAGACGGCCAGCCCACATCTTCCGGGCGCATGATTTCGTAGGTGCCGCGATGGCGCAGCATACCGTGCTGGTGGATACCGGATTCATGGGCGAAGGCGTTGGTGCCCACGATCGCCTTGTTGCGCTGGACCGGCATGCCCACCAGCCGCTGCAGCAGCTGCGAGGTCGGCACGATGCGCGGGGTATGGATGCCGCTGTCGATCTCGTAGAAGGCGTTGCGCACCTTCAGGGTCATCGCGATCTCTTCCAGCGCGCAGTTGCCGGCGCGCTCGCCGATGCCGTTGATGGTGCACTCGACCTGGCGCGCGCCGCCTTCCACCGCTGCCAGTGAGTTGGCCACCGCCAGGCCCAGGTCGTTGTGGCAATGCGCGCTGAAGATGATGTCTCGCGGATTGCCGGCCCCGGCGATCACCCGCGAGAACATGCCGCGGATCTCCTCCGGCGTGGTGAAGCCAACGGTATCGGGCAGGTTGATCGTCGTGGCGCCGGCGGCGATGGCGGCGCGCACCACTTCGATCAGGTAATCCTCCTCCGTGCGCGTGGCGTCTTCGGCAGAGAACTCCACGTCATCGACGTAGCTGCGCGCCAGCGCCACATGCCGGGTAACCGACTCCAGCACCTGTTCGCGGGTCATCCGCAGCTTGTGCTCGCGGTGCAGGGGGCTGGTGGACAGGAACAGGTGCAGGCGCGGTTTGGCCGCGGCCTCCAGCGCCTTGGCCGAGGTCTCGATGTCGGCGGCCAGGCAGCGCGACAAGACGGCCAGCGTCGGGGTCCGGACCTCGCGACCAATCAGCGCCATCGCTTCGCGGTCGGACTGCGAACTGGCCGGGAAGCCGGTCTCGATGATGTCCACGCCCAGCTCGGCCAGGGCGCGCGCCATCACCAGCTTCTGCGGTGGGGTCATGCTGCAGCCGGGGGACTGCTCGCCATCGCGCAAGGTGGTGTCGAAGATTCGGATTCGGGGCGGGGCTACGGCGGATTCGGTGTTCACCAGGAGGACTCCTCTGCGGCGATGACTTGGGCAATGGCGGGCTTGCGTGCGGAAGCGGAGGCGGGCGCGGCGGCGATGTCGAGCATCGTGCGCGCCTGCCTAAGTCGCTCGCTGTTGCGGCGCCGTGGCTTGCGCGGCGGCCGTGGCCGCACTTCGGACAATAGGGTGGACAGGACGGTGGCGTCGATGTTGCCGCCCGAAACCACGGCGCACTTGCGCTTGCCGGCCACGCGGCGGCCAGCGGCCAGGGCCAGGGCGCCGGCGCCCTCGGCAATGATGTGTTCTTCCAGGGCCAGGCGGACCAGGGTCTCGCGCAGCTCGGCCTCGCGCACGGTGACGATGTCGTCGAGCAGGCTGGCGCACAGCTGGCGGGTGATGAAGCCGGGCACCTTGACCTTGACGCCATCGGCCAGGGTCGGCACCGGGTCCAGGGCACGCAGGTCGCCACGCACGGCGCGGGCCATCGAATCGACGCCTTCGACCTGCGCGCCGATCACACGCACGCCCTGCGATTTCAGCGCCAGCGCCACGCCCGAGGCCAGCCCGCCGCCGCCGATCGGCACGATGACGACGTCCGGCGCGCTGTGCGCGATCTCGATGCCGATGGTGCCCTGACCGGCGATGACATCGACATCGTCGAACGCCGACAGGAACCGGTACCCGTTCTGCTCGGCCAGTTCGCGGGCGAAGGCATAGGCTTCGTCATAGCTGTTGCCGTGCTGGCGCACGGTGGCGCCCCAATGCGCGACACCGGCGATCTTGGTCGCCGGCGCGCCATGCGGCATGACGGTGATCGCCGGCAGGCCCAGTCGATGGGCGGACCACGCCACGCCCTGCGCATGGTTGCCGGCCGAGGCGCAGATCACCGGGCGGTCATCGCCACGTTCCAGGCCGGCCAGCATCGCGTTCAACGCGCCACGCACCTTGTACGAGCCGGTGCGCTGCAGGTTCTCCAGCTTCAGCCAGACGCCAAAACGCTCGGCGTAATGCATCGGCGTCGGGCTCAGGTAACGGCGCAGGCGCGCCTGCGCCGCCAACACGTCGGCGACGCTGACGCGCACCGGCACGTCGGCTACGTCGGGCTCCACGGCAGCGCGACCGGTGTCAGGCATGGCCACACGCGAACGGCTGGCGCGGAAGAAGACACCTCCGTACCAGCTGCTCCGGATGGCGGGGCTGCGCGTTCACGCCGCGGCCTCCAGGACGATGGCCGTGGCCTGCACGGATTCGCAGTCGTAAACCTTCTCCAACTGGCGGCACAGCGTTTCGGCCGGGCGGCTGCCCTCGACCTCCAGCTGCAGGTGCCAGCGGCCCTGGTCATCGGCGTCCGGCGCGCCATGGATCGCACGCGGGCTGAAGCCACGGCGTTCGGCCATGCCGATCACGCGCAACAACGCGCCCTCGGCCGGACGCAGCACCAGGTCAAGCCGGTAACGCATGGCTGGCCTCCCGTGCGGCGTGGGCGGGATTGCTTTCCAGCATGGTGCTGTTGGCCGTGTTCGGCGGCACCAGCGGCCACACATTGGCGCGCGCATCGATCGCCACGTGCAGCAGCGCCGGACCCGGCTGGGCCAGCATCGCGTCCAGCGCATCGTCCACCTGGTCACGTGCGGTGATGCGCGTGGCCGGGATCCCGAACACCTGCGCCAGTGCGGCGAAATCCGGGTTGTCGGACAGGTCGATCTCGCTGTAGCGCTCAGCGAAGAACAGCTCCTGCCACTGCCGCACCATGCCCAGCGAACTGTTGTCCAGCAGCACGATCTTCACCGGCAGCTTGCAACGGGCGATCGTCGCCAGCTCCTGCACGTTCATCATGAAGCTGCCATCGCCGGAGACCAGCACGACGGTGCGGTCCGGACAGGCGAACTGCGCGCCCATCGCCGCCGGCAGGCCGAAGCCCATCGTGCCCAGCGCGCCGCTGGTCAGGTGGTTGCGGGGATGCTGGAAGCGACAGTGCTGCGCCACCCACATCTGGTGCTGGCCGACATCGCAAGCGATCACGGTGTCGGCCGGGGCCACTTCGCTCAGTCGTTTCAGCAGCGCCGGGGCGTAGATGTCGCTGCCCGGTGCGTCGTAGCGTGGGCCAAAGCGCTCGCGATTGCCGGCGCAGCGCTTGCGCCAGTCGTCGCAGGTCGACCGTGCAGCCGCCAGCGCCTTCAGTCCGATGGCGACATCACCCGGGATGGCGATGTCGGCGGTGCGCAGCTTGGAGATTTCGTAGGCATCGGCATCCAGATGGATGACGCGTGCAAACGGCGCGAACTCGTTCAACTTGCCGGTGGCGCGATCGTCGAAACGCGCGCCCACCACCACCAGCAGATCGCTTTCCTGCACTGCCATGTTTGCCGCGCGGGTGCCATGCATGCCCAGCATGCCCAGGCTCTGCGGATGTTGCGGCGGCAACGCGCCCAGGCCGCGCAGCGTCATCACCGTCGGCAGGCGCGCGGCCTCGACGAACTGGCGGAACGTATCCACCGCACCGGCCAGCGCAATGCCGCCACCGGCGTACACCACCGGCCGCTCGGCGCCGGCAATGGCGGCCAGGGCTTCAGCCAGGCGCGCCGGTTCGGGTGCGGCCGGCGGCGCGACCTCGGCCGGCACGTGCGCCGGCAACGCCGAAGCGTCGGCCAGCTGCACGTCCTTGGGCAGGTCGATCAGCACCGGGCCCGGGCGACCTTCGCGGGCAATGCGGAACGCTTCGCTCACCACCTGCGGCAGGTCGGCCACGTGTCGCACCAGGAAACTGTGCTTGACGATCGGCAGGGTCAGGCCGAACACGTCCAGTTCCTGGAACGCGTCGGTGCCCAGCAAGGGCGTAGCGACCTGGCCGGTGATGCAGACCATCGGCACCGAATCCAGCATCGCATCGGCGATGCCGGTGACCAGGTTGGAAGCGCCCGGGCCGGAGGTGGCCACGCACACGCCGACCCGGCCACTGGCGCGGGCATAGCCATTGGCGGCCAGCGCTGCGCCCTGCTCGTGGCGAACCAGGATGTGTTTGAGCGACGAATCGACCAGGGCATCGTAGAACGGCATGATCGTGCCGCCCGGATAGCCGAACAGCGTGTCCACGCCTTCGGCCTCCAGGGCCTGCGTCAGCCAGCGAGCGCCATTGGGCGGCGTGGCTTGTGCGGTGGTGTCCATGCAAGGGCGTCCTTTGCGGATCGACGGGGGAGGCGCGGCTTACGCCGCGCGTTGGCTGCTGTCAGCGGCAGGCGCCGCCGCGCCCTGGGCGTTGAGCCACACCATCTTGGCGCGCAGCTGCTTGCCGACCTGCTCGATCGGGTGGTCCAGATCGGCCTGCTTGAACTTCTTATAGTTCGGCAGGCCCGCTTCGTATTCGGCGACCCAGTTCTTGGTGAAGGTGCCGTCCTGGATGTCCTTGAGCACCTCCTTCATCCGCGCCTTGGTGCCGGCGTCGATGACGCGCGGGCCGCTGACGTAATCGCCGTACTGCGCGGTTTCGGAGATGAATTCCAGCATCCGGGTGATGCCGCCTTCGTAGAACAGGTCCACGATCAGCTTCAGCTCGTGCAGCACTTCGTAATAGGCGATCTCCGGCTGGTAGCCGGCTTCCACCAAGGTCTCGAAGCCGGCCTGCACCAGCGCGCTGGCGCCGCCGCACAGCACGGCCTGCTCGCCGAACAGATCGGTCTCGGTTTCTTCCTTGAAGGTGGTCTGGATCAGGTTGGCGCGCGCGCCGCCCAGGCCACCGGCGTAGGTCAGGGCCAGCTGCTCGGCGCGGCCGCTCCTGTCCTGGTGTACCGCCCAGATGCACGGCACGCCGCGGCCGATTTCATACTCGCGACGCACCAATGCACCCGGGCCCTTCGGTGCGACCAGCACCACGTCCAGATCCTCGCGCGGCGCAATCATGCCGAAGTGCACGTTCAAGCCGTGCGCGAACAGCAGGCACGCACCCTGTTTCATGTTCGGCGCCAGCACGTCCTCGTAGAGCTTCTTCTGCACCATGTCCGGCGTCAGCACGGCGACCAGATCGGCATCGCGCACCGCATCGGCGGGCGCGCGCACCTCGAAGCCATCGGCCTTGGCCTGGATTTCGGTGGGGCCGCCCGGGCGCAGGCCCACGGTGACCTCGAAGCCGGAGTCGCGCAGGTTCATGGCGTGCGCGCGGCCCTGGCTGCCATAGCCGACGACGGTGATGCGCGGATGGGTCTGTTCGTTGCTGCTCATCGTGCGATTTCCTCGAGGTGAAAAAAAATCAGCCGGCGCGCGCGAAGGCGGACCGGCTGAGGGGGAGGGCGGCGGCGCCAGCACGCGCACAGGCACGCGCCCGGCCGGTGCCGGGTTGCGATGCGTTGCCAGTGGTGCGAGCCGGGTGGGTCATATGCCTGCCGTAGTGGGTGTGCCTATAAAGAAAAACCCCGCGCCGTTGCCGGTGCGGGGTTTCGTCGAATCGTGGCGTTTGCTGCTTACGCGCCGGTTCGTCCCGCACTTGTGGGCGAGGTAATAAGTACAAGGACGAGGAGCGAGCCACCGTCGCGCGCCGGGGGCGCTGCGGTCAGGTCGATGTTCGCGGTGGTGTGGCGTTGCAACATGAGGTCGAGAAAAACATGCGTGTGCAGGAGTGTCAAGCCGTTGGCGCGAATATTTTCAGTCGCGTGTGCAACGGTTGCAGTGGCAACGAAATCGCGCGTCGAAATCGGTGAATTGAACGCCGATTCGCTCTTTGATCGGCGCTGCCGCACGGGTATGCGGCGGGCTGCTGCAGCCTTTGTTGCACAAGGCTTTCGCCGAGATGGAACCGGCGCAGGAGAAGGCGGGTAGCCGCGCCGGATTCATCGATCGCAAGCAGTGCGCCGCGACCGCGCGCCAGCCAAGGATTGAATCGGGATTCCGCGCATCGCGGCGGTTCGGACATCGGTCGAAGGCACGAACTGCGCAAATACGAACTGCATCACGCCCTCGTCGGACGCGAGGGTGCGCAGGGACTTCCGGCAGGCGGCGTCGGCCGGAGAGGATGTTAGCGTCGGCGTTTCCCATGCCAACGAGACCGGCCGATGCCCGCCCGATCCCCGAACCCGCGTCGCCTGTACCTGACCGTCCTCGCCGCCGCGCTGCTGCCTGTTGCCGCCCTCGCCGGTGATCGCATCACCGGGCCCGGGTTCGCCACCCGCTCGGAAGTCATCGCGCCCCACGCCATGGCGGCCACCTCGCAGCCGCTGGCCACGCAGATCGCGCTGGACGTCATGAAGCAGGGCGGCTCGGCGGTGGATGCAGCCATCGCGGCCAACGCCGCCCTCGGCCTGATGGAGCCGACCGGCAGCGGGATGGGCGGTGATCTGTTTGCCATCATCTGGGACCCGAAGACGCAAAAGCTGTATGGCTACAACGGCTCCGGCCGCTCGCCGAAATCGCTGACCCTGGCCGAGTTCCAGCGCCGTGGCCTGAAGGACATCCCGCCGACCGGGCCGCTGCCGGTTTCCGTGCCGGGTGCGGTGGATGCGTGGTTCGCCCTGCATGACCGTTTCGGCCGCAAGCCCATGGCCGAGAACCTGGCCCCGGCGATCCGCTACGCCCGCGAAGGCCACCCGGTCGCCGAGACCATCGCCTACTACTGGGATCGCTCGGTGCCTCGGCTGTCGCAGTATCCGGGCTTCAAGGAGCAGTTCACGATCGACGGCCACGCCCCGCGCAAGGGCGAGCTGTGGAAGAACCCGAACCTGGCCAACACCCTGCAGAAGATCGCCGATGGCGGGCGGGACGCCTTCTACAAGGGTGAGATCGCCCACACGATCGACAGCTACTTCAAGGCCAATGGCGGTTTCCTGAGTTATGCCGACCTGGCCGCCCACCAGGGCGAGTGGGTCGAGCCGGTGAGCAGCAACTACCGTGGCTATGACGTCTGGGAGCTGCCGCCCAACAGCCAGGGCATTGCCGCGCTGCAAATCCTCAACATCCTGGAAGGCTACGACTTCTCCAAGATTGCCTTCGGCTCCCCCGAACACATCCATCTGTATGTGGAAGCGAAGAAACTGGCCTTCGCCGACCGCGCCCGTTTCTATGCCGACCCGGCTTTCCAGAAAGCGCCGATCGACAAGCTGATTTCCAAGGAATACGCAGCCGAACGGCGCAAGCTGATTTCCATGGACAAGGCCCTGAAGGAAGTACAGCCGGGTACGCCGAAGCAGCTGGAGGAAGGCGACACCATCTACATGACCGTGGCCGACGCCGACGGCATGATGGTGTCGCTGATCCAGTCGAACTACCGCGGCATGGGCAGTGGCATGGCGCCGCCGGGACTGGGCTTCATCCTGCAGGACCGCGGCGAGATGTTCGTGCTGAAGAAGGATCACCCCAACGGCTACGCGCCGGGCAAGCGTCCTTTCCAGACCATCATTCCGGCCTTCATCACCAAGGATGGCAAGCCGTACATGAGCTTCGGGGTGATGGGCGGGGCGATGCAGCCGCAGGGCCACGCGCAGATCGTGATGAACATGGTGGATTTCCACATGAACCTGCAGGAAGCCGGCGACGCGCCGCGGATCCAGCACGAAGGTTCCACCGAGCCGACCGGCCAGGCGACGGCGATGACCGATGGTGGGGAGGTGAACCTGGAAAGCGGGTTCTCCTACGAGACGATCCGCGCGCTGATGCGCAAGGGGCATCGGGTGATCTTCGCCGACGGCCCGTACGGCGGGTATCAGGCGATCCTGCGCGATCCGACCAGCGGCGTGTACTACGGCGCTTCGGAGAGCCGCAAGGACGGGCAGGCGGCCGGTTACTAAAAAAATGCCGCCGGGAGTGCCGGCGGCCATGGAGAGAGAGATGGATTCTTGTAGTGCGCTCAGCATGCAGGGCATGCGTGGCGGGGCGATGTCTGCGGTTTGACCATTCAGGCACCGTCGGGCGCGACTTTGTCATCGGTGAAATGAAGCTGGCGAAAAGAAATTGGAAAAGGGAGGTTGTTTGTTTCCCCCCGCGGCTGTCGCCGCGCCCCCCGGAGGGGGGCTGTTTCTCGATCTTGGTTCTATGCAGGGCTGTTGGCTTCGGCTCTCTTGGTTCTGCGCGTGGCGCCCGGGGGCGATACCCCTTATCGGGGGACGCCAAAAGCGTCCATCCATGGACTTGAGCTCATGTGGCGACATCCATGTCGCCACATGCCCCCGATAAGGGGTCTCGCC
>Ga0160473_100285_pt1 | contig 41544 bp, 43 predicted proteins | sample HID1975I_E11MG_FD_108217 | JGI IMG/M metagenome (GOLD analysis project Ga0160473, IMG submission 108217) | Enriched soil microbial communities from UW Madison campus, WI, USA - HID1975I_E11 MG | ecosystem: Environmental > Terrestrial > Soil > Unclassified | place: USA: Madison, Wisconsin... | reverse complement strand
GTCGTGCCAAAGTTACGATCGGTCAGCAGCATCGTGATCGCCGCGGCGAGCACCGGCAGCGCCAGCAGCAGCAGGAAGGCGGTGACGAGCACCGACCACACGAACAGCGGCATCTTGTGCAGCGTCATGCCCGGCGCGCGCATGTTGAAGATGGTGGTGATGAAGTTGATCGCACCCAGGATCGAGCTGGCACCGGCAAGGTGCAGCGACAGGATCGCCATGTCGACCGATGGCCCTGCCGATCCGGATGTCGATAGCGGCGCATAGACCGTCCAGCCGGTACCCGCACCAAGACCCGTTCCGCCCGACACGAAGGTCGAGCCGAGCAGCAGGGTGAAGGCCGGGATGAGCAGCCAGAACGAGATGTTGTTCATCCGCGGGAACGCCATGTCCGGCGCGCCGATCATGATCGGAACGAACCAGTTGCCGAACCCGCCGATCATTGCCGGCATGACCATGAAGAAGACCATGATCAGGCCGTGAGCGGTGATCAGCACGTTCCACATGTGGAGCGCGGTGTCGAAGTTGTCCGTGCCTGCCCAGGTCGGCAGATACTGGATGCCAGGCGCCGCGAGCTCGGCCCGCATCAGGCCGGAGATCGCACCACCGATGATCCCCGCGACGATCGCGAAGATCAGGTACAGCGTGCCGATGTCCTTGTGATTGGTGGACATGAACCAGCGCGCGAAGAATGCCGGTTTGTGATCGGCATCATGGTGGTGACCATGATCGTCGTGCGCCTGAAAGTGGCTGGCGTGGGCAGTGGTGTCGGTCATTTTCTTAGCGCCCTGTGTTCTGCATTTCGCCCTGCGAGCTGGTCACGGGCGTTGCCGTGGCGTCCACGGTCGGATCGGAGACGGGAGCACCCGGCGCGCCAACGGCAAGCGGCGCCTCCGGCTTCGCGGCGGCACCCGCCGCGGCGACGGCGGGGCTGGCCGGCGAGGTCGCATCCGGATTGGCGGCACCGGCTGCACCCGGCATGGTACCACCCTTGGAGGCGACCCAGGCGGCGAACTGCGCCGGGGGCACCGCCTCGACCGCGATCGGCATGTAGGCGTGACGCGCGCCGCACAGTTCCGAGCACTGGCCGTAATAGACGCCGGGCTTATCGGCCGGCACCTTGAACCAGGTTTCGTTCAGACGACCGGGCACAGCGTCCATCTTCGTCCAGAAGGCGGGCACGGCGAAGCTGTGGATCACGTCGTTGGAGGTGACGATCAGCTTCACGACGGCACCGGCCGGAACCACCATGCGCTCGTCGACGGCGAGCAGGCGAGGGCCATCCTCGGGCTTGCGCTTGTCCTCGGCGAGCATGTTCGACACGAGCTCGAAGTCGCCATTATCCGGATACTGGTAGGTCCAGTACCACTGGTTGCCGATCACCTTGACGGTCAGGTCGGCCTTCGGCGGCGAATATTGCTTGGCGAGCAGCTTGATCGACGGAACCGCGATCACCAGCAGCAGCAGCACCGGCAACAGCGTCCAGATCACCTCGATCGTCGTGTTGTGCGACGTGCGCGACGGCACCGGATTGGCCTTCGCGCGGAAGCGGATGACCACCCAGAGCAGCAGGCCGAGCACGAACAGCGAGATGATCGTGATGATCGGCATCAGGACGACGTCGTGCATCCACAGCGCGTCCTGCCCGATCTCGGTGACCTGCGGCTGGATGTGGAGGGCGCGGTCGATCGGGTGGCCGACCTCGGGATCCGGCGCATAGTGGCTGATCGAGGGCGCGGCGGCCTTCTCGTTCGGCACGCTGACGACCGGCGTCGCAACCGGAGTCGCCGAGGACGCGACCGGCGTCCCCGCCGCCGCGCTCGCGGCCGGCGACGCGGGGAGCGCCGCCTGCGGCGCAGGCGCCAGTGCAGGAGCCGGCGCGGGCGCAGACTGCGCTGCCAGCATCGTCGTCGGTGCCGCGGCCAGCGCCAGCCCCAAGAAAATGAACTTCAAGCTCTTCATCATACCCCCGAAAGCGCCGCCCGAAGACGGCCGTGCACGTGGCCGGGCCTTTCCGATCGCGGGCGCTTATAGGCGCGGGGTGCCGCTGCCTCAAGCACCATCGCCGAAGGAATCTCGGGCGTTGAAGCCGGCCCTCTCGACGCCTATCAGCAGCCGCGCCGCAACAGGGGGACAGACGATGACCGAGCAGGAGCTACTCGCCGAGTTCCGGGCCGCCGGCGCGCTGCTCGACGGTCACTTCATCCTTTCGTCCGGCCTGCGCAGCCCGCGCTATCTGCAATGCGCGCGGGTGCTGATGGACGCGCAGCGCGCCGCCCGGCTGGCCGCCGCCCTCGCCCGAAATCTTCCCGACAAGGTCAAGGTCCGGCTCGACATCGTGGTGTCGCCAGCCATGGGCGGGATCATCGCCGGCCATGAAATGGGCCGGGCGCTCGGCCTGCCGGCGATGTTCGTCGAGCGGCCCACCGGCACGTTCGAACTGCGCCGCGGCTTCACCATCGCGCCCGGCCAGAAAGTCCTGCTGATGGAAGACGTCGTGACGACCGGCCTCAGTTCGCGGGAGGCGATCGCCGCCGTGCGTCGCGCCGGCGGCGACGTCATCGCGGCGGCCGCCTTGGTCGACCGGTCGAACGGGCAGGCCGATCTGGGCGTTCCTTTCTACCCGCTCGTGCGACTCGATGTCCCCAGTTATTCCGCCGACGCGCTTCCGGCCGAACTTGCGGCGCTGCCCGCGGTCAAGCCGGGCAGCCGGGCGGAGGCGTGAAGCCTCTCGCCGCGTTCGCGCTGGCGGCGCTCGCGACGGGGACCCCGGCCGGTGCCGTGGATGGAGGACGACTCGACCGCACCGTTGCGGCGGCCGGGTTCAATGGCGTGGCCCTGGTTGGCCAGGGGGATGCCGTCGCCTGGTCGCGGGCAGTTGGCGAAGTGCGGCCCGGCGTGCCGCACGCTCTCGGGGCGACATGGCGGTTGGCGTCAGTCACCAAGCAGTTCACCGCGCTGATCGTGATGCAGGAGGTTGCCGCCGGCCGCCTCGATCTCGACCGACCGGTGCGGGATTACTGGCCCGAATGGCCCGCTGCCCATGCCGACCGGATCACCGCGCGGATGCTGCTGCGTCACGAAAGCGGACTGGCCGATCCCAACGAAAGCCCGTCGGCCGCCAATGACAGTGTGCCCGATTTCTATCGGCGCCACGACGCCGCCGCCGAACCGGCCGCTGCGGCCGTGGGTTTCTGTGCCGCGGACGGGCGGATGCCGGGCGACTATCACTATAACAACTGCGACTTCATCGTCCTCGGCGCGCTGCTCGAGAAGGTCACCGGGATGCCCTTCCCCACTCTCCTGCAGGAGCGGATCGCCGCGCCGCTCGGTCTCGCCACGCTCGGCCTGTTCGATCCGCGTGCGGATAGGGCGCGCGACAACGTACCCGGCCTGCTGGGCGATGGCACGAGCGAGCCGGCGCTCAATCTCGGCACCTATGGCGCGGCGGGGTCGGCCTTTGCCGCGCCGGAGGATCTATGGCGATTCGATCGCGCGCTGATGGACAACACGCTGCTCGACCGGGTGGCGACGGCGCAGATGTGGGCGGGCGATCCGGCGATCGGATCGGCCGCGTTCGGAGCCTGGAGCTATGCCGCACCTGTCGCCGGTTGCCCCGATCCGGTCACGGTAGTGGAGCGGCGCGGCGCGATCGGCGGGGTGCAGGTCCGCAACTTTCTGGTGCCGGCGCAGCGGCTGGCGCTCATTCTCTTCACCAACCGCGAGTCGTTCGATTTCGGCGAGGTCTGGCAAGGCCACGGCTTCGCCCATGACATGCTGGCGGCGGCAACCTGCCCGGAGGCGCGATGACGACCCCACATTTGCGACTCGGCGTGAACATCGATCATGTCGCGACGGTGCGGAACGCCCGCGGCGGCGACAATCCGGATCCGGTGCGCGCCGCTCTGATCGCAGAGGCGGCGGGTGCCGACGGCATCACCGCGCATCTGCGCGAGGATCGCCGCCACATCACCGACGACGATATCGACCGGCTGATGGCGGCGCTGACCGTGCCGCTCAATCTGGAGATGGCGGCGACCGAGGAGATGCTGGCGATCGCGCTGCGCCACCGCCCGCACGCCGCCTGCATCGTGCCGGAGAAGCGCGAGGAGCGCACGACCGAAGGCGGCCTGGATGCGGCCGGACAGCACAACCACCTCGCCCCGATCGTCCGGTCGCTGATCGACGCCGGTGTGCGGGTCAGCCTGTTCATCGAGCCGGATTCGCGGCAGGTCGATGCCGCCTTGCGCCTCGGGGCGCCGGTGGTCGAATTCCACACCGGTCGTTATGCCGAGCTGAAGGGAGAGGAAGTGGCGGTCGAACTCAAGCGCCTGGCCGACGCCGCTGCCCTCGCCGTCAAGAACGGCATCGAGCCGCATGCCGGCCACGGCCTGACCTTCGACAATGTCGTGCCGATCGCCGCCATCCCGCAGCTCGCCGAACTCAACATCGGCCATTTCCTGGTCGGCGAGGCGATCTTTACCGGGCTGGAGGCAAGCGTCGCGCGAATGCGCGCGCTGATGGACGAAGCCCGGTGATCGTCGGGCTCGGGTCCGACCTCTGCAATATCGACAGGATCCAGAACTCGCTCGATCGCTTCGGCGACCGCTTCGTCGCCCGCGTCTTCACCGATGTCGAGCGCACCAAGGCGGAACGGCGGCCGTTCACCCGCGCCGGCACGTACGCCAAGCGCTTCGCCGCCAAGGAAGCGTTCTCCAAGGCGGTCGGGACCGGTTTCAAGCGCGGTGTGTTCATGCGGGATATAGGTGTGGTCAATATGGCGTCCGGCGCGCCGACGCTGGCGGTGACCGGCGGAGCCAAGGCGAGGCTTGACGCACTGACCCCGGAAGGCCACGCGATGCACATCCATCTTACCCTGACCGACGATCATCCCTGGGCGCAGGCGTTCGTCATTCTCGAAGCGCGCCCGATCGAGGAGACGGTCGCGTGAGCGATCAGAAGGTTGACGTCGCGCCGGATCCAGTGACGGCCAAGCCCGCCAAGGGCACCGACTGGTGGGCCGAGGCGAAGGGCGTCTTCTGGCTCGTGCTCGCGGTGCTCGGCTTCCACAGCTTTATCGCCAAGCCCTTCTACATCCCGTCCGAATCGATGATGCCGTCGCTCATCAAGGGCGACCGGTTGGTGGTGAGCAAATATCCGTACGGCTGGTCGTACGTGTCGCCAAGCTTCCACATCCTGCCGTTCCTGCACGGCCGGCTGCTCGGCCGCCTGCCGGAGCGTGGCGATATCGTCATCCTGAAGCCGCCGACCAGCAATTCCGACTATATCAAGCGCGTCATCGGCCTGCCCGGCGACAAGCTGGCGGTGCGCAACGGCACGGTCATCCTGAACGGCGTGCCGGTAAAACGGGAATTCCTGCCGCCGGCGATGTTCCCGGTCGATGCCAATGCGCCGTGCAGCGAGGATCAGTTCCCCGGCCGCCGCGTGACCGGTGCCGACGGCAAGCTCTATTGCCAGCTGCCGATCGTGCGCGAGACGCTGCCGAACGGCGTGCGTTTCGACACCGTCGATCTCGAATATAATCCGGCCGTCGACGATTTCGGCGAGATCACCATACCGGCCGGCCGCGTCTTCGTGATGGGCGACAATCGTGACCGCTCCGCCGACAGCCGCGTGCCCGCCGAGGGGATGGGGCTGGGCGGGCCGGTACCGTTCGAGAATATCGGCGGCCGTGCCGAGTTCATTACCTTCTCGCTCGATGGCTCGTCGGAAATCTGGAACCCGATCAGCTGGTTCACGGCACTGCGCGGCGGCCGAGCGCTGACCAGCCTCCATCCCGAGCAGACCGGCAAATGAGTGACGGTCCCGGCCATGTCGAGGCGCCGGGGCCGGCCGACTACAGCGACGCGCTGACCCGGCGCGAGCTGCAGCGGGCGAGCGTTTGGATCGGCCTCGCCGTCGCCGTGGCGTTGACGTGGCTGCTCGCCCAGCCGCTGCTCCTGATCTTCGGCGGGATCGTGTTCGGGGCGATCCTGGATGGCGGTACGCGGCTGCTCGGCCGGGTTCTCCCGATCAAGCGCGGCTGGCGCCTGGCCATCGTCTGCATCGCCGGCCTCGCCTTCATCATCTGGACCTTCTACTTCGCCGGAAGCCAGCTCGCGGCACAGGCCGAAGGTCTGCGCGCTACCGTGCAGATGCAGGCCGACCGGCTGTTCGGCTGGGCCGCCTCGATGGGCCTCGTGCCCAGGGGCGGCGGGGTCGAGGAGATCGGGCGCCAATTGATGGGCTCGCTCGGCAAGCTCACCTCGTGGGTCGGCACCGCCTTCGGCGCGCTGTCCAGCCTGGCGATGATCGTCGTCATCGGCATCTTCGTGACCGTCGAGCCCCGGCTCTACGAACGTGGCGTGGCGTGGATGTTGCCGATGGAACGGCGACCGCAATTCTACGATCTCGCTCAGAAGATGGGCTCCACGCTCCGCCGGCTGATGGCCGGGCGCCTGCTCGGCATGGCGGTCGAGGGCGTCGGCACCTGGCTGCTGCTGATGCTCGGCGGCGTGCCGATGGCGGCCTTGCTCGGCATCCTCACCGGCCTGCTCGCCTTCCTGCCCAATATCGGCGCGATCGTGTCCGGCGTGCTGATCGTGCTCGTCGGCTTTTCGGCCGGGTTCAACGCCGGCATCTGGGCCATCGCCGTCTACGTCATCGTCCAGATCGTCGACGGCTATCTGATCGTCCCGGCCGTGGCCAAGCGGTCGGTCGATCTGGCCCCGGCGCTGGTGCTCGGCGCGCAGCTGCTGTTCGGCGCCCTGTTCGGCATCCTCGGGCTGGCACTCGCCGATCCCATGGTGGCGATGATCAAGGTGCTGCTCGAAGGCAAGTCGGAGAATGCGGCGGCCGATGCCGGCGTCACTGCGGACGGATAGCGAACTAAGAGCTGTGCACGGCTGGCGCCGCACAAGCGACCGGAGCTGTCGCCTCGAAGGCTAGCCGTGACACCCGCTCGGCGGCGGACGGTATCAGGACGTGCACCGATGCAGATCGGGACCGAGCTCAAACCAAAATTATGATTGAAGCTGCCGCCGACTATACTCGGCGGCCAACCGGGCCGGTTACTGCTGCGACACGCCTTCAGGCGGCTGGTCCATACCGCCCATGCCTCCCATGCCCGGCATCCCGGGCATGCCCGGCGGACGCGAGACGATCTCTAGCATGTCGACGTCGAACACCAGCAGCGCGTCGGGCGGGATCACGCCGTTGCCGGCGCCCTGCGGGCCGTAGCCAAGCGCTGGTGGGATCCAGAAGCGGTACTTGGCGCCCTTTTTCATCAGCTGCAGCCCTTCGACCCAGCCGGGGATCAGGCCACCGACCGGCAGAGTCGCCGGGCCGCCATGCTTGGCGCTCGAATCGAAGCTCTCGCCATTGGCGAGCTGGCCGTCATAGTTGACGATCACGAGGTCCTGCGCGGTCGCTTTCGGACCGGTGCCGGCCCGCTCGACCTTGTACTGCAGGCCCGACGGCGTCGTCACCACGCCCGATCGCTTGGCGTTCGCGGCAAGGAAGACCTCGGGCGGCTGCGCCATCGCGACCTGCGCCCGGGTACCCTGCGAAGCGAGCAGGAAGGCCCCGACGACCAACGCGGCAATGCCGACCCAGAGCGCAATCAGGGTCGGGCGCCGGATAGCGCGCAGCGGCACGGCGGTCACGGACGACATCGGGCGGCCTCTTTCACGAAACGGGCGTTGGTCGCTGCGCCCGAAGGCGCGAGGAGCGGCTCAGCGGGCGCCGTCACGCTCCATCCGCTTGCGCTCCAGTTTGCGGGCGCGGCGGATCGCGGCGGCACGCTCACGGGCGCGCTTCTCCGACGGCTTCTCGTAGTGACGGCGCAGCTTCATCTCGCGGTACACGCCCTCGCGCTGCAGCTTCTTCTTGAGCGCGCGAAGAGCCTGATCGACATTGTTGTCGCGAACGATGATCTGCATAAAAACGTCTATCTCCAGTCCTTGCACGCCCAAGTCGAGGCGCACGCGCGAAGGGTTCGCCGCGGAAACCCCTCCGCTGCGCAAGCGGCCCCGCTAGCAGCCAAGGACCGAGTCTTCAAGCCCGAACGGGCGCGTCGGGAAGCGGCTGCCCGCCACGAAACCGGCCATAGGCCCAGCCGATGCCGATCAGCGTCACGCCGAGCCCCAAGAAGGAGGCAATTCGCAGCACCCCTTCCAGCGCCGCGGCATCGATCAGAAAGACCTTCAGCACCATCAGGGTCAGCAGCCCGAGACCGGCGATCCGCAGCCCGCGATCCCCGAGTCGCACGCTCCAACCGAACAGTGCGACGGCGAGCAGCACGCCAGCCACCGAATAACCGTAGAATTCGGCGCGTCCGACCGTCCCGGTCACCAGCAGCGTGCCGTGGAATGCCTGCCGGACGGTCAGCATCGCGCCGCCTGCCGCAACAGCCACCAGCGCGACGAGCGCAAGCAACCGCCCGCGCCCGGGCGGCTCGGCGAGCCACGCCCACCCGATCCACAGCGTGGCGGCGGCAAAGTGCAAGGTGACGAGGTTGACGATCGGCCAAGGACCGACCGACTGTGCCACGAACGCCGGGTTGAAGACGGCGAGGTCCAGCCAGAGCATGCGCGTCACCGCGGTCACGGTCAGCGCCCGGCCGGCGCCCAGCCATCCTGCCTGGCGTGCCGCCCATCCCAGGGCGAAGAGCGCCTGCGTCAGAATCGCGCGCTCCAGGAAGCCGCGGGCGGCGAACTCGCCGATGTTTCCGATCGCGAAGACCTGCTTCCAGACCACATAGAGCCCGGCAGCGGCGGCGATCCCCGCTGCGGCGTACAGCATTCGGTGCCCGCGAGTCTCCGTCGCAACGGTGCGCCACGCAAGGAGCGCCATCAGCCCCGCCGGCAGCAGTGCACCTCCGATCGCGTCGGCCGGTCCCGGCAGCAAGGGCAGCAACACCCGCGCGCCAGCCAGCCCTTCGGCGAGCGCGGAGAGCAAGCCGCCGCTGCGCATCAGCATGGCCAGAATGGCGGGCGCCGCGGCCGCAAGCGCGATCCGGAACAGGCCGCGGTCGCCGAGTCGCCGCCCGCCTTCGGCCACGGCCAGGCTGCCCGCCAGGATCGCCGCGGGCATCATGGTGCCAGGCAACGGCAACGCCAGGGCAGCGATGAGGAATGCCGCCGCGGTGCCCGCGCCGATCTGCAACGACACGTCGAAAGGCGGCTCTGCCCGCGCCGACATCCGGCTCCGCCAGGCGAGATGAAGCGGCGGCAACGCCAGGAACAGCGCCAGCATCGCCCAGCCCGCATCGCCGGCAAGCTCCGGCCGGGCGATGCGCAGCACGGCGAACGGCACGATCAGCCCGCCGGCACCGATCGCCGCCCACCACCGCCCGTCCCCGCCCCGCCGGGCGAGCGCATGGCCGCAGCCGCCGAACAGCAGGGCGATGAAGATGCCGGCACCGATCAGGACCGTCGGTGCCGCGGCAAAGGCGCTTCCGGCAAAGGCCACGCCCGACAAACCAAGCGCCGCTGCAACGGCGGGGGTGAGCCGTGGATCGCGCCACGCGAGCACGATCGTCGCCGCCGACAGCAGCAGATAGAGCGACCACGCACTGGCGCCGAAGCCAGTGGTCGCGATCAGCAGAGCCAGTTCGGCGGCGGCGACGGCCAGCGGCACGATCCGGAACAAGCCGCGCCGCTCGCCCCCGCTCGCCCCGGTGACGAGCGTCACGGCCAAAGCGAGCAGCAGCGCGAACCCGCCCGCCGCAATGGCATCCGGCGCGGCGACGGTCGCGATCAGCAGGCCCGTCCACAGCAGGCTGCCCGCGGCGGAAGCCAGTGTCAGCCAAAGCCAGCCGCGGACCACCGCCAAGCCCAGCAGCCCGGCCGAGAGCAGCCCCAGGTAGACCAGCAGCGGCACCACCGCCTGTGCCTGCGCGCCGGCGAGGAGCGGCGTGGCGAATCCGCCGACCAGCCCCATCAGCGCCGTTGGCGCGCCGCGCTTCAACGACAGGCCGAGCGCCAGCGTGGTCACCGCCGCCATCATCGCGAACGCCGCAACCGGCCCGATCAGCCCATAGTGCGAACCGGCGAGATAGGCGGACGCGTAGAGCGTGGCGATGCCAGCCCCGGCCAGCGCCTGATTGACGCGCGCATCCTCCGCCACCACCCGCACCCGCGCCGCGCCCTCGGCCAGGGCCAGCAGCACGAAGCCGAACAGGCTGGCGAGCGCCACGCGTACCGCTGGAGTCAGCAGCCCCGACTCGATCGCGAGCCTGACGAGGAAATAGCCGGCGATGGCCAGCGCCGCGCCACCGACCCAGATCGGCAGCCGCCCCGCGACGAGTTGCTCGAACGTCGCGCTGGCGGTGGCTGGCGGCTTCTCGTGGGGTTGAAGCGCGCTTTCCTCCTCGTTCGTACCGAGCGGAGCGAAGGGACCGGTTTCGGGTGCCTCGACTTCTCTCGACCTAAACGGGGAGGACACGTTCGGACCGCCCGCAGTGTCCGGCAGTATTACCCGCGCGACGGGCAACGCCTCGACTGGCGCCGCTTCCAGCCGCCGTAGCGTCGCCTGCATCGACGCGATCCGCGTCGCCTGGCGGCGGACGATCACCGCCAACGCGATCAGGCCGATGAGAAGAAGTGCCTCCACCTGTGCTCCAGCTTCGGCCGCTCAGCCGAAGCGATAGCCCGAGATGGTCCAACCGAGCACCTCATCCTGGAAGACGTGCGCGGCGGGATCCTCGCCACCGGCGCCGGCCGCGACCATCAGCGGCAGCAGATGCTCCTCGCGCGGGTGGGCCAGGCGCGCGTTGGGGAGCGAGGCCCAGTCGGCGATCCGCTCGGCACGGCGGGACGGATCGGGTTCCGTGACGGCGCCGGTCAGCCCGGCATCGAAGGCTTCGGCATAAGGCGTCACCTGCGGACCGCGGACGCGCAGATTATGAAAGCTCATGCCGGACCCGAGGATCAGCACGCCCTCGTCACGCAACGGCGCGAGCGCGCGGCCGGCGGCGATATGCTGTTCGGGATCGAGCCCGGCGCGCAGCGACAGCTGGGCGGTCGGGATGTCGGCGTCGGGCACCGCCACCTTCATCGGAATGAAGACGCCGTGGTCCCAGCCGCGCGCTTCCTCATGGCCGGTGGTGAAGCCTGCCGCCTCCAGCAGGTCCGCGGCACGCCGTGCGATGTCGGGGGCGCCCGGCGCATCCCAGCGGAGCCGATAGGTATGCTCCGGAAAGCCGTAATAATCGTAGAGCAGCGGCGGCTGCGCGCCGTCATGGACGGTGAAGCGCGGCTCCTCCCAATGGCCCGAGACGATCAGGATCGCCTTGGGTCGTTCCGGCAAGGACGGGATCAGATCGGCCAGGAAGCCGGCCATCTTCGCCCACATGTCCGGCGGGCCACGGCCGTCGTCCATGAAGAAGCAGGGTCCGCCGCCGTGCGGGATGTAGAAGGTCGGCTGGCGCATGTCGCTCGTCTCCTGCGCTGCGGGTGCTCTGGATTCCCATCGTCCCGCATCTGTTCTATCGCCTTTTTCCCATGACGCGTTTCACGGTCAACGGCCAGCCCGTCCACTACCGGATCGATCCCGAGACGCCGCTGCTCTGGGCGCTACGCGACGCATCCAACCTGACCGGCACCAAATATGGCTGCGGCGCCGGGCTGTGCGGCGCCTGCACCGTCCACGTCGACGGCCGGGCGGTGCGGTCCTGCCAGGTGCCGATCGCGGCGCTGGAAGGCAGCTTCGTCACCACGATCGAGGCGCTGTCGCGCGACCGTAGCCATGCCGTGCAGCAGGCATGGATCGCCGAGAGCGTGCCGCAATGCGGCTACTGCCAGCCCGGCATGGTCATGGCGGTGGCGGCTTTGCTCGCCGCCAACCAGAACCCGACCGACGCGGAGATCGACGGCACGATCACCAACATCTGCCGCTGCGGCACCTATCCGCGCATCCGCCGTGCCGTCCGCCGTGCCGCCCGGGTGATGCGCGGCGAGACCATCGCCGCCGCCCCGCCCCCCGGCATCGACCCGGCCGATGCCGCCCGCGCGGTGCCGGCGCTGACCCCGGTGAAGCCAGACGGTCGCTGACCGGAAGCTTGCTGCAGGATTACAGCCAAGTTCAGGAACCGCTCAGCCGGTTACGGGCAAGTAATGGTCCACGGTGACGGATCCCTGCCACCCTGGGAGTGAGAGCCATGCGTAAGATCATAAAGTTCGTTCTGCTCGCTGCCACGGCGGCCTCGCCGCTGGCAGCGCAGAACTGGACGCCCCGTGACGGGCGGGAAGCGCGCGACAACCGCGCCGAGATACGCCAGGATCGGCAGGAAGTGCGGGAAGGTCGCGCCGAAGTCCGCGGCGACATTGCCCGCGGCGACTATCGCGAGGCCCGGCAGGACCGCCGGGAGGTCGCCCGCGATCGCGGCGAGCTGCGCGCCGACCAGCGCGAGGCATGGCGCGACCGTGCCGCCGTCCGCGACGGCCGCTCGGGCAGCTATGCCGAGGGCCGGCGCGACGGTCGCCAGGATTGGCGCGACAATCGCGGCGACCGCCGGGACGACCGCTTCGACCGGCGCGATGATCGCCGCGACGGGCGGGATGGCCGCGGCTACGGCTATAACGGCAACAACGGCAACAATGGCGGCTGGAACAACAGCTGGCGCAGCGACCGCCGCTACAACTGGCAGGGCTACCGCTCGGCCAACCGCAACATCTACCGCATGCCCCGCTATGCCGCTCCGCGCGGTTACGGCGCAGGCTATAGCCGCTGGTCGACCGGCTACCGCGTGCAGCCTTACTTCTACGGCCGCAACTACTGGATCAGCGATCCGTGGCGCTACCGTCTGCCGCCGGCCTACGGCGGGTATCAGTGGGTGCGTTACTATGATGACGTCGCGTTGGTCGACATCCGCACCGGGCTCATCGCGGACATCATCTATTCGTTCTTCTGGTAAGTCCGCCGGTAAAACAGCGGAATCGCGCCCGGGACGGCAACGTCCCGGGCGTTGTTCTTTGGGCCCGCGCCTCACCGGCCCGGTTGAATAACGCGCCTTAACGAACCTTGCTGGTGGCTGACGATGCGGTTCCTCGGCTGTTCAGCCGGTCTGTGCGAATCAACCCCGATCGGCAGGACGGGATTTTCCGACCTGTCGAACGAAGTTCAAGCAACGGGAGTAGCTTCGATGCGTAAACTGATGATCGCCGGCCTGATGGCCGCCACCCTGGCCCCCGCCATGGCCTCGGCGCAGTCGGGCGAATTGCGCCGCGACCGGCAGGATCTCCGCGAGGAGCAGCGCGAGTTGCGCGATGCGCAGCGTTACGGCAGCCGCCGCGATGTCCGCGAGGAGCGCCGCGACGTCCGCGAAGCGCGCCAGGAACTCCGCCAGGATTGGCGCGACTACCGCCGGACCAACCGCGACGTGTTTCGTGGCCCGGCCTATGTCGGCCCGCGCGGCTGGCGCTACCGCCCGGTTGCCGTAGGCTACCAGCTTCAGCCGAGCTTCTATGGGCCGCGCTACGTCATCGCCGACCCGTATCGCTATCGCCTGCCGCGGGCGACCGGCGTCAACCGCTGGGTCCGCTATGGCAACGACGTGCTGCTGGTGAACAGCCGCAACGGCCGGGTCATCACGGTCTACGACCGGTTCTTCTTCTGACGATCGCTTCCCCTCCCGTTAGCGGGAGGGGAAGTCCTTATGGGGCGAGCGCCTCGGCGATCAGCCGACGCGTATTTTCGATGCCGTAAAGCGCGATGAAGCTGCCCATGCGGGGCCCCTGGCTCGATCCGAGCAGCGTTTCGTACAGCGCCTTGAACCAGTCGCGCAGGGCCTCCTTGCCGAAATGCGCCTTGCCGACTTCGTACACTTCGTTCTGCAGCGTTTCCGGATCCGCTTCGCTCTGGCCCAGACGCGTATCGAGATCGGCCAGCGCCACCCGTTCCTGATCGGTAGGCGCGCGACGGCTGAGCGTCGGGGCGATGAAATCGCGAAAATAGGCGATCGCCAGCGGGATGACCTTATTCAGATAAACGTCGAAGTGCGCGGTGGGGCCGGCGTAGGTCTTCTCCAGATACTTGGAGACGAAGCCCCGGATCACCGCGGGATCGTCAGAGCCGGACGTCGCAACGAGGTTCAGCAGCAACCCGAACGGCAGCGGGAACTCCGTCTCGGGCGGCGATCCGCCATGGATGTGGTGGACCGGATTGCCGAGCTGCTGCTCCAACGGCTGCGACGGGTAATTGGCCGCGAACTGCTGATATTCGTCCACCGCCCGCGGGATCACGCCCATGTGCAGCGCCTTGGCCCGCTTCGGCTCGCGATAGATGTAGAAAGCGAGGCTCTCCTCCGTCCCGTAGGTCAGCCACTCGTCGAGGCTGAGACCGTTGCCCTTGGACTTGGAGATCTTCTCGCCCTTCTCGTCGAGGAACATCTCGTAGTTGAAGCCGTCGGGGGGCCGGACGCCGAGCACGCGGGCGATCTTGCCGGACTGGATGACCGAATCGATCAGGTCCTTGCCCGCCATTTCGTAATCGACGCCGAGCGCCGCCCAGCGCATCGCCCAGTCGACCTTCCATTGCAGCTTGGCCGCGCCGGACAGGACCGAGACGGTCATCGTTTCGCCGTCGTTCGGGTCGGTGTAGCGGACCAGCCCGGCGGCGGCATCGACCACCTCGATCGGCACCTGGAGAACGACGCCGGTCTTGGGGTCGACCGGCAGCACCGGCGAATAGGTCGCCTGCCGCTCGGCCCGGAGCGTCGGCAGCATCACGCCCATGATCGCGTCGTAGCGCTCCAGCACCAGGCGGAGCGTGTCATCGAACCGCCCGGCCGCATAGCATTCGGTCGAGGACAGGAATTCGTAGTCGAACCCGAACCGGTCGAGAAATCGGCACAACTCCGCATTATTGTGGTGGGCGAAGCTTTCGTGGCAGCCGAACGGGTCGGGAATGCGGGTCAGCGGCCGGCCGAGATGCCCGCGCAGCATCGCCCCGTTCGGCACGTTGTCCGGCACCTTGCGCAGGCCGTCCATGTCGTCGGAGAAGGCGATCAGGCGCGTCGGCACGTCCGACATCGCCTGAAAGGCGCGGCGCACCATCGTCGTGCGCAGCACTTCGTTGAAGGTGCCGATGTGCGGCAGGCCCGAGGGGCCGTAGCCCGTCTCGAACAGGACGTGGCCCTTCGCCGGCGCGCCCTCCGGATAGCGCTTGAGGAGCTTGCGTGCTTCCTCGAACGGCCAGGCCTTGCTGGCGAGCGCGGCGGCGCGCAGTTCCTCGTTTGCCATTTGTTCCCTCGATCGGCTAGGCAGGCGCGGCGACTTAGAGCAAGCTGTGCGTCCGGGGAAGGCGCTTGCCCTCTCCGCCGCTCGTCCGATCCTCCGCGTGCCCTAGTCCCGAGACCAGACCATGCCCCTGAGCAGCGACAGCACCGATCAGCTCCCCATCCTGCATGCCCGGCGCATGGACATCATGCCAGAGGAGGTGCGCTACGTCGCCCGTCCCGGCCTGTTCGCGCTGCCATCGGGCACGCTGACCGTGCTGGTCTTCATCACGCCGCAGCTTTTTTCCGCCTTCGTCCTGCTGTGGGCGATCTGGTGGCCGATGCCGGCGAAGACCAGCACCTTCGTGTTTGCGATCTTCTGGACGACGGTGGTGGCGCTCCTCGGCTTCGGCGTGGTCTGGCTGCTGCTCCGGCGCAATCCCGGTTTCGTGCTGGGCGTCATGCGGGCGCCGTTCATCCGCCTGACGGTCACCGACCGGCGGGTGGTGTGGAGCTTGCCATGGATGAACGCGCCGCTCATGGAGATCGACCGGCGCCGCGTGATCGGCGGCATCCTCGGCTCGGTCGATCGACGCGGCCGTGGCAATGCGGCGATGATGCTGGTGCCGGGTGATCCCTCCGCCGACATCGACGGCAACATCCATTTCGATCGCCTGCCCAACGTGACCGCCTTCGTCGCGGCGCTGGGGCGGATGGAATGAGCGCTGCATCGACCAACCGCCGTTCGGGTCGAGCGAAGTCGAGACACCTCGAACTTGGCCTGCGTCCCTCGATCTCTTTAGGGACAAACGAACGGGTTTGGGCGCGAGCTTGATTCCCTACCCCGCCCTTCACGCCACCCACGGCGGCATCTGGATCGCTGCGGCAGATGGCTCGGTGCGCACCCTTGGCCGCAGCGAGGCGGCATCGCGTGCGGCCGAGACGCCGATGATCCTGCTTAATGCACCCGTCGTCGGGGCGCGGCTCGGTTATGGTGAGCTGTCGGGGCTCGACCTGCTGGAGCTGTTCGCCTTCGTGCATCCGGCACGCTTTGCCGTTCCCACACCAGCCGGGATGGCGCGTGCGCTCGGCCTCGATCCACCGGTGCGCGACGAGGATGCCGCACCCTTCCTGATCCGCGCCACCGAAGCTTTGTTCGCGACCTTGACCAGCCCGGACTGGCCGGAGCGGGAGGGCGCATGGAGCGGGTTGCAGGCACTCGCCCGGCTGCGGTGGCCATGGGCGGCGGCGATCGGCAACCGCATCGCCAAACCCGAGCGCGGCGAACGCTGGCTGTTCTCGCGCCTGCCCGAGTGGGAGGAGCAGCCGCCCCGCCCGCAGCCGCGCAGCATCCGCCTGGGCCACGATGCCGCGCTGGCGCGGCTTGCGACGCTTGTCGGACACGGCGCCGAGCCGCGTGAAGGTCAGCGCGCTTATGCCGCCGCCGCGACTCACGCTTTCGGCCCTCGACTCGCTGAAGGTCGGCCCAACGTGCTGCTGGCCGAAGCCGGCACCGGCATCGGCAAGACGCTCGGCTATCTCGCGCCAGCCTCGCTGTGGGCGAACGAGGCCGCCGGCGCGGTGTGGATCTCCACCTACACCAAGGCGCTGCAACGCCAGCTCGACCGCGAAACCGAGCGCGTCTTCCCTGACGCGAGCGCCCGCGCCGGCAAGGTCGTCGTGCGGAAAGGCCGGGAGAACTACCTTTGCCTCCTCAACCTCGAGGATGCGCTGCAAGGCGGCTTTCAGGGTCGCGCCGCGATCCTGGCGCAGCTGGTGGCGCGCTGGGCCGCTTACAGCCGCGACGGCGACATGGTCGGCGGCGACCTGCCCGGCTGGCTGCCGACGCTGTTCCGACGTGCCGGATCGACGGCCCTGACCGATCGGCGTGGCGAGTGCGTCTATGCGGGCTGCCCGCATCACCGGAAATGCTTTATCGAACGCTCGATCCGCGCCGCCGAGGGCGCCGACCTCGTCATCGCCAACCACGCCCTCGTCATGCTGCTGGCGGAGCGGCGCCGCGCGGAAGGCCGCGCGCTCGACCGCATCGTCTTCGACGAAGGCCATCACCTGTTCGACGCCGCCGACGCTACCTTCGCCGCGGCGCTGACCGGCCAGGAAGCGATCGAACTCAGACGCTGGATCGTCGGACCGGAAAGCCGTGCCCGCGGCCGGCGCCGCGGCCTCGTCGCGCGGCTGTCGGACGTCGGCTCCTATGACGAGGCCGGCGGGCTGGCGCTTGAAGCGGTGGTCGAGGCCTCGCGCGTCCTGCCAGCGGACGGCTGGCTTGGGCGGCTTGCCGAGGGGCTGCCGTTCGGTCCGGTCGAAGCGCTGCTGGCGGCGGCGCGGGCGACCGTCTTCGCCCGCGCCCGCGCCCAGGATGCGGGCTACGGACTGGAGACGGACGCCGCCGAGCTCGACCCCGCCCTGATCGAGGCGGCAGCGCCCGCCGTCCGTGCCTTGGAAGATCTCGTCCGGCCAATGGCGCGGCTTCGCCAGCGGCTGGAGGCGGTAGTCGAGGACGCACCCGACTGGCTCGATACCGCCGCCCGCGCCCGCATCGAGGGCGCTCATGCCGGGCTCACCCAGCGCGCCCAGACGCTTGGCGCGTGGATCGCGATGCTCACGCGACTCGGCGGCCCGGCGGATCCCGACTTCGTCGACTGGCTTGCGGTCGACCGGGCCGAGGGCCGCGAATATGACGTCGGCCTGCACCGCCGCTGGCTCGATCCGACCCGTCCGTTCGCTGAAACGGTGTTGAAGCCCGCGCATGGCCTGATCGTCACCTCAGCGACGCTGCGCGGCGGCGGCGAATGGGCCCAGGCCGATGCCCGCAGCGGCGCGGTCCATCTCGACAGCGGCGTCGAGCGCTTCGAAGCGGCGAGTCCGTTCGACTATGCCGGCCAGTCCGAGGTCCTGATCGTCACCGATATCAAGAAGGGCGACCTGCCCGCGCTCGCCAGTGCCTATGCCCGGCTGATCGAGGCGGCGGACGGCGGCACGCTCGGCCTGTTCACCGCGATCCAGCGGCTGAAGGCGGTCCACGCCCGCATCGCCGATCGCCTCGCCCGCGAAGGGTTGCCGCTCTATGCCCAGCATGTCGATCCGATCGATACCGGGACCTTGGTCGACATCTTCCGCGACGATCCCCACGCCTCGCTGCTCGGCACCGATGCGCTTCGCGACGGCGTGGATGTGCCCGGCGATTCGCTCCGGCTGGTGGTGATGGAGGGTGTGCCATGGCCGCGGCCGACGGTGCTCCACGCCGCCCGGCGGGCAGTGGGCGGCGGCACCGCCCATGACGACCGGGTGGTGCGGGCCCGGCTCGCCCAAGCGTTCGGGCGGCTGATTCGGCGAGCGGGCGATCGCGGCATGTTCGTGCTGCTTTCGGCGGCGACGCCGTCGCGGCTGCTCGATGCCTTCCCACCGGGCGTACCGGTCGCCCGCGTGTCGCTGGACGAAGCGGTGGCGCGGGTAGCGGCACGGCTATCCAATGCCGCCGCTTTGGGGCATCACAAGGCCGAACCACCGATTCCGGAGCTCCGATGAAACGGCTGACGCTGTTGCGCCACGCCAAGTCCGGCTGGGACGAACCCGTCACGCGGGATTTTGATCGGCCCCTCAACGCCAAGGGCAAGCGCGCGGCCCGTGCCGTCGGCCGGCACATGCGGGAAAGCGGGCTGACCTTCGACCATGCCGTCGCCTCCCCGGCCACCCGGGTGGTCGAGACGCTGGAAGAGCTTTGGGAAGGGTATGGCAAGACGGTGCGCCCGACCCTGGACAAGCGCATCTACCTGGCCTCGGCCGACACCTTGCTGGACGTGATCCAGGGTGCGCCGGATGAAGCCGAGAGCCTGCTCCTCGCCGGGCACAATCCGGGAATGGAGGAGCTCGTCCTGCTGCTGGTCGCGCCCGCCACCGGCGATGCGCATGATGCGGTCAGGGACAAGTTCCCGACCGCGAGCCTGGCCGAGATACGCTTCGAAGCCGAGCGGTGGGCGGATGTGGTACCCGGTAAGGGTGCGCTCGCCCGCTTCGTTCGCCCGCGCGACATCGATCCGACGCTGGGGCCAGAAACAGTGGCCTGACCGGAGCTAACGTGAGGACACCAAGTCGGTTGGTGTCGGCGGTCCGACGCCATCGTCGCACCGGGCGGCCGTCGGCTCAATCGTCGTTGCCGCTGCTCTTCACATTACTGCGATAGGTCAGCCGCGCCGGGCCCCGGCGCAGCAATACATCACGGATGCTGCGCTCCCGCAGCCATTGCCCCACCTTGAGATCCGCGCCGCGCTGCGTCTTTTCGCGCCGGTACAGGCGCCAGGCGCTTGCGAGCAGAAAGATGGACGCTGCGGCGAGGGTCGCCGCGATCAAAGCTATCGCGCTCCACATGCCCAAAGATGACACGTTAGCGCCGGACTAACCACATGAATTCGCAGGAGCGCCCAACCGCACCGAGGCCCGGACGTCTGCTCGCAACAGATAGCGATTTTGGCGATCAGCAGATCAGGCGCGAACCATCGACATGCGTCATACCGGCCTTACCGGCGATGGTCGAAGCATGCCGGACTGCGTGCAGCGGCGCGGTGCTGCTCCACGCTAACGGTGACTGAGTTCTACCGATTGCCCGCTAAGATGCGTCCGCGTGCAGCGCCGCGGCAAGGGCATCCCGGATCGCCCGCAGTTCCTGGAGCGACGACGAAGGCGCAGGGGATGCGAGTTGAACGGCGGGGGCCGCCGACGGCGCAGCGACTGGCGCCGGCGATGGCGGCGCGGCCGGCGTCTCGTCCGGAACCTTGGCGTCGAGCAGCTTCTGGACGCCGCGGATCGTATAGCCTTCGTGGTTCAGCAGCCGATCGATGCGGCGCACCAGCGCGACGTCGGCAGGACGATAATAACGCCGCTTGCCGGCACGCTGCAGCGGCCGGAGTTGGGGAAAGCGCGTCTCCCAATAGCGCAGGATGTGCTGCGGCAGGCCAAGCTCGTCGGCGAGTTCGCCGATCGTCCGGAACGCGTCGCCCGCCTTTGCCGGCGCCGAATGGGTGGGCGTGTCGGTCAATGTCCCTTGACGATGCGGTCGCGCATCACCTGGCTGGCGCGGAAGGTCAGGACGCGGCGCGGCTCGATCGCGACCTCGACTCCGGTCTTCGGGTTGCGGCCCATGCGCTCGCCCTTGTCGCGCAGGACGAAACTGCCGAAGCCGGAAATCTTGACGTTTTCGCCCTTCGCGAGAGCGCCGCACATGTGACCGAGCACCTGTTCGACCAGGCCGGCGGATTCGGCGCGGGACAGGCCTACGCTGCGGTGCACGGCCTCGGCGAGGTCGGCGCGCGTCATTGTGCCCGCTTCCGTCATCAAAGTCCCCAAATTGGCTGCATCAATCTAGCACTATACTCACAAGGCCGCGCCCGAAAAGCCTTGTTTCACAAGCGAACCACCGCTGCACCCCAGGTAAAACCACCACCCATGGCCTCGAGCACGACCGTTTGACCCGGCTGAATGCGCCCGTCCCGCACTGCGGTGTCGAAAGCCAGCGGCACCGAGGCGGCCGACGTGTTGGCGTGGAGGTCGACGGTGATGACGACCTTCTCCGGCGGCAGCCCGAGCTTTCGTGCGGTCGCGTCCAGAATGCGGCGGTTGGCCTGGTGCGGAACGACCCAGTCGACATCTGCGGTGGTGAGCCCGGCCTTCTCCAGCGCCTCGCCCATCACCGCCGCCAGATTCACAACGGCATGGCGGAAGACCTCCTGCCCCTTCATGCGCAGCTTGCCGATCGTGCCGGTCGTCGAAGCGCCGCCGTCGACGTAGAGGAGCTGGTTGTGGCGGCCGTCGGCGTGGAGGCTGACGGAGAGGACGCCGCGCTCTCCTTCTTCCGCCTTCAGTACGACCGCGCCGGCGCCGTCGCCAAACAGGACGCAGGTGGTACGGTCCTCCCAGTCGAGGATACGGCTGAACGTCTCGGCGCCGATCACCAGGGCGGTATCGGCGGTGCCGCCGCGGATCATGCTTTCGGCGACCGAAAGCGCGTACAGGAAACCCGAGCAGACCGCCTGGACGTCGAACGCCACGCAGTCGTTGATGCCGAGCGCAGCCTGGACCTTCGTCGCCGAGGCCGGGAAGGTCTGGTCCGGCGTCGAGGTGGCGAGAACGATCAGGCCAACCGCGGAGGGATCGACACCTGCCGCATCGAGCGCGCGCCGGGCCGCTTCGGTCGCGAGCGAGGACGTCGTCTCGCCCTCGCCGGCAATGTGGCGGAAGCGGATGCCGGTACGCTCGACGATCCACGCGTCGCTCGTATCGACGGTCTCGGACAGCTCCGCATTGGAGACGCACCGGACCGGCAGCGCCGATCCGCTGCCTGCGATCACCGCCCGCCGCACGGTCAGAGCGCCGCCACCGACGCGGCGTGAGAACGGAAGTTCTCGAGATCCTCGGTGATGCGCCGGGTGATATCGTCGGTCGCGAGCTTGGCGGCGACGCCGATCGCGTTCGCCACGCCCTGCGCGTCGGCCCCGCCGTGGCTCTTCACGACGATGCCGTTCAGACCGAGAAAGACCGCGCCGTTATGATTGTTCGGGTCGAGGTGCACGCGCAGCAGGTGCATCGCCGGCTTGGAAATCAGGAAGCCGAACTTCGATCGGACCGAGCTGGTGAAGGCGCGGCGCAGCAGATCGGCGACGAACCGGGCCGTGCCCTCGATCGCCTTGAGCGCGATGTTGCCGGAAAAGCCGTCGGTGACGACGACGTCGACCTCGCCCCGGCCGAGCCGGTCGCCCTCGATGAAGCCATCGAATCGCATGGCCAGATAGTCTGCCTCACGCAGCGTCGCGGCGGCTTCTTTCAGCGCGTCGGTGCCCTTCAACTCCTCGGTGCCGATGTTGAGGAGGCGGACACGCGGATTCTGGAGGCCAAGCACGGTGCGGGAATAGGCCGCGCCCATGAGCGCGAACTGAACGAGATTGTCCGCATCGCACTCGGTATTCGCGCCGAGATCGAGCATCACCAGATCATTGTCGCCGAGGGTGGGCAGGAGCGCGGCGAGGGCCGGCCGATCGATACCCTTCATGGTGCGCAGCGCGAGCTTGGCCATCGCCATCATCGCGCCGGTATTGCCGGCCGATACCACCGCTCCGGCGGCCTGCGTCTTCACAGCGTTGATGGCGAGGCCCATCGAGGTGGACTTCGCCCGGCGAATCGCCTGGCTCGGCTTGTCCTCGCCGGACACCGTACCCTCGACGTGGACGACCTCGACCCGGTCGGCGAGACGCGGGTGCGCCGCCAGTTGATCGCGAATCGCCATTTCGTTGCCGAACAGGAGGAAGCGCTGGCCGGAATAGCGCGTGGCGGCGATCGCGACCCCGGCAACCATCACCGCCGGCCCGCCGTCGCCGCCCATCGCATCGATCGCGATCAGCGACGGGCTTGCCACTCTCATCCTCTCCGATCGGCTTCGTGCGTGCTCAGGCTTCGGTCGGAACGATCTCGCGTCCGTTATAGTGGCCGCAGCCCGTGCACAGGTTGTGCGGGCGCATCAGTTCGCCGCAGTTCGGGCATTCCTGGAACTGCGCGACCGTCAGCGCATGGTGGCTGCGCCGCATGTTGCGCTTGGACGGCGAGGTCTTTCTTTTGGGAACGGCCATGTCGGCACCTGTGCAAGTGGTTCAAAAAGCAAACGACGAGGCCCGGCCACCGTTCGACCGGCGACCCTGAGGGCGCCGACGGAGCAGCCTGGGCTCGTCGCGAAGCGATGGGCCTATAGCGAATTGGCCCGATGTTGCAAGCATTCCCGCAACCTGCGAGGCTGCCGCCGAGCCGTGCGTGAAGAGAGCCCGACCCCATGACCATCCTGCCGATCACGCTGACCATCGCCGCCGCCGCCGCGATCCTGAACATCTGGCTCGGCGCCCGCGTCAGCCGGGTTCGGCTGGCCAGCAAGGTCTCGATCGGCGACGGTGGCGTGCCTGCACTCGCGGCGCGGATGCGCGCGCACGCCAACTATACCGAATATACGCCGTTCTTCCTGATCCTGCTCGGACTGATCGAACTTGCGCACGGCAGTGCGACCTGGCTGTGGCTGGTGGCGATCCTGTTCATCGCCTGCCGCATCCTGCACGCCTTCGGCATGGACCGGCCCGCCCCCAATCCGTTCCGCATGATCGGCATCGCCGGCACGATGCTGACCCTGCTGGTCCTCGCCGGCTATGCGCTGGCGACGCCCTATCTGACGCCGTCCGGCACCGCCGGCGAGGCGACGACGGTCGTCGACCGGTAGGGCGCCGCGGCCGGGCGCCGCATCAGGCCTTCGGCGTCAGCTTCAGGAGCCGTCCCGTGCCGCCGCGCTCGCCATCCTCGAGCAGCCAGATCGCACCATCGGGGCCCTGTTCGACCTCACGGATGCGGCTGCCCATGTCGTAGCGGGCCGCCTCGCGCGCGGTATCGCCGGTGACCGCGACCCGGATCAGCGCCTTGGACGATAGGCCACCGATGAAGATGTTGCCGCGCCAGTCCGGGAACATCGCGCCGGAATAGACGATCAGGCCGCCGGGCGAGATCACCGGGTTCCAGCTCACCTTCGGCGCCTCGAACTCGGGCCGGGTCGGGTGATCGGGAATGTCCTTGCCGTCATAATGGTCGCCGTTCGACACGATCGGGTAGCCGTAATTGCGGCCGGCCACGACGATGTTCAGCTCGTCACCGCCCTTCGGTCCCATCTCCTGCTGCCAGAGCCGGCCCTGCCCGTCGAAGGCGATGCCGAGCAGGTTGCGGTGGCCGTAGCTCCACACCGCCGGATCGAAACCCTGGGCGGCGAGCGGGTTGCCCGCCGCCGGGGTGCCATCGTCGTTGAGGCGCAGCACCTTGCCGAGCGACGCCTTGGGGTCCTGGGCGGGCGTGAACTTCTGCCGCTCGCCATTGGTGAAGAACAGTTTGCCGTCAGGCGCAAAGGCGATGCGGCCGGAATAATGCCCATCGCCCTCGACCTTCGGGTGACCGCGGAAGATCACCTTGAACCCATCGAGTCGCGCCGCGCCGCCGCTCTCGACCAGCTTGCCGCGGGCCAGCGCCACGCCCTTGCCGCCCGCGCCCGCTTCCGAGAAGCTGACATAGACCAGGCCGTTGCTGGCGAACTTCGGGTGCAGCACCACGTCCATCAGGCCACCCTGCCCGGCGCTGTCGACCGGCAGCGTCCCCGCGACGACGATGCTGGACTTGCCGTCCGCCGTCGCCAGCCGCAGCGTGCCCGCCTTTTCGGTCACGAGCATGCGACCGTCCGGCAGAAAGGTCATCGCCCAAGGACTCGCGAACTGCGCGACCGGGGTGGCGGTGAACGGCGCCGGTGACGGCTGCTGCGCCCCGGTGATCGGCGCCTGAGGCGAAGCAGCGCCGGCGCTGCTGTTCTGGGCGACGGCGCTCGCCTCCGGAGACGGGCTGCCGCAAGCGGCAAGGGCGGCAGCGGTCGAAAGCATCAGTACGGCGGGACGCATCGTGTTCTCTCCCCCAGATCAGGAACGCGACGGCAACGCGCCGCTTGGCCGCAATGTTGCACGCTTGCCGCGGACAAGGGAATCGCCTACATTGGAGATGTTCTCTCGACATTGGTAACTTTGGCGAGGTCGGCTCCACCCGGGGCCGGCGACGAGGACGCATAGCATTTCGCATCCGGAGACCTATGGCGGACATCGCCGTCCTGACCCAGCTGATCGAACCCGAGGCCCGCGCTTTGGGGCTCAGCCTCGTGCGCGTCGCCATGTTCGGCGGCAAGAGCGATCCGGTGCTTCAGGTGATGGCCGAGCGCCCGGACACGCGCCAGCTGAACCTGAGCGACTGCGAGGCGCTGTCGCGGCGCATCTCCGACGTACTGGACGCCGCCGACCCGATCGAGGAGGCGTACCGGCTGGAAGTCTCCTCGCCGGGGATCGACCGGCCGCTGACCAGGCTTGCCGACTTCGACGACTGGAAGGGCCATGAGGCGCGCATCCGCCTCGTCGAGCCGATCCAGGGTCGCAAGCAGTTCGACGCGATCCTGACCGGAACCGAGGGCGACATCGTCCATGTCGACGGCGGCAAGGGCGGCCTGTTCGCGATCCCGTTCGAGGCGATCGCGTCGGCCAAGCTTCGCCTGACCGATGCACTCATCAAGGCCACCGCGCCGCTTTCGACCGAAGGCGCGGACAAGATTCTAGAGGAAGGATAGACGCCGATGGCCACCGCCATTTCCGCCAACAAGGCCGAGCTGCTCGCCATCGCCGACGCCGTCGCGCGCGAGAAGCTGATCGACCGCGAGATCGTGATCGAGGCGATGGAAGACGCGATCCAGCGCGCCGCCCGTGCCCGTTACGGTGCCGAGAACGACATCCGCGCCAAGATCGACACCAAGCAGGGCGACATGCGCCTGTGGCGCGTCGTGGAGGTCGTCGAGGTCGTCGAGGACTACTTCAAGCAGGTCAGCCTGGCCGAGGCGCAGAAGCTGCAAAAGGGCGCCGAGATCGGCGACTTCATCGTCGATCCGCTGCCCAACATCGAATTCGGCCGCATCGCCGCCCAGGCCGCCAAGCAGGTGATCTTCCAGAAGGTCCGCGATGCCGAGCGCGAGCGCCAGTATGAAGAGTTTAAGGATCGCGCCGGCGAGATCATCACCGGCGTCGTCAAGCGCGTCGAGTTCGGCCACGTCGTCGTCGACCTGGGCCGCGCCGAGGGCGTGATCCGCCGCGATCAGCAGATCCCGCGCGAAGTCGTCCGCGTCGGCGATCGCGTCCGTTCGCTGATCCTGTCGGTGCGCCGTGAAAATCGCGGGCCGCAGATCTTCCTCAGCCGCGCCCACCCCGATTTCATGAAGAAGCTGTTCGCGCAGGAAGTCCCCGAAATCTACGACGGCGTCATCGAGATCAAGGCCGCTGCCCGCGACCCCGGCAGCCGCGCCAAGATCGGCGTCATCAGCCGCGACTCGTCGATCGATCCGGTCGGCGCCTGCGTCGGCATGAAGGGCAGCCGCGTCCAGGCCGTCGTGCAGGAAATGCAGGGCGAGAAGATCGACATCATCCCCTGGTCGCCCGACCTGGCCACCTTCGTCGTGAACGCGCTGCAGCCGGCGCATGTCGCCCGCGTCGTCATCGACGAGGAAGAGAGCCGGATCGAGGTGGTCGTTCCCGACGACCAGCTGAGCCTCGCCATCGGCCGTCGCGGCCAGAACGTGCGGCTCGCCAGCCAGCTGACCGGTTCGGCGATCGACATCCTGACCGAGGCCGACGCCAGCGAGAAGCGCCAGCGCGAGTTCGTCGAGCGCTCCGAAATGTTCCAGAACGAGCTCGACGTGGACGAGACGCTCGCCCAGTTGCTCGTCGCCGAAGGCTTCGGCGCGCTGGAAGAGGTCGCCTATGTCGATCCGAGCGAGCTTTCGAGCATCGAGGGCTTCGACGAGGATCTCGGCGCCGAGCTGCAGAGCCGCGCCGCCGAGGCGCTCGATCGCCGCGAGGCCGCCAACCGCGAGCTGCGCCAGTCGATGGGTGTCGAGGATGCGCTCGCCGAGCTGCCTTACCTGAACGAGGCGATGCTGGTTACGCTCGGCAAGGCGGGCATCAAGACGCTCGACGACCTCGCTGACCTGGCAACCGACGAGCTGATCCAGAAGAAGCGGATCGAACCGCGCCGCCGCACCCCCAATCCGGAAGCGGAAAAGGGCGGCGTGCTGGCCGAGTACAATCTGTCCGAAGAGCAGGGCAACGAGATCATCATGGCCGCCCGCGCCCACTGGTTCACCGACGACGAAGACGGTGGCGAGACGCAGGAGGACGCTCCTGCGGATGGCGGACAATGATCGCCCGCAAGGGCTGACCACCACCGACCGGCCGTCCCAAGCGAAAGCAAGGGACGCCGACGGTAGTGCGCGAATATCGACGGCGCTCGACACGAACGGGGAAGCCGTGCCCGCATCGGACGGGCCGGAACGCACCTGCATCCTCTCGGGCGCCAAGGGCACGCGGGACGCGCTGATCCGGCTCGCGCTCGGGCCGGACGGCACGGTCGCGCCCGACGTGCGGGCGAAGGCGGGCGGCCGCGGCGCGTGGATCGCGGTCGATCGGCCGACGCTCGACAAGGCGCTTGCCAAGGGCAAGCTGAAGGGCGCGCTCGCCCGTGCCTTCAAGACGTCCGCCTTCCACATCCCCGACGACCTTGGCGACCGGATCACGACCGCGCTGGAGCGGGCCGCGCTGGACCGACTCGGCCTGGAGGCGCGCGCCGGCGCGCTCCTGATGGGAACCGACAAGATCGTCGATGCCGCCCGCAAGGGCACGGTCCACATGCTGCTCCATGCGCGCGATGCCGGCGAGGACGGATCGCGCCGGCTGGACCAGGCCTGGCGGGTCGGCGGCGGCGAGGCGCGGGGGCTGGTAGTTCCGGCGACGCGCGCCATATTGTCAATGGCGCTGGGACGCGAAAACGTGGTACATATCGCGTTGATCGCCCCCGCGGCTGCCGCGCGTGTCTCCCACGCGCTGGGCCGGTGGCGTAGCTTTATAGGACGTGACGACGCGGCCGAGCCTTGCGAATCCCCATCGCGAGGATCATCCGCGCTCGATAATTCAAGTGAAGGGTCCGGGTTACCTGATGAGCGATAACGAGAAGCCGAAGCTGGGCATGCGCGCGCCGCTGGGCGTCAAGCGCACGGTCGAGACTGGCAAGGTGAAGCAGAGCTTCAGCCATGGCCGGTCGAACACCGTCGTGGTCGAGGTCAAGCGCCGCCGCGTGCTGGGCCCGGCCGGCCAGACCGAGGCGACCGTGCAGGAGGCAGCGCCCGAGCCCGTTGCGGCACCCGCGCCGCCGCCGCCCCCGCCGCCGCCCGCGGCGGTCGCACCGCCACGCCCGCGCACGAACGGCCCGAGCGACCTGCTGTCCCGCCAGGAGATGCAGGCCAAGCTGCTGCGCGAGGCCGAAGAGGCCCGCATGACCGCGCTGGAGGAAGCGCGCCGTCGCGACGAGCGTCTTCGCCAGGAAGCGATCGAGGAAGAGCGCCGCCGCGCCGAGGAGCGCGCGCGCGCCGATCAGGCGCCCAAGGTCGAAGAGGCGCCCGCTGTGGAAGCCCCGGCCGCCGCTCCGGCACCGGCCGCTGCCCCCGCCACCGCCGAGCCCGCCCCGGTTGCTGCGGCGCCTGCTGCCGCTGCGCCTGCCGAAGAAGCCGCGCCTGCAGTGACCGCCGACGGCCGCCCCGTGCCGCCGCCGCCGCGGCGCTTCACGCCGGTCATTGCCCCCAAGCGGCCCGAGCCGCCGGTGCGCCCGTCGCGTGGCCGCCAGGGCGATGATCGCCGCCAGTCCGGCAAGCTCACCGTCACCAAGGCGCTGGACGACGATACGGGTGCACGCGCCCGCAGCCTCGCCGCGCTGAAGCGTGCGCGGGAGAAGGACAAGCGTTCGCATCAGGGCGGTGGCATCCAGGCCAAGCAGGTCCGCGACGTTCAGGTGCCTGAGTCGATCACGGTCGGCGAGCTTGCCAACCGCATGGCCGAGCGCGGCGCCGATCTCGTCAAGGCGCTCTTCAAGATGGGCTCGCCCGTCACGCTCAACCAGACGATCGATCAGGATACGGCCGAGCTGCTGGTCACGGAGTTCGGCCACAACATCAAGCGCGTGTCCGAGAGCGACGTCGACATTGCCGCCCACGAGGATGTTGATGCCGACGAGACGCTGCAGCCGCGTCCGCCGGTGGTCACGATCATGGGCCATGTCGATCACGGCAAGACCAGCCTGCTCGATGCCCTGCGCGGTACCGACGTCGCCTCCGGCGAGGCGGGCGGCATCACCCAGCATATCGGCGCCTATCAGGTGACGATCGCCGACGGGTCGAAGATTACCTTCCTCGACACGCCGGGCCACGAAGCGTTCAGCGAAATGCGCGCCCGTGGTGCCAACATCACCGACATCGTCGTGATCGTGGTGGCCGCCGACGACGGCATCCGTCCGCAGACGATCGAGGCGATCAGCCACACCAAGGCGGCCGGGGTGCCGATGATCATCGCGATCAACAAGGTCGACAAGCCCGGCGGCAATCCGCAGCGGGTGCGCGAGGCGCTCCTCCAGTACGACGTCCAGGTCGAAAGCATGGGCGGCGACGTGCAGGAGGTCGAGGTTTCGGCGCTCGCCCGTACCGGCCTTGAGGACCTGATCGAGAAGATCCAGCTCCAGGCCGAACTGCTCGAGCTGACTGCCAACCCCGATCGCGCTGCCGAAGGTACCGTGGTCGAGGCCAAGCTGGACAAGGGCCGCGGCCCGGTCGCGACGATCCTGATCGGCCGCGGCACGCTGAGGGTCGGCGACATCTTCGTCGTCGGCGCGGAGAGCGGCAAGGTCCGCGCGATGGTCAACGACAAGGGCCAGCAGGTGAAGGAGGCGGGTCCCTCCGTCCCCGTCGAGGTGCTCGGCTTGACCGGCGTACCGCAGGCGGGCGATCCGCTGTCGGTGGTCGAGAACGAGGCGCGCGCCCGCGAGGTTGCCGCTTATCGTGCCTCGGTCATCCAGGCGAAGCGGACAACGTCGACCCCGGCCAGCCTGGAATCGATGTTCTCCGCGCTCAAGGAGAAGCAGGCGATCGAATATCCGCTGGTGGTCAAGGCCGACACGCAAGGTTCGGTCGAGGCGATCGTGGGTTCGCTCAACAAGATCTCGACCGCGGACATCCGCGCCCGGATCCTGCACTACGGCGTCGGCGGCATCACCGAATCCGATGTGACGCTGGCGGCCGCGAGCCGTGCGCCGATCATCGGCTTCAACGTCCGCGCCAACGCCAAGGCCCGTGAGTTCGCGACCCGCGACGGCGTCGCCCTCAAATATTACGACGTGATCTACGACCTCCTCGACGAGATCCGCGCCGGCATGGCCGGTGAGCTCGGGCCGGAATATCTGGAGCACGTCGTCGGTCGCGCCGAGATCCGCGAGGTCTTCTCGGCCGGCAAGCATGGCAAGGCCGCCGGTCTGCTCGTGCTGGAGGGCTATATCCGTCAGAAGCTGCGTGCCCGCGTGCTGCGCGACGACGTCATCATCTACAACGGATCGATCGCGTCGCTGCGCCGCTTCAAGGACGACGTGCCGGAAGTGCGCGCCGGACTGGAATGCGGCATCACCATCGAGGGCTCGACCGACATCAAGCCGGGCGACATCGTCGAGACGTTCGAAGTCGAGGAGCGCGCGCGCACCCTCTAAGGGGCGCCGCACCTCATGCAGGATCGGACGGGCGATTGGTGGAGCGAGCTGATCCGCCTCGCCTTTCTCCCGTTCTTCCTGCTGTTCACCCTGTTCATGACCGCGACGACCCTACTCTTTTCGATCGGGCGTCGCGGCTGACGCTTTGATGAGCGGAAGGCACGATGCGCCGCAACGAAACACCCGAAGGCAAGTCCGTCCGCCTGCTGCGCGTCGGCGAACAGGTGCGTCATGCGTTGTCGGACGTGCTGATGCGCGGCGACGTGCATGACGAGACGCTGACCAAGCACATGGTGTCCGTGACGGAAGTCCGGATGTCGCCGGACCTGCGTCACGCCACCGCTTTCGTTAAGCCGCTGCTCGGCGCCGACGAGGAAGTTGTGCTGAAGGCGCTGCGCACCAACACCGCCTACCTTCAGTCCGAAGTCGCACGGCGCGTGAACACCCGCTACGCCGCCAAGCTGAAGTTCATCGCCGACGAGAGCTTCGACGAAGGCAGCCATATCGATGCGCTGCTGCGGCGGCCGGACGTAGCCCGCGACCTCGGCGAGGACGATACGTCGCGTTAAGCCGCTCCGCCTATCCTGCGACCTGGCACCAGCGGGCGCGGCGATGCGGATCTTCTTTATCTTATCGGTTGCGCTTGCCGTCGCCATCGGCTGGTTCGTCGCCGCTCCGACGCGCCCTTCTTATGCTCCACCCGTCCCGACCAGATCCTCAAGCGCCTCGTCAGCGCCGACAGGCGCAGCTGGCTGGCCAGGCACGCTCGAGATCAAGCGCAACCCGGGCGGGCACTTCATGGCCGCCGGCAGCGTCAACGGGAACCCCCTCACCTTCGTCGTCGACACCGGCGCCAGCGGCGTCGTGCTCGGCCGCGCCGATGCCGCTCGCGCCGGCGTGATGGTCGACGATGCGGCGTTCAACGGCGAAGCGCGCACGGCCGGCGGCGCGATCCGCGTCGCGCATGTCCGGCTCGCCCGGGTCCGTGTCGGCACGATCGAGCTGCCGGACGTGGCCGGCATCATCCTCGACGTCGACGGCACCCTGCCGCTCCTCGGCCAGAGCTTCCTGAGCCGGATCGACAAGGTGGCGATCGAGCGCGATCGGATGACGCTCACCAAGCTGTAGCGTTGCGCCGCAGCCCGCCGCGTGACAGACGCGCACCCGCCATGGCCAAGCTCTATTTCTACTACGCCTCGATGAACGCGGGGAAGTCGACTAATCTGCTCCAGGCCGACTTCAACTACCGCGAGCGCGGCATGGCGACGATGCTGATGACGGCGGCGATCGACGATCGTGCGGCACCCCACACGATCAGCTCCCGCATCGGCCTGTCGGCGCCGGCGATCGGCTTCGATGCGGAGACGGACATCCACGCGCTGGTCACGGCCCGGCTGCAGGAGTCGCCGCTCCATTGCCTGCTCGTCGACGAGGCGCAGTTCCTGACCCGCGCGCAGGTGCTCCAGCTAGCCGCGATCGCGGACAATCTCGGGGTGCCGGTGCTCGCCTATGGGTTGCGCACCGACTTCCAGGCGCAGCTGTTCGAGGGCAGCGCGGCCTTACTGGGCATCGCCGATGCCCTGGTCGAGTTGAAGGCGGTCTGTATGTGCGGGCGCAAGGCGACGATGAACCTGCGCGTCGATGCCGCCGGCCGCGCCGTCGCCGAGGGCGCGCAGACCGAGATCGGCGGCAACGACCGCTACATCGCGCTGTGCCGCCGCCATTTCATGGAGGCGCGGAATGGCTGATCCGGCCGCGCTCGTCTCCGTCCTGCGGGACGAGGTCGATCATCTCGAACCCCTCTGCGAGGAGCATCGCGACCCGCTGCGCGCCGCCTGTGCGGCGGATCCGGCGATCTGGGAGATGTATCTGGTCAGCTGGTTCGGGCCGCACTTCGATGCGACCTTCGAGACGGCGATGAACGGGCCCGGCCGCGCCATCTTCGCCGCCTTCGCCGGCGGCGTGCTCGTCGGAATGACCGGGTACACCAACATCTTTGCGGCCCACGCCGCGCTGGAGATCGGCATGACCTACCTCGCGCCTGAGGCGCGCGGCACTGGTCTCAACCGCCGCTTCAAGGATCTGCTGCTGGCGAACGCCTTCGCGGCCGGGTTCCGGCGCGCCGAGTTCCGCGTCGACACCCGCAACCCACGCAGTCAGGCGGCGATGGCCAAGCTCGGCGCGGTGCGCGAAGGGGTGCTCCGCCGCAACCAGGTCACCTGGACGGGACATGCCCGCGACACCGTGATCTTCTCGATTCTGGCCGACGAATGGGCGGCGGGCTGATCGGATGCACGGCTGGCTGATCATCGACAAACCGCTCGGGCCGGGCTCGACCGAGATCGTCTCGGCGGTGAAGCGGGCGCTGCGCGCCGGCGGCTATGGCAAGATGAAGGTCGGGCATGGCGGGACGCTGGACCCGCTCGCCTCGGGCGTGCTGCCGGTCGCGCTGGGCGAGGCGACGAAGCTCGCCGGGCGGATGCTCGACAGCGACAAGGCCTATGCGTTCACCCTGCGCTTCGGCGCGCAGACCGACACGCTCGACCTGGAAGGAGCGGTCATCGCGACTGCCGAGACGCGGCCGACGCTCGCGGAGATCGAGGGCGTGCTGTCCCGCTTCACCGGTCCGATCGCGCAGGTGCCGCCCGCTTATTCCGCGCTGAAGGTGGACGGCAAGCGGGCCTATGCTCTCGCCCGAGCGGGCGAGGAGGTGGTGCTGGCGACACGGGACGTGACGGTGCATTCGCTCGCTCTGCTCGCGGAGCCGGACGGTGACCCGGCCGCCCTAGACGAGGTCACGCTCGCTTGCACCGTGTCGAAGGGCACCTACATCAGGAGTCTGGCGCGTGACATCGCGCTGGCGCTGGGAACGGTCGGGCATGTCGTCATGCTGCGCCGGACCAAGGCCGGTCCGTTCGGGCTCGAATCCGCGATTTCGCTGGACATGTTGGCCGATCTCGGCCATGTGCGCCGGCTTGAACAGGCACTCTTGCCGCTGACGGCGGGGCTGGACGACATCCCGGCTCTACCCGTCACCCCCGATCAGGCCCGGGCGCTCCGCGAGGGACGCCGGCTGGTCGGGACCGCAGCAACGCCCGGCCTCCACCTTGCGATCGACCGTGCTGTTCCGGTCGCGCTCGTCGAATGCGACGGAGTGGAAGTTTGGGTGGTGCGCGGATTCAACCTCCCGGTGTCGAAGGAAGAAACATGACGATTACCGCCGAGCGCAAGGCCGAACTGATCACGGAGCATGCCCGCAGCGAGGGCGACACCGGCTCCCCCGAGGTCCAGGTTTCGATCCTGACCGAGCGGATCGTCAACCTGACCGAGCACTTCAAGACGCACGCCAAGGACAACCATTCGCGCCGCGGTCTGCTGATGCTGGTCAACAAGCGTCGTTCGCTGCTGGATTATCTCCGCAAGAAGGACGCGGCCCGATACACCGCGATCATCGCGAAGCTCGGCCTTCGCAAGTAACCACGGGGCGGCCGAAAGGCCGCCCTTTTGCCATCCCGGCCTTGTGCGCCGGGATCCCCCGATCACCGGCGACCAGCGCCCCCGACGCTGATCCTGGCCCAGCCGCAGTCGCCAGGAACGAGATTGCAGGACCAAGGCATTTCGGCCGAGGTCCGCCAGGGATTTTGATCCCGAACCGCCGCAAGCCGGACAGCTTGCAACTCGGGCTCCCGCGAGAGTGGCTACTTTCGCGGGGTCTCATAGGCCCCGGCCGGCATCTGGCCGCCGGAGATAAGGAAATCAGATGTTCGATGTGAAGAAAGCGGAAATCAACTGGGGCGGCAAGACGCTGACCCTCGAGACCGGCCGCGTGGCGCGCCAGGCCGATGGCGCGGTGCTCGCGACCCTCGGCGAGACCGTGGTGCTCTGTGCCGTGACCGCCGCCCGCAGCGTCAAGGACGGGCAGGATTTCTTCCCGCTCACCGTCCACTATCAGGAGAAGTTCTCCGCCGCCGGTCGTATCCCGGGGGGGTTCTTCAAGCGCGAGCGTGGCGCCACCGAGAAGGAGACTCTCACGAGCCGCCTGATCGACCGGCCGATCCGCCCGCTCTTCCCGGAAGGGTTCTACAACGAGATCAACGTGATCTGCCAGGTTCTCAGCTATGACGGCGAGAACGAGCCGGACATTGTCGCGATGGTCGCGGCGTCGGCGGCGCTGACGCTCTCCGGCGTGCCGTTCCTCGGCCCGATCGGTGCTGCGCGCGTCGGCTATATCGACGGCGAATACATCCTCAACCCGACGCTGGACCAGGTGAAGACCGGCGAGCTCGACCTCGTCGTCGCCGCCACCCACGATGCGGTGATGATGGTCGAATCCGAAGCCAAGGAGCTTTCGGAGGACGTCATGCTCGGCGCCGTCGTGTTCGCGCACGATGCCAGCCGTCAGGTCGTCAACGCGATCATCGACCTGGCCGAGCAGGCCGCCAAGGACATGTGGGAGCTGCCGGTCAGCGACGACAGCGAGCTGAAGGCGCAGGTCCGCGCGCTCGTCGGCGACGGCCTCACCGAGGCGTACAAGATCGTCAAGAAGGCCGACCGCCAGAATGCGATCGTCGAGGCGAAGAAGGCGATGCACGCCCACTTCGCCGATGCCGATCCGACGACCCGCCTGAAGGCCGCCAAGCTCGGCAAGAAGCTGGAAGGCGAGATCGTCCGCACCGCGATCCTGAAGGAAGGCCGCCGCATCGACGGCCGCGACACGAAGACGGTTCGTCCCATCGAGTCGATGGTCCACTTCCTGCCGCGCGCGCATGGTTCGGCGCTGTTCACCCGCGGCGAGACGCAGGCGATCGTGACGACCACGCTCGGCACCAAGGAAGCCGAGCAGATGATCGACGGCCTGACCGGCCTGTCGTACGAGCGCTTCCTGCTCCACTACAACTTCCCGCCTTACTCGGTCGGTGAAGTCGGCCGCTTCGGTGCCCCGGGGCGTCGCGAAGTCGGTCACGGCAAGCTCGCCTGGCGCGCACTGCACCCGGTGCTGCCGACGATGGAGGAGTTCCCGTACACGATCCGCGTCCTCTCCGACATCACGGAGAGCAACGGCTCGTCGTCGATGGCGACGGTGTGCGGCGGCAGCCTGGCGATGATGGATGCGGGCGTTCCGCTGAAGCGTCCGGTCTCGGGCATCGCCATGGGCCTGATCCTGGAAGGCGAGGAGTTCGCGGTGATCAGCGACATCCTCGGCGACGAGGATCACCTGGGCGACATGGACTTCAAGGTTGCCGGCACGTCGACTGGCATCACCAGCCTGCAGATGGACATCAAGGTCGCCGGCATCACCGAAGAGATCATGCGCGTCGCGCTCAACCAGGCGAATGAGGGCCGTGCCCACATCCTGCGCGAGATGGCCAAGGCGCTCGATCACACCCGCGAGGAGCTTTCCGCTCACGCGCCGCGGATCGAGACGATGTCGGTTCCCAAGGACAAGATCCGCGACATCATCGGCACCGGCGGCAAGATCATCCGCGAGATCGTCGCGACGACCGGCGCCAAGGTCGACATCGACGACGACGGCACGGTCAAGATCAGCTCGTCCGAGCCGGAGAAGATCGAAGCGGCCCGCAAGTGGATCCTGGGCATCACCCAGGAGGCCGAGGTCGGCAAGATCTACGACGGCAAGGTCGTCAACATCGTCGACTTCGGTGCGTTCGTGAACTTCATGGGCGGCAAGGACGGTCTCGTCCACGTCTCCGAGATGAAGAACGAGCGTGTCCAGAGCCCCAAGGACGTCGTGTCCGAGGGCCAGGAAGTGAAGGTCAAGGTCCTCGAGATCGATCCGCGCGGCAAGGTTCGCCTGTCGATGCGGGTAGTCGATCAGGAGACCGGCGAAGAGCTGCCCGATACCCGTCCGCCGCGCGAAGCGCGTGAGGGTGGCGATCGGCCGCGTGGCGATCGCGGCCCCCGCCGCGAAGGTGGCGGCGGCGACCGCGGCGATCGTGGTCCCCGCCGTGACGGCGGCGACCGCGGCCCGCGCCGCGATCGTGGCGAAGGCGGCGGCGAGCGTAGCGAGCGTGGCCCTCGTCCGCCCCGCGACGGCGGCAACGACGAGGGCCCCGCGCCCGAGTTCGCGCCGGCCTTCCTGACCCGCAACGACGATTGATCGCAGGCGTTCATAGCCGAAACGGAAAGGGGGCCTCACGGCTCCCTTTTTGTTTGTCGGCCTGCTGAGCTTCAGCGCACCGGCCGGCTGCCCTGGGGAGCGATCTGCGTTCGTGGCAGCTGCGCCCGCACCGCGATCGGCAATACGGTCATCACCCGCCTGCGAAGGTCGCTCCAGAAGACCGACAGGAACAGCAGCAGGCCGCCGATACACACGAGTCCGACCACGATGCCCCCCGAGCCGCCGAAGCCGGAGAGCATCGCCAGCGTCGGCAGAAGGAATGTCAGGCTGGAGATCAACAGCGACCGCCGATCGATCGCCAGGGCGACGAGGCAGAATAGCAGGAACAGCGCGAGCACCGGCAGCGCCGGCACCTGTTCCGGCGGAAGCGTCGAGAAGTCGTAGAGACGCTCCCACCCGACCGCCTGGAAGGGCGAGCCGATCAGGATGCGAAAGGCGGTGCGGGCAACCTGGTACCCCGCGATGGCGTGAAGCCAGAAGGCGATGTCGGCACGCCGCGTCTCGCGCCGGATGTCGCTCATGTCCCACCACATTGCGATGGCGAAGACGATCAGCCCCTCGACCAGAAGAATTGCGCTCACCGCTCCCGCCGGGGTGGCGGGGGCCACCAGGCGTGCGACATGGACCAGGACGTTGATGGCCGCCAGCACCGCCGCGGCATAAGCGATCGGCAGCCGAAAGCGCACGAACCAGAGGCTGCTGCCGAGCACCGCCGCCGAGGCAACCATCAGACCCTTGAGCGGCGGCAGCTGGGTCAGCACCGGAGATCCGCGCACCGGCGAGATGCCCGGACCCGGAAGCAACAGCGCCACCGCCAAGGCGGTCGAGACCCAGGCGGCGGCGAACATCCCGAAGAGCACGAAGCTCGACAGCGTCAGCCGCCGCCGGCGGGTGAAATACTCCGCCAGCAGCCAGGCCGCGCCGGCAACGATGATTGTCGTGGCCGGGTTGATCGAGCCGAGCACGACGAGGCTCGCCCCGAGGACAATGAACAGGCCGGCACCCGCCATGACGTCGGAAAGGCCGTCGACGAGGCCGAATCTCTCCTCATCGGCGGCCGGCGTGGCGCGGCGAGCGGCGACGAAGGCGCGCAACCCGTCGGCCTGATCGGCCGTGACCAGGCCGCGGCGCACGGCATGGTCGAGATCGGAACTGTCGAGCATCGTCTCTCCCGCGTGCGTGCGGAAGATACCTGCCCGACTTCCGTCAGCGTTCGGTTAAGTCGAGGCGGATGCGGGCTCCGCGTCCTTGGCGGAGAGCTGCTCGCGCGGGATGCTGGCGAACACCTTCTGTGCAGCGGGCCGGGCGTTGATGCGCTCGATCCAGCGTATCAGGCCGGGGGTATCGCTTTCGTTGACGAGTTCCTTGAAGCCGTTCTGCATACCGTTGGCGATGGCGAAGTTGCAGATGTCGGCCAGCGAATAGGTATCGCCGGCAAGCCAGTCGTGATCGGCCAGGCGCGCCTCCAGCTTGCGCACCGAGACGCCGATCTTGCGCATCTCCTCGTCCAGCACGTCCTTGGGGAAGCCATTGCGGGCATCGCGCCACTTCTTCTGCTGTTCAGGCACGGGAATGCGCTTGACCTTCTCCTCGAACTCCTCGTCGGAGAGGGCACGCGCCATATGGCTGATCCGCCGCTCCCACCCGATAGTGGAGACGCACCAGCAGAAATATTCGTCGACCCACTTGGTCCACACCCGCATTTCGGCGCGGATGACCGGATCGGCCGGGCGCAGCGAGGCGCCAGCGTCGGGGAACACGTCCTCCAGATACTCGCAGATCACGGTCGACTCGGTGAGGATGTGGCCGTCATGGTCCAGCGCCGGCACCTGGCCGCGCGGGTTGATCATCTTGAACCAGTCCTCGTGATGCTCGAACGCCGCCGGATTGAGCTGCCGCGATGTGAATTCGAGCTGCTTCTCGAACAGCGTGAGCAGCGGCTTGAGCGAATTGGCGCCCGGCCCGAAACTGTAGAGGGTAAGAGCCATGGCGTGTTCCTCCGGCTGATCCGTGCGGCCAGCAATCCCACGAACCCTGAGGCGAGGGAACATCGATTCGGGCAAGCGCGTGCGCAGGTGCGCAGCGACTTCGCTGACGGAATGATCAGAAGGAAGGAAGAAGGGAAAGTGGGGAGCTTCTGTTGCTCGGTGCTCCCCGTACCGCCGGAATCCGCTTCTGTTGCCCGGTGCGGCCCGTACCGCGCTTTTGTCCTAATAACTTCGTCCGTGAGGACTCAGTTACGCGGCAATCGCGAGCGCCTCGTTGTCGTTGGCACTTGTGGTTTTGATCGGTTTTACGGCTCAATCAGGCCGGGCAAAAACATCGCACTCGATCACACGTCGATCCTGGTTCGGCCCCATCAGATAGCCCGCTGGAAGCGGGATAGATGGTGGAGCCGCCGGGTACTGCCCCCGGGTCCGCTGCGTCTCACACGATATCATTTATCACCATAGCCGGGCGAACCCGGCACCCGTGGATATAGGCGGGGCCAAGCCGTATGAAAAGGGTCGCCGGCCCGCTTGCCTTGTTGGCCCGGGGGCGTAATGAGCGGCACATCTATGTTAACACAGCGTTCCCGTTATGCCCTGCGCGCGATGCTTCTCCTCGCCCGCACCGATCGCGATACGCCGCTGCCGATCAGCCGCATCGCGCGCGAGTCGGTGGTTCCGCGCAAGTTCCTGGAAATCATCTTCGCCGACCTGAAGCAGGCCGGGCTGATCGTGGCGCATCGCGGCAAGACCGGCGGTTACCGGCTGGCCATGCCGCCGCACCTGATATCGTTCGGCGACATCATCCGGGTGATCGAGGGACCGCTGGCGCTGGTACCGTGCGTCAGCCGCACCGCCTATCGCCGCTGCGCCGATTGCATCGACGAAAGCACCTGCGCGATCCGCCGGGCGATGCTGGTGGTGCGCGACGATACAGCCCGCATCCTCGACGGGACCAGCCTTGCGGACAGCCTCGCCGAGGATCTCGCCGCCGCCTAGGCGCGACGCTTCAGCTCTTCCAGGATTTCGCGAAGCAGCGTGACGTCGGCCGGCTCGACGGCTGGTGCCGCTTCCTCGACCACGCGCTGGCGCTCGGTCATGCGGTTGACCGCCCGGACCAGCAGAAAGATCACGAAGGCGACGATCACGAAATTGACGGAGACGGTCGCGAACTCGCCATAGCCGAGCAGCGGCACGCCCGCCTTCTTCAGATCGGCATAGTTCGCCACCGACCCGGAATAACCCTCGGGTATCGGCCCCAGCCGCAGGAAATAGCCGGAAAAGTCGAGGCCGCCGGTGATCCGGCCGATGACCGGCATGATGATGTCGTCGGTCAGCGAGGTCACGATCCGGCCGAAAGCCGCGCCGATGATCACCGCCACCGCCAGATCGAGCACGTTGCCGCGCGCGATGAACGTCTTGAATTCCTTGAGCACGCCGGTTCCCTCCCTGTCCGACCCGGTGCCATGCTACGTCATGACGGCCGATTGCGGTAGCGTCGGCACCATCCTATCTATGGCGTGCCCGTAACGTTTCCCCTGGAGACCAGCCGTCATGTCCCGCCGTTCGATCGCTTTCATCGCTCCCGTCGCGGCGCTGGCGCTGGGGGGCTGTGGCGTCAACAGCATCCCGACCGCAGAGGAAGCCGCCAAGGCCCGCTGGGCCGACGTCCAGAACGAGTATCAGCGCCGCTCCGACCTGATCCCCAACCTCGTCTCGACAGTGAAGGGCTATGCCAAGCAGGAGCAGGACGTGCTGGTGAAGGTCACGCAGGCCCGCGCCGCCGCCGGCAGCGTCACGCTCAGCCCCGAGCAGCTGTCCGATCCCGAGGCGGTGCGCCGTTTCAGTCAGGCGCAGGGCCAGCTGACGAACGCCCTCGTGCCGCTCCGGCAGTTGCAGGAGGCGTATCCGGACCTGAAGTCGAACGCGAACTTCATGGCGCTGCAGTCGCAGCTGGAGGGCACGGAGAACCGCATCACCATCGCGCGCCGCGACTATAACGAGGCGGTACAGGCCTATAATACGCGCATCCGCACCTTCCCCGACGCGATCGGCGCCAAGGTGTTCTACGGCGCCAAGCCGATGGTGACGTTCGAAGCGACGACGCCGAATGCCCAGACTGCACCGAACGTGACGTTCTAGGCGAGCAAGGCCGGTCGATGGATCGCCGCCGCGCTGCTGCAACCGAGCCCCTCCCCGCGGGGGCGGGGATCCGTTGACGGGACGGTTGCGTCCGATCGATGGTTTCATGGGAATGGATCCACGGCTGCGCCAACCGGACCAATTAAGGTTCGATGCCGTCGCGCACGCCGCGGTTCGGCTGTTGCTGGCGCTCGTCGTGCTCATGGTGGCGGCGACGCCCGCGTTCGCGCAGAGTTTTCCCAAGTTCACCGGCTTCGTGGTCGATGCCGCAAACGTCCTGCCGCCCGATCGGGAGGCGGCGCTGAGCGCAAGCCTCGATGCGCTTCAGAAGGATACCGGCCGCCAGCTGGTCGTCGCGACGATCCCCGACCTGCAGGGCTATCCGATCGAGGATTATGGCTACCGGCTCGGCCGGGCCTGGGGCGTCGGCCTCAAGGATCTCGACAACGGTGCGATCCTGATCGTCGCGCCGAACGATCGTCGCGTGCGGGTCGAGGTCGGCTACGGACTTACGCCGGTGCTCACCGACGCTCTGTCGAGCCTGATCGTCAACCAGGCGATCCTGCCGGCCTTCCGCGCCGGCGACATGCCGGGCGGCATCGTCGCCGGTGCCGACGCGCTGATCGCGCAGCTTCGCCTGCCGGATGCCGAAGCCAAGGCCAAGGTCGCCGAGGCCCTCAAGAAGAACGATCCGGGCCGCAGGCGTGCAAGCGAGGACGGCGTCCCGCTTCCGCTGATCTTCTGGGGCATCGTCATCGTCTTCATCCTGCTGACCGTCATGCGCCGGGGCGGCGGTGGTGGTGGAGGCGGCGGCGGCCGACGCTATCGCAGCCGGGGCGGTCCTGTGATCCTGTGGGGTCCGGGCTTCGGCG
>Ga0160473_100282_pt1 | contig 42023 bp, 37 predicted proteins | sample HID1975I_E11MG_FD_108217 | JGI IMG/M metagenome (GOLD analysis project Ga0160473, IMG submission 108217) | Enriched soil microbial communities from UW Madison campus, WI, USA - HID1975I_E11 MG | ecosystem: Environmental > Terrestrial > Soil > Unclassified | place: USA: Madison, Wisconsin... | reverse complement strand
CCCAGGGCGTGCTGGCCCGCGCCCGTCGCGCCGCCGAAACGCCGATGGCCGACGATCCCCTGCTGGCCCCGCTGAAAGCCTTGCCCGCCAGCATCCCCGCCGCCCGCCAGGCCGCGCTGTTGCAAGAGGGGCAGGCCGCCATCGCCCGCTCCGTGGCCCCCGCCCGCGCATCCTTCGTCACCTTCCTGGAGGGGGAGTATCTGCCCCGCGCCGGCGCCTCGCTGGCCGTATCCGACCTGCCGGGCGGTCAGGCCTATTACGCCTGGCTGGTCCGCAGCCACACCACCACCGACATGACCCCGGACCAGGTGCACGACCTGGGCCTGCGCGAGGTCGCGCGCATCCGCGCCGCGATGGAGACGGTCAAGGCCGAGGCCGGCTTCACCGGCGACATGGCCGCCTTCCGCGCCTTCCTGCGCACCGACGACCGGTTCTACGCCACCACCCGCCAGCAGCTTCTGGAGAAGGCCAGCGAGATCGCCAAACGGGTGGACGACCGGCTGCCCGCCCATTTTCGCACCCTGCCGCGGCTCAGCTATGGTGTCCGCCCCGTGCCCGCCGCGATCGAGGAGGGGTACACCACCGGCCGTTATTTCGAGGGCAGCACAGAGCAGGGCCGCGCCGGCGGCCTGATGATCAACACCTCGGCCCTGCGCGAGCGGCCGCTGTACGAACTTCCCGCCCTGGTCCTGCACGAGGGCGCGCCGGGCCACCACATCCAGATCTCGCTGGCCCAGGAGCAGGCGGCCGTCCCGACCTTCCGCCGCTCGCTCTACGTCAACGCCTTCGGCGAGGGCTGGGGCCTGTACTCGGAATGGCTGGGCGAGGGGATGGGCCTGTACCGCGACCCGTATGAGAAGTTCGGCCGCCTGTCCTACGAGATGTGGCGCGCCTGCCGGCTGGTGGCCGACACCGGCCTGCACGCCCGGCGCTGGACGATGGAGCAGGCCCGCGCCTGCTTCGCCGAGAACACCGCCCTGTCGCCGGTCAACATCGAGGTCGAGCTGCAGCGCTACGTCTCCTGGCCCGGCCAGGCCCTGTCGTACAAGGTCGGCGAGCTGAAGCTGATCGAACTGCGCCGCCGGGCCGAGGCGGCCCTGGGCGATCGGTTCGACGAGCGCGACTTCCACGACGCCGTCCTGCTGAACGGCTCATTGCCCCTGGCGGTGCTGGAGCGCGAGATCGACGGCTGGATCGCCGCGCGGCGGGCGGGCGGCTGAACAACCCGGTTTGCAAAACGTAAAACGCGCTTTTCAATACGGCCGGATACGTGCACACAGGGTCGAACGCCATACCCCGCGCCGGACCGGCTGCGGACAGCCGAGAGATCATCATGGGCCCGACCCTTACCGAGAAGGAGCACGCGCTCCTCAACCTGTTGCGTCAGGACGCCCGCCAGACCGTCACCGCCCTGGCCGCGCAACTGAAGGTAAGCCGACCCACGCTGCAAAACATGATGGACAAGCTGGAGCAGGTGGCCATCGCCCGCTACACCGTCGAACTGCAGCCTACCTTCGCCAACGCTCTGATCCGGGCCTTCGTCCTGCTGACGCGCGATCCCAAGAAGTCGGCCGAGATCGTCGATGTCCTGCGGCGCTTTCCGCACGTCAAATACGTCTGCACCGTCACCGGCCAATTCGACGTGCTGGTGGAGCTTGAGGCCGAAAGCTACGACGACCTGGAAGGCATCCTGAACGGGATCGAGGTGATCGACGGCGTGGTCCGCACCCAGACCTATATGGTCCTGGCCGAGAAACACTCCCAGATGCGCGGCGCCGCCTGAATCCTGTGCCAAATTCAAAGCGATCCGTGCCAGGACGTAAAAGAATTCGCTAGAGACTTGCCAAAATATAAAATCAGACTACAAAACGGAAAGCGCAGCACCGCTTCCGTTTAAGAAGCGAAAGGCCTCTCTCCAGAGGCGGCGGTGTCGCCGGGGGGAGTCATGTCTTTGTTTCTGAACCGTCGTTCGTTTCTGGCCGTATCCGCCGTCGCCATGGCGTCGGGCTGCGCCGCCGGTCGCGCCGATGCGGCAGGGCAGGGGCTGGTGTTCGACGCCCTGGGCGAGATGCGAACCACCTACGACATGGCCCTGGTCGACCAGATCATCGCCGCCGGCACTCGCGCCATCGCCGTCACTTTGACCGACCCTAAGGTTGCGGAATCGCAAGCGTTCGACGCCTTCCTGAAGGATCATCAGGCGTACGAATCCTATTACGCTGCCCACGCCGACCGCTTCATCCGCGCCCGCTCTGTCGCCGACATCGACCGCGCGGTGGCCGAAAACAAGATCGCCGTCTTTTACAATTTGCAGGACAGCGCCCCGGCGGGCCGCGATCCCGAGGGCGTCGCCCGGCTGAAGGCTCTGGGCGTCACCAGCATCCAGCTGACCTACAATACGCTGAACGCCGCCGGCGCCGGCTGCTTCGAGTCGAACGACCCCGGCGTCACCCCCTTCGGCCGCGAACTGATCGCCCGGATAGAGGCCGAGCGCGTGCTGCTGGACCTGTCGCATGCGGGCATGACGACCATGGCCGACGCCATCGCCATCGCCACGCGGCCGATGATCGTTTCGCACACCGCCTGCAAGGCGCTGCGCGATCATCGCCGCAACACCACCGACGACAATATGCGCGCCGTCGCCGACAAGGGCGGCCTGGTCGGGATCACCCAGATCCGGACATTCCTGACGGATGCGAAGACCGACAATCTCGGCGTCTATTTCCAGCACATCGCCCATGCGGTGCGGCTGATCGGCGCCGATCACGTCTGCATAGGCAGCGACCGCGACCACCGCGTGGTGCCCGACACACCCGAGGAGCTGCGCGTCCTGCTGCAGGAGGAGGGATCACAGATCCAGCCCGACGACTGGCCGCTCTATCTGGACGGGCTGAACGGTCCGCGCCGGATGGAGACGGTCCGTCAGGGGCTCGAGGGTCTGGGGCTCTCGGCGCCCGACATCGACAAGATCATGGGCGGCAATCTGCGCCGCCTCTACCAGGACGTCGTCGGCTGAGGCGCGGCGAACGACAACGACAACCAGAAACGAAAGCGAACTCTCGATGAATATGAGGATGTATCTCGTCTCCGGCGCCGCCGCCCTGTCGCTGCTTTGCGCCGGCGCCGCGACGGCCCAGGAACAAAGCTATCAGGGCCGCACCCTGTTCGGCGATCCGATGCACACCACCATCGGCTCGAACCCGGTCAACGCCGCACCGTCCGACGCCCTTGAGCGCGCCACGCGTGAGGCCAAGGCCGCCTATGAAGCCGATCCCTCGATCGACAACGTCACCTGGTACGGTCGCCTGCTGGGCTACAACGGCCTGATGCGCGAGGCGGTCGAAGTCTATACCGCTGGCCTGCGTCGCTATCCGAACTCGGCCAAGCTGCTGCGCCATCGCGCACACCGCTATTTCAGCCTGCGCATGTTCGACGAATCCATCGCCGATGGCCTGAAGTCGGCCCAGCTGTATGAAGGCATGCCGCTGGAGCGCGAGCGCCTGGGCCCCGACTACTTCCCCAGCACCCGCGACGTGGTCCAGTTCTACGCCTACTACCACCTGGGCCAGGCCTATTTCGCCAAGCACGACTACGCCAACGCCGCCAAATGGTTCGGCCAGTCGCGCGAAGTGGCGCTGGGCATCCAGGGCGCGTCCGACGAAACCGCCGCGACCTACTGGCTCTACCTCTCGCTGGCCCGCGGCGGCCGATACGAGGAAGCCCAGAAGCTGCTGAAGGATTTCGATATCACGCTGCTGGACCTCGTGAACAACATCGAGTCCAACTACTATTTCGACGGCATCCAGCTGTTCAAGAACCTGCGTGATCCGGCCGACGTCTATTCGGAAGTCGACGGCGGCAAGGCGTTCAGCACCGCCGACGGGATCAAGGCGTCCACCGCCTACAGCCTGGCCAACTACTACCTGCTGATCGGCGATCGCGAGAAGGCGCGCGAGAACCTGGCCCTGTCCCTGAATACCGACACCTGGAGCTATTTCGCCCGCATCCAGGCCGAGGCCGACTGGGTCCACCTGTTCGGTCGCCAGCGTCCCTGATCCGACTTTTCAGTTCCAGCGTCCCATAGCGGGCGCGTCACCCGGCGCGCCCGATCCTCCAGAACGATACGGAGAACACTCATGCGAGTGCACGCATCCCTGCGCCTTGCGCTGACCGCGACCGCGGCCGCCAGCGCCCTCATCGTCGCCGCTCCTCAACTAGCCATGGCCCAGGAGCAGACCTCTGCCGCTTCGGTCGATGACGTCGTCGTCACCGGCTCGCGCATCCGCCGCCAGGACCTGGTCTCGTCCAGCCCGGTGACCACCGTCACCAGCGAGGATCTGAAGATCGCCTCGGCCGGCACGGTCGAGGAATATCTGAACACCCTGCCGCAACTGGTCGCCGGCTCGACCAAGGGCACCAACGTCACCGGCGAATCCGACGCCACCGCCAGCCTGAACCTGCGCGGCCTAGGCCCGCAGCGGACCCTGGTCCTGGTCAACGGCCGGCGCTTCATGGCCTCGAACCAGAAGGGCATCGTCGACGTCAACAACATCCCCGCCTCGCTGGTCGAGCGGGTCGAACTGGTCACCGGCGGCGCCTCGGCCGTCTATGGCTCGGACGCCATGGCCGGCGTCGTCAACTTCATCCTGCGCGACCGTTTCGACGGCGCCCTGATCGAGAGCCGCTACGGCATCTCGGGCGAAGGCGACGGCCAGACCTGGAGCGTCGCGGGCACCATCGGCGCCAGCACCGACAACGCCGGCGCCTGGCTGCACGTCAACTATGAGACGCGCGACACCGTCCGCGCCAATGCGCGCGACCTGACCCGCTACGGCCTGACGGACACCGGCTCGGGCTTCGTCCGCACCGGCACGCTCAGCCGCCTGGGCGGCACGCTGATCGGCATCCCGACCTCGGACGGCGCCGGCGGCTTCGTCAACACCAATTACGCGCTCGACAACGGCGTGCCGCGCCTGTTCAACGCCGCGACGGACACCAATTTCGACCTGACCGGCGACTACGCCATCCAGATCCCGCTGGACCGCACCAACATGTTCGGCCGGGGCTTCTATGACTTCAGCAACGGCGTCCGCGCCTTCGCCGAGGTCAGCTTCAACCACATCGAGTCGGCGGCGGTCCTGTCGCGCACGGCGGTCAACGCCCGCGAGACCACCAACGTCCCGGGCGTCCCCTACAACGCCTCGTTCGTGACTCCGCAGATGGCCGCCCTGCTGGCCCAGCGCCCGGATCCGACCGCGCCGTTCGCCCTGCGCATCGCCTCGCCGATGGAGTTCCCGGAACGCGAGATCGCCTACAGCCGCGACATGTACCGCATCCTGACGGGCTTGGAGGGCAAGCTGGGCGACAACTGGGAATGGGCCGCCAGCTATAGCTACAGCCACCTGTCCACGACCGAGGTCCAGCGCGGCGACATCTCGCGCCGCACCTTCGTCGAAGCCTCGACCCCCAGCATCACCGACCCGACGCGCTGCGCCAGCGGCAACCCGCAGTGCGTGCTGATCACCAGCCTGGACACCTGGTCGCCCGAGCTGATCGACTTCCTGCGCGTCGACAACATCAGCTCGACCAACATCACGGAAAAGATCGCCGCGGCCCAGATCACCGGCGACCTGTTCACCCTGCCGGCCGGCGTCGTCGGCTTCGCGGCGGGTGCGGAATACCGCTCGGTCGAAAGCGCCGACAACCCGGCGCCGGTCCTTCTGGACTTCGCCTCCGCCGGCTTCGGCGAGCGCAACGCCACGCGCGGCGAATACGACGTCAGCGAAGTCTACGCCGAGGCCATCGTGCCCCTGCTCAGCAACGTCGGTTTCGCCGAATACGTCGGTCTGGAGCTGGCCGCCCGTTACTCCGACTATTCGTCCGCGGGCGAGGTCTGGACCTACAAGGCCGGCGGCGAGGCCAAGCTGAACAGCGACTGGCGCCTGCGCGCCCTGTATCAGCGCGCCGCCCGCGCCCCGAACATCTATGAGCTGTTCGGCGGGATGGTGAACACCTATCCGGCGATGATCGATCCCTGCTCGGCCACGGCCAATCCGACCGGCGCCGTCGCCGCCCTGTGCGTCGCGCAAGGCATCCCGGCGGGCGTCATCGGCTCGTATCAGCAGAACGGCGCCGCGCTGGAGGCGCGCCTGGTCTCCAACCCGAACCTGAACCCGGAAACCTCGGACACCATCACCCTGGGCTTCGTCTTCACGCCCTCGGCCGTTCCGGGCTTCAACCTGACCGTCGACTATTATGACATCAAGATCGACGACGCGATCGAACGTCTGTCGGGCGGCCCCGGCGGCGTGCTGAACGCCTGCTTCCAGAGCAATGACGTCAACAGCGTCTACTGCCAGACCTTCACCCGTTCGCCCACGACCTACGAGATCATCGACTGGGGCGTGCCGCTGGCCAACGTGGCCCAGCTGCACACGGCGGGCGTCGACTTCGCGGCCAACTATCGCTGGGACATGGACAACCTGGGCTGGGGTGGCGACGCCGCGCGCATGACCGCCAGCCTGCTGGGCACCTGGGTGCAGAAGAACACCCTGCAGCCCAACCCCCAGGCGGCCGAGGTTGACCGCGTCGGCACCGTCGGCGGCGACACGCCCGCCATTCCGGAATGGCGTCTGACCGGCAGCCTGGGCTGGGCCAGCAACAACCTGAGCGTCACCTGGCGCACGGAGTTCATCTCGGAGCTCAAGGACCGGAAATACGCCACGGCCATCCTGAACGGCTCGGCCAATCCGACCGCGGGCATCACCCATCCGACGGTGGACGCCTACTTCTACCACCACCTGCACGCCGCCTATAATTTCGGCGAGCGCTACCAGGTCTTCGGCGGAGTCCAGAACCTGTTCGACAAGGAGGCGCCCCTCCTGACCTCGCCTATCGAGTCGAACACGGATCCGAACACCTATGATACGATCGGCCGGTATTTCTACGCCGGTCTGTCGGTTCGGTTCTGATCCTCGGACGAAGACGGGAGGGCGTGCCTTGGCTCGCCCTCCCACGCTTCGCGCATTTCGGGCCCCGGCGCGTGACGGCGCGACGGCTTCCCTTTCTGTCGCCTCGTTTCAACGATGGCGCTCAAGGTTTTGTATTCATGAATGACTTGTCGGGCATTGACCGCCTTTCGGCCCAGGGTGGCCGAGCCTCGGTGGCGGATCGGGTGCTGAACGCCTTTGACCTGCACCGGCATATTGCGGTCAGCGGCGACATCCCGGTCGGCAGCCCCATCGACGGCTCGGTCCTGGGTGGCCTGAAAGCGGCCCGCCCCGCCGAGATCCAGACCGCCATCGCCGCCGCTGCGGCCGCCTTCCCCCAATGGCGCGACACGCCGGCCCCGGTGCGCGGCGAACTGGTCCGCCTGCTGGGCGAGGAACTGCGCGCCCACAAGGAAGAGCTGGGCGCCCTGGTCAGCCTGGAAGCCGGCAAGGTCACCTCCGAGGGCCTGGGCGAGGTCCAGGAGATGATCGACATCTGCGATTTCGCCGTCGGCCTGTCGCGACAGTTGCACGGCCTGACCATCGCCTCGGAACGTCCCGGCCACCACATGACCGAGACCTGGCATCCGCTGGGTCCGGTCGGCGTCATCTCGGCCTTCAACTTCCCCGTCGCCGTCTGGTCGTGGAACACGGCCCTGGCGCTGGTCTGCGGCGACCCGGTGATCTGGAAGCCGTCGGAAAAGACACCCCTGTGCGCCCTGGCCTGCCAGTATCTTTTCGAGCGCGCGGCCAAGCGGTTCGGCGCCGCGCCCAAGGGTCTGCATCAGGTCCTGATCGGCGGCCGCGAGGCGGGGCAGGCCCTGGCCGACAGTCCGGCGATCAAACTGGTCAGCGCGACTGGCAGCACCCGCATGGGCCGCGAACTGGGCCCGCGTGTCGCCGCCCGCTTCGGCCGCACCATCCTGGAGCTGGGCGGCAACAACGCCGTCATCGTCGCGCCCAGCGCCGATCTGGAGCTGGCCATCCGCGGCATCCTGTTCGGCGCGGCGGGCACCGCCGGCCAGCGCTGCACCACCACCCGCCGCCTGTTCGTGCACGACAGCGTCTATGACGCCCTGGTGCCTCGTCTGAAGTCCGCCTACGCCGCCATCACCATCGGCGATCCGATGCAGGCCGGCGTCCTGGTCGGCCCCCTGATCGACGAGGCGGCCCGCGACGGCATGGTCGCCACGCTGGACAAGGCGCGCGCGTCCGGCGCCGTGATCTCGGGCGGCGAGCGCGTCGAACTGCTGGAGCTGTCGGGCGGCTTCTATATGCGCCCGGCCCTGATCGAACATCCGGCCGACGTGACCAATGTGATGGAGGAGACCTTCGCCCCCATCCTGCACGTGTTCCGCTACACCGATTTCGAGGATGCGGTCCGTCGCAACAACGACGTGCCCCAGGGCCTGTCGTCGGCCATCTTCACCACCGACCTGCGCGAGGCCGGCCGATTCATTTCGGCGGCGGGCAGCGACTGCGGCATCGCCAACGTCAACCTGGGCACCTCGGGCGCCGAAATCGGCGGGGCCTTCGGCGGCGAAAAGGAGACGGGCGGCGGACGCGAATCCGGCTCGGACTCTTGGAAGGCCTATATGCGCCGCCAGACGCACACGATGAACTATTCCTCCGACCTGCCGCTGGCCCAGGGCGTCGACTTTCCCATCTGAGCCCGATCCCCGAGGGGCGGTCGCCGCTGGACGCGGCGGCCGCTTCGGGCTCAACTGATCGTCAATCAGACGAACGGGGGAGGGCGGCCTTGGCCGGACCGCTGGCGGGCATCCGCATCATCGAGATCGCCGGCATCGGCCCCGGCCCCTTCTGCGGCATGATGCTGGCCGACCAGGGGGCCGAGGTCATTCAGGTCCACCGCCCCGGCGCCGCGCCCGATCCGCGCGACCCGCTGTCCCGATCCCGCAAACGGGTCGAGGCGGATCTGAAGACGCCGCAGGGCGTGGCCCGTGTGCGCGACCTCGCCGCCGGCGCCGACGGCCTGTTCGAGGGCTTTCGACCGGGCGTGATGGAGCGGCTGGGCCTGGGCCCCGACGTGCTGCTGGCCGACAATCCACGCCTGGTTTACGGCCGCATGACCGGCTGGGGCCAGACCGGACCGCTGGCCCAGGCGCCGGGCCACGACATCGATTACATCGCCATATCCGGCGCCCTGCACGCCTTTGGCCGGGCAGGGGACAAGCCGACGCCCCCGCTCAATCTGGTCGGCGACTTCGGCGGCGGCGGCATGCTGCTGGCTTTCGGCATGGTCAGCGCCCTGCTGGGCGCGCGCCGCACCGGCCGGGGCGAGGTCGTCGACTGCGCCATGACCGAGGGATCGGCCCTGCTGATGAGCATGATCTGGGGCTTCCGCCAGACCCTGGGCTGGCGCGACCAGCGCGGGGTTAACCTGCTGGATACCGGCGCCCATTTCTATGACACCTATGAAACGGCGGGCGGCGGCCACATTGCGGTCGGCGCGATCGAACCCCCGTTCTACGCCGCCCTGCGCGCCGTGGCGGGCGTCGCCGACGACCCCGCCTTTGACGCCCAGTTCGACCCGGCGGCGTGGCCGGCGCTGAAGGACAGGCTGGCGGCCATCTTCCTGACCCGCACCCGCGACGACTGGTGCGCCATGGCCGGGGCGCACGACGCCTGCATAGCCCCGGTCCTGTCGATGGCCGAGGCGCCGAACCATCCCCACAACCTGGCCCGCGGCGCCTTCATCGAACGCCAGGGCGTGGTCCAGCCCGCCCCCGCGCCCCGTTATCGCGACGACCCGCCGGCCCCGCCGCGTGCGCCCGCGCCGCTCGAAGAATAAGGCCGAGCGCCGGCCCGAACCGATCGACCATCATCCCCGATCCTGACAACGTCGACGTTTCCGGGCCGAATTGTGCATTCGGCCATCCGCGCGCCAGACCGCGTTATGATGGGCGCTGGCCTTTCCCATCGCCGACCCCGAAAACAGCGGTCCCTCCGCCTCCGGGATTGCACGGTTGCACTGCTTGCACTGTTTTTTTCCGGGGGTGCAGTGCAACGGCCGCGATCAGGCCGCCGACTCGTCCTTGCCGATCAGGTCCTGCAGATAGGGTCGGGCCGCGACGATGGCCTGGCTGCGGTTGGTCACCGCCAGCTTCTTCAGAATGGCCGAGACATGCTGCTTCACCGTCCCCTCGGTCAGATTCATGTCCCCGGCGATCTGCTTGTTCAGCTTTCCGTCCGACAGGGCCGTCAGCACACGCAGCTGGGCGGCGGACAGCGAGGCCAGCCGCCGATGGAACTCGGCCACGTCCGGCGCCGGGGCCTGGGTCTGCGCCGGAAACACCGTCTCGCCCCGCATCAGGGCGCCGACCGAATTGACCAGGGTGTCGACCGCCGCGCCCTTGCCCAGATAGCCCGACACGCCGAACGCCCGCGCCATCGACACCGAATGGGCGTCGGTGCGCGCCGAGACGATGGCGATCTTGGCGTCCGGCAAAATCTGCTGCAACCGCAACAGGGCCGCGAACCCGGTCACGTCCGGCAGCATCAGGTCCAGCATGACGACCTTGATGCGCGAGGCGTGGGCCCGCGCATAGGCTTCGGCGTCCGCCGCGGTCGTGACGCGGCCGACGTCCATATGCGGATAGGCTGCGCGGATGGACAGCTCAAAGGCCTGCCCGACCAGGGGATGATCATCGACGATCAGGACGATCCAACGCACGCCTGTTACCTGCTTCGGCGACGGACCGGGGGCTCCGCCAAACGCTACTTTTGTCTAACGCCACTAGGGACGGAATCCGTTCCCGCGAGCAAGCGTGACCATATTGAACCCTGTGGGCCGAACTTTGTTCGATCCGAACCTATAACTTTGGTTCGATTTAGCCCTTTCTGGCGGTCGGTCTGGTCGACTTTGCCCAGAACGTGGATGATTTGGACGCCAACGACGCAACACACCCTCGTTGGAGAAGACAAATGTTCCTCAAGACCGTCACCGCCGCCGCCGCTCTCGCCGCTGTCGCCGTCGCCGCCCCGGCCTTCGCCCAGTCCGCCTCGACCACCGGCACGGGCTCGATCACCATCGTCCGCCCGCTGACCGTGACCAAGAACTCGGACCTGCAGTTCGGCACGGTCGTCCGCCCGGCCTCTGGCAACGGCACGGTCGTCATCAGCAACGCCGGCGCCCGCTCGTTCACCGGCGGCATCACCGGCCTGGCGACCGGCGCGACCCCGGGCGCCGCCCAGTTCACCGTCGAAGGCGAAGGCGGCCAGTCGGTCTCGGTCACCGTGCCGCAAACCTTCCAGCTGGTGAACGGCTCGGACAGCCTGCAGGTCACGACCTCGAACAACCTGTCGGGCTCCAGCCACACCCTGAGCAACGGCCTGGGTTCGTCGGGCAACATGACCTTCCGGGTCGGCGGCACGGTGCCGGTGTCGAACGGCACCCCGCTGGGTGTCTACACCGGAACCTTCACCGTCTCGGCCTCTTACAACTAAGCCGGGATCCTCCAGGCTGATCGGGGCGTCGTAACCTTGCCGGTTAACCCGGCGGGCGTGCGGCGCCCTTGGTCTGTCCCGCAGTAGCTTTTCGGGTGAGTGCATGTTCAAGCGTCTGATCGTCCCCGCCGCCGTCTCCCTGCTGGCTCTCTCTCCGCTGGCGCTGGCCGGCGCGGCCCAGGCCCAGGTCGGCGCGGACCTGAACATCTCGCCCAAGCGTGTCGTCTTCGATCAGGGCGAGCGTTCGGCCACCGTCTATATCTTCAACCAGGGCGACCGCGAGGCGACCTACACGGTCGAGCTGGTCGACCGCGTCATGCTGCCCTCGGGCGAGATTGTCGCCGCCGCCGACCGCGCCGACATCGCCTTCTCCTCGGCGACCGATTTCGTCCAGTACACGCCCCGTCGCATCACCCTGGCGCCGCGCGCCAGCCAGGCGATCCGTGTCCGGGCTCGTCCGGCCGGACAGGGGCAGGGCGAATACCGCACCCACCTGACCGTCACCGCCCTGCCGGCCGAAACCACCGGCTTCACCGCCGAACAGGCCGCCGCCACGGGCGATGAGGGCCTGTCGATTCAGGTCGTGGCCCTGTTCAGCATCTCCATCCCGGTCATCCTGCGCGAAGGCGCCGTCGACGCCCATGCGGGGATCGAGAACCTGGCCGTCGTGCCGTCCAGCGAGACCGGCGGCCGCCCGGCGCTGTCGCTGGACCTGGTCCGCCTGGGCGCTAACTCGGTCTATGGCGATGTCGAGGTTCATGCCGGTCAGGGGTCTTCGGATCGCCTGGTCGCCGCCGTGCGCGGGGTCGCCGTCTATCCGGAGACGCCGCGCCGCGCCGTGCTGATCCCGCTGCCCGACACCGTCGCGCGCGGCGAGCCGGTGCGGATCGTCTATCGCGATGACGACGTGAACAAGGGGGCGGAGCTGGCCACGGCGACGCTTCTGGCCCCGTGACGCGCCATCCCTGGTCGGCCAGCGTCGCCTGGGGCGCGCTGGCGGCCCTGGCCTTCACGACCCCGGCCGATGCGCAGGAGATCGTCCGCAACCTCGTCGCCTCGGCCCAGCCCGACCCCTTCACTGCCGACGACCTGCTGTGGATGGAGGTCAAGGCCGACGCCTTCGAGCTGACGGAATCGATGAATGTCTATTCGTCCCGCCGCGGCGTCTATGTGCCGCTGGGCGAGTTCGCGCGCGTGCTGGACCTGGCCGTCGGCGTCTTTCCCGCCCAGCGCCGGGCCGAGGGCTGGGTCCTGTCGCCCGACCGCACCCTGGCCGTCGACCTGAACAGTCGCACCGCCACCCTTGCCGGTCGGACCTTCACCCTGGGGCCGGACCAGGCCGTCATCTATGACGACGACCTGTATGTCCGCACGGACCTGCTGGAGCAGCTTCTGCCGGTCCGCATCCGCACCGACATCAGCGCCCAGATCATGTCGGTGACCCCGACCGAGGCCCTGCCGTTCCAGCAGCGCATCGCCCGCGAACAGCGCCGCACCGGCGTCGGCCAGGGCCCCGGCATGCCGCCCGCCGAACGGCGCGAGATCCCCTACCGCCTGTTCACGCCGCCCGCCTTCGACGTGAACATCGGCGCCCAGGCCGCCCGTGACGGCAGCCAGCAATCGCACCGGTTCGATATCCGCGCCGCCGGCGACCTGCTGTTCTCGGGGATGGAGGCCTATGTCGGTTCGGACGACGACGGCCAGGTCACGGACGCCCGCCTGACCCTGACGCGCAAGGATCCGCACGGCCGCGCCCTGGGGCCGCTGGGCGGCACCCGCGCCGCGATCGGCGATGTCTATACCCCCTCCATGCCCATCGGCGCGGCGGGCTTTGGCGGTCGAGGCGTCTTCTACAGCTCCGCGCCGCTGGAGGCGCTGGATCTGGCCACGCCGCTGAATCTGCGCGGCGAACTGGCCGTCGGCGAAGAGGTCGAGCTTTACGTCAACGAGGTGCTTCAGGCCGCCCAGGTGTCGCCGCTTCAGGGCCGCTACGAATTCCTCGACGTACCGTTGACCTACGGGCTGAACACCATCCGCCTGGTCTTCTATGGCTCGCACGGCCAGACTCGCGAGGAGGTCCGCCGGATCAATTTCGGCTCGGGCCAGATCGAACAGGGCAAGGTGGTCGTGCGCCTGGGCGCGGTCGAGCAGGGACGCCTCCTGATCGATGTCGGCGGCCCGGTGCTGGACGCCGAGGCGGGCGAGCCGCGCCTGGCGGCCATGATCGACTACGGCCTGACCTCGCGCCTGACCCTCAGCGCCGGGGCCGCCCGCTATACGCCCCACGGCCAGGAGGCGCGCAGCCTGCTGACCGCCGGGGTGCGCGGTTCACTGGGGCCCGCCGCGACCCAGGTCGACGTCGCCTATGACGATCAGGGCGGGCGCGGCGTGACGCTGGGCCTGGCCGCGCGCCCGTTCGACATGGGGCTGGTGCTGCGCCACTCCGAATACGCAGGCGGCTTCATCGACGAGACGCGGCAACTGGGCCTCGTCGGCGACGCGGCCTTGCGACGCGCCACGGACGTGCGCCTGGACGGCCAGTTCGCCGGGCCCAGCAGCCTGAACATCCCCTTCTCGCTGGATCTGCGCCGGCTGGAGCGCACCGACGGCTCGCGCCTGACCACGGCCGAGGCCCGGGCCTCGGCACCGGTCAACCGCTTCTATGTCTCCAGCAGCGTGGCGATGGAGGATGACAAGCGGGTCGACTATCACCGTCGCCGCTTCGTCGGCGCCACCGACATCGCCACCATCGTCGCCGCCCGCGCCCAGCTGCGCGCCGGGGTGACCTACGAGATTTCACCGGACGCCAAGGTCCAGACCGCCTACGCCACCGCCGATGTCCAGCTGTCGGACGTCAACACCCTGCGTTTTGGCGCCGTGAAGGCGCTGGACACGGGCGAGACCACGCTTCAGGTCTCGGCCCTGCACCGGGCCGAACAGTTCGACGTGGCCCTGAACGCCGCCTACGAGACGCGGTCGGGCGATTGGCGTCTGGGCGTTCAGCTGGGCTTCGGCTTCGGCTATGACCCGTTTGATCGGCGCTATCGCATGGTCCGCCCCGGCGCGGCCCAGGGCGGCGCCGTCGCCATCAACGCCTGGGTCGATGAGAACGCCGACGGCGTCCGTCAGGCCGACGAACCCGCCGTGCCCAATCTGGTCGTCGAGACGCCGGGCGGCGCCGCTCCCACGGATTCGCGCGGCCATGTGCGGTTGGGCAATCTGGGCGATGGCGCCCAGGCCCTGGTCCGCCTGAACGCCGAGGCGATCGACGACCCCTTCCTGACGGCCGGCGCGCCGGTGATCGAGATCACGCCGCGCCCGGGTCGCACCGCCGTCATCGACTATCCCATGCGCCGCAGCGCCGAGGTCGAGGTCAATGTGGCGCTGGAGCGACCGTCCGGCCCTGCACGCCCCCTGGCGGCCCTGGGCGTGCGTCTGGTCCCGATCAGGGCGGGAGAGGTCTTCATCGCCCGCAGCGACCACGCCGGCGTCGCCTTCTTCGAAGGCGTGCCCCCCGGTGAATATGAGGTCATGGTCGACGCCGAACAGGAGCGTGTGCTGGGTCTGACCCTGGCGCGCTCACAGCGTGTCGTCGTCCCGGCCCAGGGCGGCTTCGTGCGCGTTGACGACGTGGTGGTGAAACTGACGAAGGCGTTGCCGCAATGAAACCCTGGATGACGGCTTTGGCCACAATGGCGGTCCTGTTGGCGGCGACGCCCGCAGGCGCGACGGATGACCTTCTGATTGTGCGCTACCCCGCCTCGGCGCCGACCCTGGGCACAACCATTCGCGGCAGCAGCGCCTCCACCTTCTCCATCTCTACTGCCGGGGTGGTGACGCGCACCTCGGGCAACGCCATCCGCCTGACCTCCGCATCGGTCACCCCGCCAACAGTCTATATTTATTGCGGCGATAGCAGCGCGTGCCGGAACCGGAACGTTCGCGTCCAGATTCAGCCGACGGGAAGCGCTGGCCCAGCCACCATTTCACGCCTGCGCGTGGGGGGGCTCTATGGCGGGGCCTACGCCAGTGGTTCGGCCCCGCCGGACGCCGCTTCGCTGACATTCGACCTGGTCCCAATCGGCCGCAACAGCTACGTCAGCTTCCGACTGGGTATGGACGTCTTGCTGGCGGCGAACGCAGCCGGTGGCCCGCATAACTTCAACTACGCGATCAGCGCGAGCTTCCGATGATGAGATACTTCGTCGTGTCGTGGTGCGCGGTCCTGTGTCTGACGACGTCTCCCGCCGTGGCGCAACAGACGACCGCCACGGCGGGTCTGCGCGTGATCGACGGCTACGCCGTATCCGCGACCCAGCCCATGCGTCTGGCCCGCACCGCCGGCCTGCGCACCGCGCCGACGGCGCCGGACAGCCAGCCGGACGCCCCCGCCGTGATTCAGGTCACCGGCGACGCGGGCCAGTCCTATCGCGTGCGCGTGCCGCGCTTCGTTCCGGCCGCCCAGGACGCGACCGTGGTCGAGGGGGTCAGTGTCTGGAGCGCGAACGCCGGCGACGTGTCGGACACCGGAATGGCCCGGATGGACGCCGAGGGCCGCGACACCCTGCGGGTCGTGGGCCGGCTCAGCCTGCTGGGCCTGGAGGGTGTTGCGAATGCGGTAACGGCCCTGCCTCTAAGCATCGACTACGAGTGACGCGCACGGCCTGAGGGAACCAATCGGTTCCATACCCGTCTGTCGCATCGGTATCGGAGATCGACGTTGAAACCGCCCATCCGTGACGACCGCCGTCTGCGCCTGGTTTCCTTCGTCGCCATGGTGATCACGCCGCTGCTGCTGGCGTTCATCGGCTTCGAACTGCTGCATGAGTTCCGCAGCATCCGTGAGACCCGCCGTCAGGTCGAGCAGTCGTACGAGACACGATCCCAGATCCAGAGCGTCTTCCGCCTGCTTCAGGAAGCCGAGGCGGGCATGCGCGGTTATATCATCACCGGCCAGCCCCACTATCTGGAGCCCTATGATCGAGCTCGGCGCGACCTCGATGATCATCTGACCCGGTTGGAGATCCTGTTCGATTCCCGCCAGGATCAGCGGGAGGCGCTGCGGTCCCTGAACGCACTGGCGGGGCTGCGCATCACGACTTTGGGCGAACCTGTAGAGGCGCGTCGAACCCAGGGGGCGGAGGCCGCCGCGCGCCTGGTGTCCAGCGGCGAAGGCAAGGCGGTGATGGATGAGATCCGCATCGTCATCGACCGGATGAGTCGCAACGAAGCCGCCGCCCTGCGAGCCCGCACCGAACGGGCCGAGGCGCGGTCCGACCGCACCGAACAACTGGTCGCCGGCATGTTCATGTTGCTGGTCGTCGGCGCTCTGACCGTGGGGTTCCTGATCTGGCGCTACCTTCGCACGCGGCGCAGCCTGCTGGGCGAGCTGGAGGCGATCGCCGCGCGACAGCAGGCCGTGTTCGACAGTGCCATCGACGGCATCGTCACCTTCAGTCCGGACGGCAAGATCGAGACCGTCAATCCGGCGGCCGAGCACATGTTCGGCTATACCGCAGCCGAGCTGAAGCAGACCGACGTCAACCAGCTGGTGACCTCGCCCCAGGGCACGCCCCTGGCCGAGCTCAGCAAGGCGGCGGTCAGGGAAGGCGGCATGGTGCGCGAGCTGACGGCGCATCGTCGGGACGGGGTGACCTTCCCGATCGACGTCGCCCTGACGGCCATGCAGCTGTCGTCGGGCTGGCACACGGTGACGGTGGTGCGGGACATATCCGAGCGGCGCCGGGTCGACGAGATGAAGACCGAGTTCGTCTCGACCGTCAGCCACGAACTGCGCACGCCCATGACCTCCATCGCCGGTTCGCTGGGCCTGCTGGCCGGCGGCGCGGCGGGCGAACTGCCAGAAAAGGCGGCCCGCCTGATCAGCATCGCCCAGGCCAACAGCCAGCGTCTGGTGCGCCTGATCAACGACATCTTGGACATCGAGAAGATCGAGTCCGGCCAGTTGCGCCTGGTGCTGGAGCCGATGGACTTGCGCCAGATCGCCGAGCGGTCGATCGAGGGCCTGCGCGGTCTGGCGGACAGCCTGAACATCACCCTCACCCTGCAGGACGGCCAGCCGGCGCCGGTGCGGGGCGATGCGGACCGGCTGATCCAGGTCGTGACGAACCTGCTGTCGAACGCCGCCAAATTCTCGCCCACGGGGGGAGAGGTGGTCATCTCGGTTCATCCGGAGCAGCGGATCGCCCGTCTCAGCGTCTGCGACCGGGGACCGGGCATTCCCGAGGCGTTTCGATCCCGCATCTTCAGCCGCTTCGCCCAGGCGGACAGTTCGGACACCCGCGCCAAGGGCGGCACCGGTCTGGGCCTGGTGATTTCGCGCGAGATCGCCGAGCGGCATGGCGGCCGCCTGTGGTTCGAATCCGACCCGGGCGACGGCGCCACCTTCCATCTGGACCTGCCGCTGCTGGACGCGCCGGTGGTCGCCGCGACGGACGGGCCGCGTCTGCTGATCTGCGAGGACGACGCCGACGCCGCCGACCTGCTGCGCGAAATGCTGGAGCGGGACGGCTATTGTGCGGACATCACCCCCACCGCGCGCGAGGCGCTGAACGCGGCCCGCAGCGGCGAATACCGGGCCGTGCTGGTCGATCTGCACCTGCCCGACGCCGACGGGATCAGCCTGATCCGAGCGTTGCGGGCCGGGGCTGAGACCCGCCATCTGCCGGTGGTGGTGATCTCGGGCGACACGGCGCGCGGCCGAGCGCGAGGCCGTACGCTGGAGGTCGTCGACTGGCTGGAGAAGCCGTTCGACGAGGCGCGCCTGCGCGAAGCGGTCGCCTCGATGCTGGAGGCGCCGGGCCGGCCCAAGCCGCGCATCCTGCATGTTGATGACGACGCGGACATTCTGGAGGTCACCGCCTCGGCCCTGTCGGGCACGGCGATCGTCACCGGGGTCGGCAGCCTGGCCGAGGCGCGGGCCGCCCTGGCCCAGGATTGGCCTGATCTGGTGATCCTGGACCTGGGCCTGCCGGATGGCTCGGGCCTGGAGCTGCTGGCCGATCTGGGCGACGAGACGGGGCGCACCCTGCCGGTCGTCGTCTATTCGGCGCAGGAGGGGGACGCCGCCCTGGCGCATCAGGTCGAGGCGGTCCTGACCAAGTCGCGCACCTCGCTGGCGGGGCTGGCGCGCACCGTGCGGCGGCTGACGGCCGTGGCCGGACAGTCAACAAGGGAGGGCGCGTAATGGCCCCGCTGAAGATTCTGCATGTCGATGACGAGGCCGATATCCGCGAGGTGACGGCCCTGTCGCTGGGGTTGGATCCCGACATCGAGGTCCGCAGCGCTGCCTCGGGACAGGACGCCCTGGATACCTTGTCCGGCGGCTACCGGCCCGATGTGGTGCTGCTGGACGTCATGATGCCCAATCTCGACGGGCCGGGCACGCTGGAGCGGCTGCGTGGGTTGCCGGGCTGCGAGACGACGCCGGTGATCTTCATGACCGCTCGCACCCGCAACGAAGAGCGCGACGCCTATGTCGCCCTGGGCGCCGTGTCGGTCATCACCAAGCCCTTCGACCCGATGACGCTGGGGGCTCACGTCCGCGACGTCCTGGCCGAGAGCGGGTCGTGACCGAAGACGTCCTGGCCTCGCTGCGGGCCATGTTCACCGCGCGGGCGGGGCAGGACCTCACCGTCCTGCGCCGGGCCCTGTCGGTCGAGCCACCCGCCGATCCCGCGCTGGAGCGGACCGTGCATGGGCTGGCGGGCGCGGCCGGCCTGTTCGGCCATGTCGAGATCGGCTCGGCGGCCCTGGCGCTCGACGGCGACTTCGCGGCCGGCCGGGCGCCCGATCGTGCGGCGCTTCAGGTGCTGATCCGGCTGCTGGAGGCGCTGCCGGGCGTGACGCCTAGTCCTTGACCTCCGGCGGCAGGCCGGAACGCAGGCGCTCGCGGTTCTCGCCCTGCGTACGGGGCCCCTGGCCGCGCTGAGCCTCGGTCTTGATGGGGCGATTGGCGTGGGTCCCGCCCTGCTGCATGCCTTCCAGGCCCAGAGCGTCGCCTTCGTCCATATAGTCGGCCACCTCTCCGGCCGCCGGCGGCGCCAGGGTGGCGTCGGCCACGTCCGGCGCGGCGTAGCTGCGGGCCTCGGGGTGAATGGCGGCGTTCTGCTCGCGCCCCTTGTCGTTCGGCGGCGGTGAAGGCGTGACCGCATTCTGGGCCGTCGCCTTGGTCGAGGTTACGTTCTGATGGGGCATGAGGGTCTCCTTTCCGTTTTGCGCCATCAACCGAAGGGCAGCGGCGGGGTTCCCAAGCGGAGCCTTTGTGCTCCTGTCGCGTTGGCTGGGGAACAAGGAGCGCCCCATGATCGCAAGTCCCGTTCGCGCCGCCGCCGCCACGACCGTCATCGCCGCCTTGCTGGCCGCCTGTTCGCCCCCGACCGAGGAGCCGGCGCCGGCCCCCATGCCAGACGCCGCGCCTGCGCCGACGGCGACGGACATGCAGGCCGTCAGCTACGCCTGCGAGAGCGGCCGGACCGTTGCCGTGCGCTATCCGGACGCCCAGAGCGCGGTGCTGACCTATGACGGGCGGGCGGTGACGCTGAAGACGGCGACGTCCGCCAGCGGCGCGCGCTATGCGGGCGAGGGGCTGGAATGGTGGACCGCCAATCGCGACGGGCAGGAAACGGCGACCCTGCGTCGCCTGGGCCCGAACCAGGATGTCGGCGTGGCCGTGCTGGAGCGGTGCGCCCGCCCGGCCTCGACCCCGGCGCAGCCGCTGCCGGGTCCGGGGACGCCCACGCCGGCGCCCGGCGGCGTTCTGCCGGTCTCGGCGCCCTGCAAGGGCGGACAGCTTCGCCTGACCAATGAAGGCGGCGACGCCGGCATGGGCAATCGGGTCGCGGTCATGGGTATTCAGAACACCGGCCCTCAGCCGTGCAGCCTGACCGGCTATCCGACCGTCACCCTGCTGGATTCCAGGGGACAGGCGCTGGCTGTTCGCGCGGACCAGAATCCGGGCAACTATTTCCGTGGCGGCGCCGCGCCCAAGCCTGTCGAACTGCGACCTCAGACGCGGGCCTATTTCGATCTGGCCTGGAACGTGGTGCCCCATGAAGGGCAGGGCGAGACGGCCTGTCCGTCGGCGGCGCGCATTCGCCTGACGACGCCGGGCGACGCGACTGCGGTGACGCTGGCCCAGACCTTCACCCCGTGTGGCGGGCGCGTGCGCGTCAGCCCGTTCCGGCCGGTGGAAGCGGATACGCCTCCGTCTGCGGCGCTGTAGAACGGCGCTGGAAACGACCTGGGATTCGGCGTAACCCGGCACTGAAACTGCAGCCGAGGCCCCATGCCGGACAATTTCTATGATCGCGTCGCCCGCGAACTGGCCGATATCGACGCCCAGGGCCTGACTAAACCCGAGCGGGTCATCGGCTCGCGCCAGGGATCGGTGATCGAGGTCGCGGGCCGCAAGGTGCTGAACTTCTGCGCCAACAACTATCTGGGCCTGGCCGGTGACGAGCGCGTCGTTCAGGCGGGCATTCGCGCGCAGGAAAAGTGGGGGGCGGGCACGGCCTCGGTCCGCTTCATCTGCGGCACGCTGGAGATCCATAAGGAACTGGAACGCGCCATCGCCGACTATCTCGGCTTTGAGGACACCATCCTGTTCGCGGCCGCCTTTGACGCCAACGGCGGCATCTTCGAGCCGCTGTTCGGGGAAGAGGACGCCATCGTGTCCGACAGCCTGAACCATGCCTCGATCATCGACGGGGTGAGGCTGTGCAAGGCGAAACGCTATCGCTTCGCCAACTCGGACATGACCGAGTTGGAGGCGCAGCTGAAGGCGGCGCGCGAGGCGGGGGCCCGCAACATCATCATCGCCACCGACGGCGCCTTCTCGATGGACGGCTACATCGTGAAGCTGAAGGAGATCCGCGCACTGGCCGACGCCTATGATGCGCTGATCATGGTCGACGACTGCCATGCGACCGGCTTCCTGGGCCCCAAGGGGCGGGGGTCGTTCGCGCACAATGGGGTGGCGGTGGACTTCGTCACCGGCACCTTCGGCAAGGCGCTGGGTGGGGCCATGGGCGGCTTCATCTGCGCCCGCAAGCCGGTGGTCGAGCTGCTGAAGCAGCGGGCGCGGCCCTATCTGTTCTCGAACGCTCTGGCGCCGGCCGTCTGCGGTTCGTCGCTGGAGGCCATCCGCATCGCTGCGGGCGAGGAGGGCGACGCCCTGCGGACGCAGCTGTTCGCCAACGCCGCGCGCTTCCGTTCGGCCATGACCCAGGCGGGCTTCGACCTGTTGCCGGGCGAGCATCCGATCGTTCCCGTCATGCTGGGCGACGCCAAGCTGGCGCAGGACATGGCGGCGCGGATGCTGGAACTGGGCGTCTATGTCATCGGCTTCAGCTTCCCCGTCGTGCCGCGCGGTCAGGCCCGCATCCGCACCCAGATGTCGGCGGCGCATACCTTCGAACAAATTGATCAAGCGGTCGCGGCGTTCACGACGGCCGGCAAGGAATTGGGAGTGATCCGTTGAGCGACACCATGAAGGCCCTGGCCAAAACCCAACCCGGCGTCGGGCTGGAGCTGATCGACGCGCCGATCCCCGTCGCCGGCGACGAGGACGTGCTGATCAAGGTGCGCCGCACCGCCGTCTGCGGCACCGACATCCACATCTGGAACTGGGACGAGTGGTCCCAGAAGAACGTTCCGGTCCCCATGATCACCGGCCATGAGTTCGCCGGCGAGATCGTCGCCATCGGCAAGGACGTGGATCGCCGCCTGAAGGTCGGCCAGCGCGTCTCGGCCGAGGGGCATGTCATCGACCTGAATTCCGAAGCGGCCCGGGCGGGGCATTTCCACTTGGATCCGGCCACGCGCGGCATCGGCGTGAACCGGCAGGGCGCCTTCGCCGAGTATGTGGTCGCTCCGGCCTTCAACGTGATCGAGCTGCCGGACGAGGTGCCGTTCGAGATCGGGTCGATCCTGGATCCGTTCGGCAACGCCGTGCACACGGCGCAGCAGTTCGACCTGCTGGGCGAGGACGTGCTGGTCACCGGCGCCGGGCCGATCGGCATCATGGCGGCCGCCGTGGCGCGTCATGCAGGCGCGCGGACCGTGGTCCTGACCGACATCAACGACTACCGGCTGGAGCTGGCGCAGAAGGTCGCGCCGGGCGTCCGCACGGTGAACACGACGCGGGAAGACCTGCACGACGTCATGAAGGAGCTGGGCCTGAAGGTCGGCTTCGACGTGGCGCTGGAGATGTCGGGTTCGCCCATCGCCTTCAGGCAATGCGTCGACACCCTGATCATGGGCGGCGGGCTGGCGCTGCTGGGCATTCCGTCGAAGCCGACCGAGACGGACTGGGGCGCGATCATCCTGAAGGCCCTGACCATCAAAGGCGTCTATGGGCGCGAGATGTTCACCACCTGGCGCAAGATGCTGGGCCTGCTGAAGGCCGGGCTGGATCTGCAACCGCTGATCACCCACCAGATGTCGTTCGAGAACTACCGCGAGGGGTTCGAGGCGATGAAGTCCGGCAAGTCGGGCAAGGTGGTGCTGAATTGGGATCAGGCCTGATCCCAGTGACGGCCGTTCTGGCGTTTCTGGAGGGGCAGGGGACCGATGGCGCGGGCCGGACGGTGTTCGACGTGCTGGCCCTGAACGACGCCGCGCTGGAGCATACGCACGACTTCATCCAGTGGCTGTTCCCGCTGATGGAGCCGTCGCAGGCCGTGCCCGGCTCGCCCGTCCTGACCGAGGGTGAGGCGGTCGCCATCCGCGAGTCGATGCTGGCCCAGTGCGCGCTGGCGGCGGCGACGGATCGGATGGTCGCCTTCTATGGCGCGACGAAGGACTGGCTGCGGCCCAGCGACCACAACCATCTGCGGATCACGCGGATCATCCGCTCGCTGCGCCTGTTGCGCGACGATGCGACGGCGGACGGGTTCCGCGACGCCGTGCTGAACCACGTCGAGGCGATGCGGGCGCCGGTCAGCGCCCGCAGCCGGGGCTACTGGCTGACCGCCTGAACCGGCGACTTGCCGGTGGCCTTGAAGACCACCACGGCGAACAGCAGCATCGACAGCAGGATCACCACGCCCGACAGCGCCAGCAGCGGCTGGGCCACGGCCAGACCGGGCTGATACTGGGTCAGGACGATGGCCAGGCTGGGAACCATCAACATCACGCCGACCAGGCTGAGCCAGAAATGCGCCCTGGGCAGCACGCCCACGGCGGCCTGGGGCGCGACACGATAGAACAGGCCGTAGATCGCCATCGACACCCAGCCCAGCAGGTTCAGGTGGGCGTGGGCGCTGGAGGCCAGATGGTTGTGGGTGGCGCCCATGACATTGCCCCAGATCATGCCGATCAGGGCGGCCAGGACCGCGAGTCGCAGGAAGGTGTTGGAAAGGGCCATGGGTGCGCTCTTATGGCGAAGGTTTGCCGGGCGCGCGTAATAGGCGAGTAACGGCGGTCTTTCAATTATCAGTTTTGTAATCCCGCAGCGCCCGGATCAGAGCGGTCTCGAACCCGGCCGCCTGGGCGCCGGGGAGGTCCAGCAGGGCGCCGCTCTCGAACAGGGCGAACACCGCCGGGTGGACGTAGGACGAGCGGCACACGGTGGGGGTGTTGCCCAGCAGGCCGGCGACCGCCTTGACGCAGACCGTCACCTTGCGTTTCGCATCGGTGGGCGAGGTCGGCGGCCCCATGTCGCGCAGGGCGCGGGCGGCCGAGACGGTGCCGGCCCAGGTGCGGAAATCCTTGGCCGAGAAGTCATCGCCCATGGCGGCGCGGATATAGGCGTTTACGTCGTCCGAGGTGACGACACACAGGTCGCCCGCCGGATCCCGGTATTTGAACAGCTGCTGCCCCGGCAGTTCGCGCAGGGCCCGGATCACGGCGGCCAGGCGACGGTCGCGGACGCTGACCCGATGCTCGACCCCGCTCTTGCCCTTGAAGGCGAAGGTCAGGGCGGCGCCATCCATGTCGAGATGGCGCTTGTGCAGGGTGGTCAGGCCGTAGCTGCGGTTCTGGCGGGCGTACTGGGCGTTGCCGATGCGGATCAGAGTCAGCTCCAGCAGGCGCACGGCGGTGGCCAGCACCTTTTCCCGGCCGGGCCCGCGCCGGTCCAGATCGGCCTCGACCTGACGGCGGAGGCGCGGCAGGGCGCGGGCGAAGGCGGGCAGGCGATCGAACTTTCCCGAGGCCGCATGAGCGGTCCAGTCGGCGTGATAGCGATACTGTTTGCGGCCCTTAACGTCGCGGCCGGTCGCCTGGATATGGCCGGTGGCGCGAGGGCAGATCCACACGTCGGTCCAGGCGGGCGGGATCACCAGGGCGCGGATGCGATCCAGTGCCCGGGCGTCCTTCACGGCCGCCCCCCTGGCGTCGAGATACCGGAAGCCCCGGCCCGAGCGGCGGCGATACAGGCCGGGCTGGTCGTCGCTGCACCAGGTCAGGCCCTGGGGCGGATCCTCGAGCGGGAGGGCGGTCACACCCCGACCTCGCGAAGACGGGCGCGCAGGTCGTCGATCCAGGCCCTGGCGTCGTCGCCGCCCCACAGAAGCCAGGCGATATAGCCGGTCGAGGGCTTGACCGGATCGGCCCAGGCGCGGGCGCGCCTGTCCACCGCGTGGCGCGCGAAATAGCTGTACATCGACTTGATATCCCGGTCGCTGACCAGGTCTCGGTCCATCAACCGGGTTGCGCGGCGGACGCCGACCTCGGTGCCGCCCCGCCCGTGCCGCTTGCGCAGGGCCAGCCCCTGTTCCGCCGCCTGGGCCACGGCGAGGGGCGGCGTGCGCTGGGCGTCGTCGAGGACGGGGTGGTCGAACTGGGCGTCGGCGAACACGGGCGGCTCCGGCGGGACGGGATGGGCAAACGACGGATGAAGGGGGCGGTTCCGCGCGCTACGCCTGCGAGCGCCCTTGACCTTCTACGGCGTGGAGGCGACGAGCGGATCATGAACTATCGCCACAGCTTCCACGCCGGGAATTTCGCGGACCTGGTCAAGCACGCCCTGTTGCTGTGGCTGCTGGCGCAGCGGCGGGCGGCGGGGCCGGTGACGGTGATCGACACCCATGCCGGGGCGGGCCTGTACGACCTGACCGGCGACGCCGTGCGTTCGAAAGAGGCCGAGGCGGGGGTGGTGCGGCTGATGGCGGCCGATGATCGTCCGCCGCTGATCGCCGCCCTGGCCGATCAGGTGGCGTCGCTGAATCCGGGCGGCGGGGTGCGTTTCTATCCCGGCTCGCCGTTGCTGGTGGCGCGATCGATGCGGCCTGGCGACCGCTATGTCGGGTTCGAGCTGAATCCGCCGATCCACGACCTGCTGGTCGAAACCCTGGCGAAATGGCCGGTGGCCGAGGCGCGGGCCGGCGACGGCTATGAGGCCGCGACCGCCGAGGCGCGCCGGAGCAAGGGCGCGCTGGTGCTGATCGATCCGCCGTTCGAGCGGCCCGACGACTATCTGCGCGCGGCCGAAACGGCGTCGGCGGTGGTGCTTGCCGATCCCGCGGCGACGGTGGCGATCTGGACTCCGTTGAAGGATATGGAGACGCTGGACGGCTTTATCCGGCGGCTGGAGCAGGCCCGCGCCGGATCGGTGCTTGTGGCCGAGGCGCGGCTGCGGCCATTGAACAATCCGATGAAGATGAACGGCTGCGCCATGGTGGTGGTCAATCCACCGTCGGGGACCGAGGCGGCGGCGTCCGAAATCTGTGACTGGGTGGCTGCGACGCTGGGCGACGCCGAGGGCCGGGCCGAGGTGTGGCGGACGGGTTGAGCCCGCGGCCGTTGCACTGCACTGCAATCGGAAAAAACAGTGCAATGCAGTGCAACAGTGCAATCGCGGAGCGTCGTGAAATCGAGGGCGCTGTGCGGCGGCTGTGACATGTCGCCAGCATGCGTCACGCGCGGGCCAAGGCGTGTCGATGATGTCGAGTGAGGGGTAGGCCCCAGCAAAAACAGCAATCTGTGCTGGTCGGCCATCGCATCGGACGCGGTCGGTATGGCGCCGTCAGGGTTCGATCACTTCGCCCGGTTCATACAGGTGAGGCTCGAAGGTGGCGACGGCCAGGATCGGCCCCATGGCCTGCACGACCGAGGGATGCCGGGTCATGGCCTTCCAGTCGTCGGCCGAGCGCCAGACCGCGTGATTGGCGACCGTGCGCCCGTTCAGGCCCCGGTGCAGGGTGGCCGAGATGAAGCCGGGCAGCGTGGTCTGGGCCCGCGCCAGAACGGTCAAATGCTCCATCAGGACGTCCTGACGGCGAGGCTCGCATTTGAAGATGTTGATCAGAACCACGACGGAATCGTCGATGGAGTCGGACGCCCGGTCGAACGCCTGATCGGGGGTTTGTTCGGAGGTCGAAGACTCTGACATGGCGATCTCTCCGACGCTTGCCGCTTTGCGTCGGAGCCTGTTGTATCTCAAACCGGAAGGCGGCGCCGCTCCCCATCATCGCTTTTCCCGGCGCCGGAGCCCGACATGACGCGTATCGCCATTCTGGAGACCGGCCAGCCGCCCGAGGGGTTGCGCGACCGGTTCGACGACTATCCCGCACGGTTTCGCGCCCTGCTGGGCGAGGGTGTGCCGACGGTGCGGTTCGATGTGCAGGCAGGGCGCCTGCCCGAGGACCCGGCCGCCTTCACCGGGGCCATCGTCACCGGTTCGGCGGCGGGGGTCTATGACGACCATCTGCCGTGGATCGGCGCGCTGACCGACTGGCTGCGCACGGCGCGGGGGCGGGTGCGCCTGCTGGGCATCTGTTTCGGCCACCAGATCATGGCCCACGCCTTTGGCGGGCGGGTCGAGAAGTCGGACAAGGGCTGGGGCGTCGGTCTGCATGCCTATGACGTCGTCGGGCATGAGCCGTGGATGCATCCGCGCGCGACGCGGCTGGCCATTCCCGTGTCGCACCAGGATCAGGTGGTGGCCGCGCCGTCCGACGCGCGGGTGATCGCGACCAGCGCATTCACGCCCTATGCCGGGCTGGCCTGGGGGCAGGACGCCGTCAGTTTTCAATGCCATCCGGAATTCCAGCCCGACTATGCGGCGGCCCTGATCGAGGGTCGGCGCGGGCATCGCATCCCCCAGGCGGTGGCCGATGCGGCGATCGAGAGCCTGGGCCGACCGAACGACCGGGCGGTGCTGACGGCCTGGATCCGCGCCTTCCTGCTGCTGACGCCGCCGCCCGTGGAGGGAGAGGGCAGCGGTATATGACCGCTGTTCCGTCAAGGCTTGCGCAATAACTGCAAGCTAGGCTGCGCGGATGGTTCGGCCCGTCCTGCTGGCGTTTTTCGTCGCCGCCGTCGCTTTCTCGCCGGTCGGCCAGGACGGCGCGACGGCGATGGCGACACGCGTGGAGCCCACGGCGGCCCGGTCGCTGACCTCGGCCGAGCTGGCGTCCGCCGTTGAACGTCGCGCCCGGGCCGCCAGCTTTACATCGCTGGACATCTTTGGTCAGGCGGCCTTGCGCCGGGATGATCGGGAAGGGCTCAGTCGGCTGGATCACGTGGTCTGGCTGCGATCCAACCAGGGTGATTTCGACGCCGCCCGGCGCTGGAACGCAATTCTGACCGAACGGGCCAGGCAACAGGGCGACGCCCGATATGCGCAGATCGCGCGCCTGAACGCCCTGGAGATCCTGCGCCGGACCGGCGACGTCCCCGCCCGCGAGATCATCGCCGCAGAGGCGGCGAAGGCCCGGGACGACTGGTTCGTTCACACCCGCGCGGTCAGCGTCCACGCGATGCTTCAGGTCGAGGACAGCCGCATCAATGACGCGCTGAGGGCGCTGGCGGAGATCGAGACCACCGTTCCGGCTCGGGATCCCCATGCCCGCATCGCCATGACCCGACTGTGGGAATCGGCCAGCCTGGCGTCGATGGCCCTGATCGATATCGAAGGGGCGACGCGGGCGTTCCAGAAATATGAACTGGACTACGCCATGCCGGGCTATCCGCGCCCGGATTTCGACAGCCTGTTCAACCTGGCCTTCCTGTCGTTGCAGGTCGGGCGGCCGGACGATGCGCAGCGCTACGCCGACGCGCACCGCCGAATGACGGCCAGGAGCGAAAGCGACGGCGTGGCGGTGTTCGACGCCCATCTGTGCGCGATGATGGCGGACCACCGGGGCCAGTCGAGAGAGGTCCTGGCGTGCCTGGCCCCGCTGGGCGAGGACCTGGGCGAGGGACGGTTCTGGGCGCAGTATCTGCTGCCCCTGCGGGCCGTGGCGCAGGCGCGTCTGGGCCAGATCGAAGGCGCGCGCCGCGACATGGCGGACATCCGCGGGTTGGTGGCGACCGGCGCCTTCAGCGAGGAGGAGGCGATCCGCCTGCCCACGGTAGAGGCCGAGCTGCTGTTCGCCGAGGGGCGCAGCCATGAGGCGTTCGGCGTGCTGAGGGACTTTGAACGCGATCAGTCCGTCATCGCCGCGCGCCGCTTTTCGGCCGGCGTCGGCCAGATCACCGACCAGATGCAACACAAGCTGGACGAGCGCCGTCAGCAGCTGGAGATCCAGCGGGCCAATGTGCAGCTGCAACGGGGCGTCATCGGCATCGGCGTCGTGTTCCTGAGCTTCGCCCTGGGCGCGCTGGCCTGGTTCTGGAGGCAGTCGAAACGACTGCGCGCCGCCCGGGAGCGGGCCGAGGAGGCCAATCGGGCCAAGAGCGAATTCCTGGCCAACATGAGCCACGAGATCCGGACGCCGCTGAACGGCGTGGTGGCGATGGCCGACACGCTGCGCCGTCGCGACCTGGCGCCGGCGGATCGGGATATGGTGGAGATCATCCGGTCATCGGGCGCGACGCTGGAGCGGATCCTGTCCGACATCCTGGACAGCGCCCGTATCGAGTCGGGGCAGCTGACGCTGGAGAAGACCGCCGAACCCTTGGGCGCGCTGGTGCGCGAGACGGTCGGTCTTTGGCGCGAACGGGCCGAGGCCAAGGGCGTCGATCTGATCCTGAGCCTTGATCCCATGCTGGATCGCACGGTCGAATGCGACGGCGTGCGGCTGCGTCAGGTTCTGACGAACCTGATCAGCAACGGCCTGAAATTCACCGAGACGGGGTCGGTCAATGTGACCGTGGTTCCGGCCGGCGGCGACGCAGTCCGCTTCATGGTGTCGGACACGGGCGTCGGCTTTGACGCCGCAAACAAGGACCGGGTCTTCGGGCGTTTCCAGCAGGCCGACGGCTCGATCACCCGGCGGTTCGGCGGGACGGGGCTGGGGCTGGCCATCTCGCGCGAGTTGGTCGAACTGATGGGCGGGGCGCTGGACTGCGACAGCGCGCCGGGGGTGGGCTCGACCTTCTGGTTCGAGATCGATCTGCCGGCGGTCAGGAGGGCGGCGGCCGAACAGCCTGCAGGCGACGAGGTTGTGGCGATTGAGGGCGGCTTCAGCGTGCTGCTGGCCGACGATCATCCGGCCAACCGCCGGGTCATGGAGATCATGCTGGCGCCCGCAGGCGCGCGGCTGGTCATGGTGGAGGACGGGGCGCAGGCCGTGGCGGCCTTTGCCGGCGGGTCGTTCGACCTGGTGCTGATGGATGTGCAAATGCCGGTGATGGATGGCCTGACCGCCACCGCCGAAATCCGGGCGCTGGAAGCGCGCGAGGGCCGGATGCGGACGCCGATCCTGATGCTGACGGCCAACGCCATGACCGAGCACGTCGAGGCGGGGCGCACGGCCGGCGCCGACGGTCACCTGAGCAAGCCGATCACCAGCGCGCGCCTGTTCGAGGCGATCGCCGGGGCGCTGCGCGGTCAGCCGATCGCCGACGCCGCGCAGGTCGACGCCTGAAGCCCTGAATCGTCACGACCTAGGGCCATTTCACCACGGGCGGCATGGAGCTGAGGATCGAGTCGACGTTGCCGCCGGTCTTGAGCCCAAACATGGTGCCCCGGTCGTACAGCAGGTTAAACTCGACATAGCGGCCGCGTCGGACCAACTGCTCCTCGCGCTCGTCCGCCGTCCAGGACTCGGTCATCCGGCGCGCGACGATGCGCGAATAGATGTCCAGGAACGCCGTGCCCACGTCCCGGGTGAAGGCGAAGTCGCGGGCGTGGTCGCCGCTGTCGTGGTGGTCATAGAAGATGCCGCCGGTACCGCGCGGCTCCTGGCGGTGGGGCAGATAGAAATACTCGTCGCACCAGGCCTTGTATCTGGCGTGCCAGTCGGGGTGGTGGGCGTCGCAGGCGGCCTGCATGGCGGCGTGGAAGTCGATGGTGTCAGGGTGATCCTGGCGCCGGTCCGCGTCCAGTACAGGCGTCAGGTCGGCGCCGCCGCCGAACCAGCTCTGGGTCGTGGCGATGAAGCGGGTGTTCATGTGCACGGCCGGCACGCGCGGGCTGACCGGATGGCAGATCAGGCTGACGCCCGTGGCGAAGAAGCGCGGGTCCTGGGACGCGCCGGGCACGGTGCGGGCGTAGTCGGCCGGAAACTCGCCGAAGACGGTCGATACGTGGACGCCGACCTTTTCGAACAGGCGGCCGTGCATCATGCCCATGACGCCGCCGCCGCCTTCCGGGCGATCCCACGGCGTGCGCACGAACCGGCCGGGTTCGCCGGGGAAGAGGTCGGCCGGCGCCGCGTCCTCCAGCGCCTCGAACGCGGCGTGGATGCGGTCGCGCAGGGTCTCGAACCAGGCGCGGGCGTCGGTCTTCTTCTGATCAAGGGTCGGAGCGGCGTCGGTCATGGGCGGCTTGAACCATATCGCCGCCGCTGTCGCCATATGCGGATCGGTCACTTGATCGGCGGCGAGGATCGGTCACTGTCACGCTCGTTCGATTTCAGGGGAGCCATCCATGATCCGTCACGCCCTTCTCGCCGCCGCCTCGGTGCTGGCCTTCGCCGCGCCCGCCGCCGCCCAGGACCGGGCCGCCGTGCTGGAGATCCTGAAGACCACGCCGCTGATCGACGGGCACAACGATCTGCCATGGGCGCTGCGCCAGACCTATAACTCCGACCCCTATGCGATCGACCTGACCGGCGACCGGTCGCACGACACCAAGCTGCACACCGACATCCCGCGCCTGCGCGAAGGTGGCGTGGGCGGCCAGTTCTGGTCCGTCTATGTCCCCGCCAGTCTGGAGCCGGTCGAGGCGGCCAAGGCGACGTTCGAGCAGATCGACGTGGTCCGGCGCCTGGTGGCGGCCCACCCTGATGTTTTTGAGTTGGCCGTCACGGCCGACGACGCCGAACGCATCCACAAGGCGGGCAAGATCGCCAGTCTGATCGGTATCGAGGGCGGCTATTCGATCGACGATTCGCTGGGCCTGCTGCGCGAGTTCCACGAGGCGGGCGTCCGCTACATGACGCTGACCCACTCCAAGACCACCAGCTGGGCCGACTCGGCGACCGATGCGCCGAAATGGGGCGGGCTGAACCCGTTCGGCGAGACGGTGGTCAAGGAGATGAACCGCCTGGGCATGATGGTGGACCTGAGCCACGTCTCGCCCGAGACCATGGCCGACGCCATTCGCGTGTCCGAGGCGCCGGTGATCTTTTCCCACTCGTCCGCGCGAGCCGTGACGGACCATCCGCGCAACGTGCCCGACGATATCCTGCGCCTGATGCCGGCCAACGGCGGCGTGGTGATGGTGACCTTTGTGCCGGGCTTCGTCAGCAGCGCCCAGGGCGAGTGGATGACGGCGGTCCGGGCCGAGGCGGCCCGGCTGGGCGTCAGCGCGGACACCGGGACGCCCGATCCGCGCCTGACGGCCTGGGCCGAGGCCCATCCGCGTCCGAAGGCGACGATGGAGGACGTGATCGCCCACATCCAGCATGTCCGCGATGTCGCCGGTATCGATCACGTCGGTCTGGGCGGGGACTATGACGGTGTCGACAGCCTGCCGCAGGGGCTGGAGGGGGTGGACGGCTATTCCGCCCTGCTGGCCGAACTGATGAAGCGCGGCTGGACCGAGGCGGACATCCGCAAAATCTCGGGCGAGAACATCCTGCGCGTCATGCGCCGGGTCGAGGCCGTCGCCGCCGCCAAGATCGCCGAGCGCCCGTCGCTGGAGCGCCTGCCGGACGCGTCGCCGGAGTAAAGTTTGCTGACTTCACAGTGGATGTCGCGAGATATCCACTAATCCCGCTCATCCCCGCGGAAGCGGGGACCCAGTAAGAGCGCCGGTCGACGGACTTCCTATAAGTCTCAGCATCTGAAGCCAAAGCACTGGGTCCCCGCTTCCGCGGGGATGAGCGGTGGTGAAGTCGCAACATGTGGTGCAACGCGATCCGAGCCTTTCACGCCAAGGGACGAAGGACTCTACCGCTGCGGCAGGCCGTCCGTCTGCCTCAGCCCCTCCCACAGGGCGATCCCTGCGGTGACCGACAGGTTCAGCGAGCGGGCCTCGGGCCGCAGGGGCACCACCACCCGCGCATCCGCGGCGGCGTGGACGTGGTCGGGCGCACCGGCGCTCTCCTTGCCGAACAGCAACACATCATCCGGACGGAAGGCGAAGTCGGACAGCGGCGTCGCCCCCTTTGTCGTGAACAGCACCAGCCGCCCCGGCGGGCGATCGCGCGTGAAGGCGTCCCAGTCCGCATGCCGCGTCATATGGCCCAGCGGCCCATAGTCCAGCGCCGCACGCTTCATCGCGCGGTCGTCGAAACGGAAGCCGGTAGGCTCGATCACATGCAGTTCGACACCGAAACAGGCGCTGAGCCGGATGCAGGCGCCGACGTTTTGCGGGATGTCCGGTTGAAAAAGGGCGAGACGCATTCTAAGGCCCTCATACGCGCGGCTTGAGGGCTTGTCGCGGCCTGAATTGCGACCGTTTCGCAAGAAGCGTCAGCAGCTTGCGGCCATCAGCCGCAAAGCCAGGCCGGGGCGAACCTCGCAAGGGTCGGCTAAAGGATCGTGCCGAAAAGAGTCGGCGCCCGCCCGGGCGTCGTACGCGGCGTTCGAGAGGTGAGACGTGGCCGAATCGGTCGTGACAGCTGAAGGTGAGGGCCACGAGGCCACTCGCCGCGACTTCATTCACATTGCGGCCGGGGCGGCCGCCGTGGGCGCTGGCGTGATGGTGGCGTGGCCGCTCATCAACCAGATGAACCCGGCCGCCGACACCCTGGCCCTGGCGTCGATCGAATTCGATCTGACCAAGGTGCAGGAAGGCCAGCAGGTCGTCATCAAGTGGCAGGGCAAGCCGGTCTTCGTCCGCTACCGCACCCCCAAGGAAATCCAGGAAGCGGTGAACACCCCGCTTTCGGACCTGAAGGATCCGCAGCCCGACGCCGAGCGCGTCAAGGAAGGGCACAGCCAGTTTCTGGTCGTCGTCGGCTCGTGCACCCACCTGGGCTGCGTTCCGACCTTCGGCGCGGGCGATTTCGGCGGCTGGTTCTGCCCCTGCCACGGCTCGCACTACGACACCTCGGGACGTATTCGTAAGGGCCCGGCCCCGATCAACCTGGTGGTGCCGACCTATGAATACCTGTCCGACACCCGCGTGAAGATCGGCTGAGGACGGACCGAGAACCATGAGCGATCACGAATCCACATACGTCCCCAAGACCGGCGTCGAGAAGTGGCTGGACAGCCGCCTGCCGATCATCCGCTTCGGCGCCGACTACATGTCGCTGCCGACGCCGAAGAACCTGAACTACTGGTGGACCTTCGGCGGCATCCTGGCGCTGTGCCTGGTCACCCAGATCGTGACCGGCATCGTGCTGGCCATGCACTATACGCCGAACGTCGACCTGGCCTTCGCCTCGGTTGAGCGCATCATGCGCGACGTCAACGGCGGCTGGTTGATCCGCTATGTGCACGCCAACGGCGCGTCGATGTTCTTCATCGCCGTCTATCTGCACATGCTGCGGGGCCTCTACTACGGCTCCTATAAGGCGCCGCGCGAGATGATCTGGATCGTCGGCTGCGTGATCTTCTTCCTGATGATCGCCACCGCCTTCCTGGGCTACGTCCTGCCGTGGGGCCAGATGTCCTTCTGGGGCGCCGAGGTCATCACCAATCTGATCGGGGCCATCCCGGTCATCGGCGAGCCGATCCTGATCTGGCTGCGCGGCGGCCCGGCGATCGACAACGCCACGCTGAACCGCTTCTTCTCGCTGCACTATCTGCTGCCGTTCGTCATCGCCGGCTGCGTGGTGCTGCACCTGTGGGCCCTGCACCACGCCGGTCAGAACAACCCCGTCGGCATCCTGATCCCCAAGGATCGGGCCAAGAAGGACCTGGTGCCGTTCCACCCGTATTTCACGGTCAAGGACGGCTTCGCCATCATCCTGTTCCTGATGCTGTTCGCGCTGTTCGTCTTCTTCATGCCGAACGCCCTGGGCCACGCCGACAACTACATCCCGGCCAACCCGCTGCAGACGCCGGCGCACATCGTGCCCGAGTGGTACATGCTGCCCTTCTACGCGATCCTGCGCGCCATTCCGGACAAGTTCGGCGGCGTGGTGGCGATGTTCGGCGCCATCGGCGTGCTGTTCGTCCTGCCGTGGCTGGATACGTCCAAGGTGCGCTCGATGCGCTATCGTCCGACCATGCGGACCTTCTTCATCATCTTCCTGGTGGTGGGCGTGGGTCTGGGCTGGTGCGGCGCGCAGCTGCCGGACGCCCAGGTGGTGCCGGGCATGCCCAGCTTCACCCTGTTCGATGGCCAGCTGAACAGCTACCTGTGGCTGACGCGCTTCTTCACGGCCTACTATTTCGCCTTCTTCCTGATCATCCTGCCGCTGGTGGGACTGAAGGAGACCCCGCTGCCGGTTCCGGCGACGATCTCCGAACCGGTCCTGCCGGGCGTCGAAACCCAAGCCGAGAAGGGCTGATCGCGATGTCGCTTTCCATTCGCACCACCCTGACCTCGATTGCGGCTGCGGTCGGCCTGCTGGCCGTCGCCGCTCCGGCGCTGGCCGCCGGCGGCGCGGCGCACCCCCGCTCGGGCGGCTTCAGCTTCGAAGGGCCGTTCGGAACCTTCGATCAGGGCCAACTGCAGCGCGGCTACAAGGTCTATCGTGAGGTCTGCGCCTCGTGCCACAGCATGAGCCTGGTCCACTTCCGGAACCTGGGCGACCCGTCGGGGCCGTTCTACAATCCGAAATACGCGAACCCGAACGACAACCCGGTCGTGAAGGCGCTGGCCAAGGAAATCCAGGTCCCGGACATCGACAGCGAAACCGGTGAGGCGCTGATGCGCGACGCCGTTCCGGCCGATCGTTTCCCGAGCCCGTATCCGAACGCCACGGCCGCGGCGGCGGCCAACGGCGGCGCGGCCCCGCCCGACCTGTCGGTCATGGCCAAGGCCCGTCACGACGGCGCCAACTACATCTACTCGCTGCTGTCGGGCTATCGCACCCCGCCGGCCGGTCTGAAGATGACGTCGACCCAGCACTACAACCCCTATATGGCGGGCGATCTGACCCCGTTCTGGGAAGGCGAGGGGCATGCTCCTCCCGGCGGCTTCATCGCCATGCCGGCGCCGCTGCAGAATGGCCAGGTCACCTATGACGACGGCACCGAGGCGACGGTGGATCAGATGTCCAAGGACGTCGCCGCCTTCATCGCCTGGACGTCCGAGCCGAAGATGGTCGAGCGCAAGCAGGCCGGTCTGGGCGTGATGATCTTCCTGGCGCTGTTCGCGGGCGTGACCTACGCCAGCTATCGCCGCATCTGGAAGGGCGTGGGCCACTAACCCTCGCCATCCCGGCCGAACGATCAAGCCCGCTCCGGTTCGCCGGGGCGGGCTTTTCTTCGGCTTGCATCGATGAACGAAAAGTACTTTATTGTATAAAGTGAAATCGAGGATCGACGGTCATGAAGCGACTGATGACGGTGGCCGTTGCCGCGACGGTGCTGGGTGGGGCGATGCTGGGCGCCGCCGCGTCGCCGACGATGGCGGCGGCAAAGGCGGCCCAGAATGGAGAGGCCCGGGACGGGGCCACGCGCAAGGCCGCCATGGCGAAACTGGCCTTCATGCATGGCGAATGGCGCGGCCCCGCCGGGGGGATCAACCCCGACCGTTCCCGCTTTGCAGTGACGCAGACCGAACGGATCGGCCCGATGCTGGACGGCGACATTCTGGTGATCGAGGGGCGCGGTTACAATCCCGACGGCACGACAGGCTTCAACGCCTTCGCGGTGATCTCGTGGGATGCGGAGACGGACGCCTATGAAATACGCTCCTATGCACGGGGCCATGCGGGCGCATTCCCGCTGACGCTGACCGACAACGGCTATGTCTGGCAGGTCCCGGCCGGGCCGGGAACCATGCGCTACGAGGCCGATGTCACCGACACGACCTTTCATGAGGTCGGCGACTTCGTGATGCCGGGCCTGCCCCCGCAGCGCGCATTTGAAATGACCCTGACGCGCCTGGGCGACACTGACTGGCCGGGCGCCGATCCTGTGTCGCCCACGCCGTGACCCGCCTGCGGATCGGCGTCGACAGCGGCGGCCGACGACCTTAGGGTCGCGGCTTCGTCGTTCCACGGGGGAGTCTTTCCGTATGCGTGCTGTTTCGTTCGTCGCCGTCCTGCTGGCGTCCGCCTCCCTGTCGACCCTGGCCGTGGGCCAGGACAGCGGCTTTGACGCCGCCCGCCTGAACGAGCATGTGCGGGTGCTGTCGGACGACAGCTTCGAGGGACGCGGCATCGCCACCCCGGCCGAAGACAAGGTCATCGCCTATCTGAGCGAACAGTATGCGGCCGCAGGATTCCAGCCGGGCGGCGAGAACGGCGGCTGGACCCAGGCGGTGACGCTGAACCGGTTCACGGTGTCGAACATGCATGGCGCGCTGAAGCTGGGCGACTGGAGCCTGCCGCTGGTTCAGGGCCAGCAGATCGTGGCCTCGACCCGTCTGCCGGGCGCGGCCGTCGATCTGAAGGACGCGCCGCTGGTCTTCGTCGGCTATGGCGTCAAGGCGCCGGAACGGAACTGGGACGATTTCAAGGGCCAGGACCTGAAGGGCAAGATCCTGGTGGTGCTGGTGAACGACGCCGACTTCGAGGAGCCGGCGCTGGACACGTTCGGCGGCAAGGCCATGACCTATTACGGCCGCTGGACCTACAAGTATGAAGAGGCGGCGCGCCAGGGCGCGGCGGGCGTCATCATCGTGCATGAGACGGCCCCGGCGTCCTATGGCTGGGCCACCGTGACCAATTCCTGGACCGGGCCGCAGTTCGACATCGTGCGGACCAACGCGGCCGCCGAGCGCGTGCCGCTGGAGTCGTGGGTTCAGCGCGACGTGGCGGTGGATCTGTTCCAGCGCGCCGGTCTGGATTTCGAGGCGTTGAAGGTTCAGGCGCGCAGCCGCGACTTCCAGCCGACGCCGCTGACCGGCGTGACGCTGGACATGAAATTCGATGTGGCGACCTCGCAGATCACGACCCACAACATCATCGCCCGCCTGCCCGGCACGACCCATCCGGACGAGACCATCCTGTACACCGGCCACTGGGACCATCTGGGCACGGCCGAGGCCACGGCCGACAGCGACGGGATCTTCAACGGCGCGGTGGACAACGCCACCGGGACGGCTGGCCTGATCGAGATGGCGCGCCTGTACGGCGCCGGGCCGCGCCCACAGCGGTCGATCGTGATGCTGTCCTTCACCGCCGAGGAGAGCGGGCTGCTGGGCTCGGAATACTATGCCGCCAACCCGATCTATCCCCTGGAGAAGACGGTCGCGGGCTTCAACCAGGACGCCATGAACGTCTATGGCCGGGTCACCAAGCTGGGCGTCGTCGGCTATGGCCAGTCCGATCTGGACGAGCGCATGCAGGTCGTGGCCGAGGCGCAGGGCCGTGCGATCCAGCCGGACGGCAATCCGGCGGCGGGCGGCTATTTCCGGTCGGACCACTTCCCGCTGGCCAAGCGCGGGGTGCCGATGGCCTATGCCGAGGGCGGCGGCGAGTTCCGGGACGAGCCGATCGCGCCGCGCATCGCCGCGCGCGATGAATACGGCGAGAAACGCTATCACCAGGCCGACGACGAATGGTCGGCCGAATGGGACCTGAACGGGCAGATCGAGGACCTGGAGGTCTATTACCGGATCGGCCACGAACTGGCGAACAGCCGCGACTGGCCGGCCTGGAAGTCGGGCTCGGAATTCGGCCCGGTGCGCGCCGCCAGCGACGCCGTTCGTCGTTGATCGGTCGCATTACGAAAGCTTAATGCGCCCCGCCACGGCAGGGCCTTAGGCTAAGAAAAACCTCAGGGGATGAGACACTTCATGATCCGCCGCCTTCTCGGCGCGACCGCTGCCGTCGCGCTTCTTCTTTCCGCCGGGGCTGCTGTCGCCCAGGATATTTCCGCCGAACGCCTGTCCGACCACATCCGGACCTTGGCCGACGACAGCTTCCAGGGCCGGTTTCCCGGCAAGGTCGGCGAGGAGCTGACCCTCAAATATCTGCAGGCCCAGTATGAGGCGATGGGCTATCAGCCCGGCGGCCCGGACGGGTCGTGGCTGCAGCCGGTGGATCTGGTGCGCTATACGCCCAGCCGCGCGCCGACCGTCAGCTGGAAGGGTCACGACGGCGTCGCGCACACCCTGACCTCGGCCACCGACATCACCCTGCGCCCCCTGACGGGCGAGGGCGCGATCCAGATCGCCGACGCGCCGGTCGTCTTCGCCGGCTTTGGCATCGTGGCCCCCGAGCGGGGCTGGGACGACTATGGCGACATGGACCTGGCCGGGAAGATCGTGGTCATCCTGCGCGGCCAGCCGACCGCGTTCGGCGAGGATCCGAACTTCTATGGCGCGGCCGAGCACAAGCAGGCCGAGGCGTTCAAGCGCGGCGCCCTGGGCGTGCTGACCCTGGTCGAGGGGGAGGGCGCCGAGGGGCGCTGGCGCCGGGCCGCGTTCGGCGCCAGCCGCGCGCGCATGACCATCGCCGGAGCCCAGACCGTGAGCTTCAATGGCTCGCTGAACGGCCCGGCGGCCCAGGCCATGGCCGCATCGCACGGCGGCCAACTGGCGGCCTTCGTCGAGAAGGCCAAGCTGGGAGGGGCGTTCAAGGCCATGGACACCGGCGTCAAGCTGAGCCTGGACATCGCCGAGAACCGCGAGGTCATCCGCTCTCACAATCTGCTGGCCAAACTGCCGGGCACGACGCGGGCCGACGAATACGTCGTCTATTCAGCGCACTGGGACCACATCGGCCTGAGCGACAAGCCGAACGACGCCGGCGACGCCATCAACAACGGCGCCTGGGACAACGCCTCGGGCACGGCCGGGGTGCTGGAAGTGGCCCGCGCGCTGAAGGCCGGGCCGGCGCTGGCGCGCAGCATCATCTTCCTGCACGTCACGGCGGAAGAGCAGGGGCTGCTGGGTTCGCAATGGTACGCCGAGAACCCGGTCTATCCGCTGGCCAAGACGGCGGCGGACATCAACATCGACATGCTGCCGTTCACCCCGGCCACGACGACCGTCGCCCTGTTCGGCATCGGCAAGTCGTCGCTGGAGGATGATCTGGCGGCGCTGGCGGCCAAGCAGGGCGGGCGAACCATCGTCGGCGACGGCGAGCCTGAGCAGGGCTTCTACTACCGCTCGGACCACTTCAACTTCGCCATGGGCGGGGTGCCGGCCATCATGCCGTGGACCAGCGTCGACTTCGCCCAGGGCGGCGCCGCGGTGGGCAAGCCCTACTATCTGAAGCAGATGGAAGACTTCTATCACGGGCCGGAAGACGAATGGCGCGCGGACATCGACTACACCGCCGCCGTCCAGAACCTGCAGCTGCTGGTGCAACTGGGCCAGCAGGTCGCCAACAGCGATCAGTGGCCGCAGTGGAAGCCGGACGCCGAGTTCCGCGCCCTGCGCGAACAGACGGCCGACCAGCGCAGATAAGGCGTTGGCCTGAGTGACCGCGACGGGGCCCGGCTGCAACCGGGCCCCGTTTTCTTGCGTTGCGGGCGGATGAGATACGCCGCCCTGCTGCTGATGTTCGGTCTCGCCGCCTGTGGGCGCGAGCCGGTCAATCCCCCCACCGAACCCGCCGCCCCGGTCGCCGAGACACCGGGCGCGCCGCTGCCGCCCCAGCCGGGGCTGACCCCGACCGTGCCGGGCACGGGCCCGGCCAGTTTCGTCGGTCGATGGGCGGCCAACGCCGCCTGGTGCGCGGCGCCGCAGGGGGAGAAGCGCCCCATCGAGATCACGCCGCTGCGGTTCGAAGGCTATGAGAACAGTTGCGCCATCGACGCGATCGACCAGACGGCCGGCGCCTATGAGGCGGCCCTGACGTGTCAGTCGGAGGGCGAGACACGGCGCGAGCGGGTGCGCATGGCTGTGTCGGATCAGACACTGACCCTGACGTGGCTGGATCGGCAAGGGGCGCAGGTCAGCCTGACCAAATGCACCACCCTGGCCGAGACGACCGAGCGGGCTACCGCTCCGTAGGGCGCTGACATGCTAAAAGCCCTCCCCTCGAGGGGGAGGGTTGGGTGGGGTGATCGCGCTGCCGTTTCCGCACAAAAAACGGGAGGCGAGGGCGAAGGGCGCCACCTCCAGCGCAATGGCCGGAAACCTCCCGCCTTCACCCCATCCCCGACCCTTCCCCCTCGAGGGGAAGGGAGGGTTAGCTTAGTTGTTGAACAGGAAGTGCATTACGTCGCCGTCCTTGACGACGTAGGCCTTGCCTTCGGCCTTCATCTTGCCGGCGTCCTTGGCCCCGGTCTCGCCCTTGAGCGCGACATAGTCGTCGTAGGCGATGGTTTCGGCGCGGATGAAACCCTTTTCGAAGTCGGTGTGGATCACACCCGCTGCCTGGGGCGCCGTGGCGCCGACCGGGATGGTCCAGGCGCGCGCCTCCTTGGGACCGACGGTGAAATAGGTCTGCAGGCCCAGCAGGTTGTAGGCCTCGCGGATCAGGCGGTTCAGGCCGGGTTCCTGCAGGCCCAGGGTTTCAAGGAACTCGGCTTGTTCCGCGTCGTCCAGCACGGCGATCTCGGACTCGATCTGGGCCGAGATCACGACCGAGTTGGCGTGGTCGGCGGCGGCGCGCTCGGCGACGCGGGCCGACAGTTCATTGCCCTTGTCGGCCGAGGCTTCCTCGACGTTCGAGACATAGAGCGCGGGCAGGGCGGTCAGCAGTTGCAGCATGTCCCAGGCCTTCCGGTCCTCCTTGGACACCTCGGCCAGGCGGGCGGGCTTGCCGGCGTTCAACTGGGCCAGGGCCAGATCGATCAGCTTGAGGGTCAGCTGGCTTTCCTTGTCGCCGCCCTTGGCGCGTTTCTCGACACCGACCCGGCGACGCTCCAGGCTTTCCAGATCGGCCAGCATCAGCTCGGTCTCGATGATCTCGAGGTCGGCCAGCGGGTCGATGCGGTTCTCGACGTGGGTGATGTCGTCGTCGACGAAGCACCGGGCGACGAAGGCGATGGCGTCGCAGTCGCGGATGTTGGCCAGGAACTGGTTGCCCAGGCCCTCGCCCTTGGACGCGCCGCGCACCAGGCCGGCGATGTCCACGAAGGTGATGCGCGACGGGATGATCTCCTTCGAGCCGGCGATCCCGGCCAGCACGTTCAGGCGCGGCTCGGGCACGGCCACGTCGCCGGTGTTCGGCTCGATGGTGCAGAACGGATAGTTGGCGGCCTGGGCCGCAGCCGTCTGGGTGAGCGCGTTGAAGAGGGTCGACT
>Ga0160473_100281_pt1 | contig 42038 bp, 62 predicted proteins | sample HID1975I_E11MG_FD_108217 | JGI IMG/M metagenome (GOLD analysis project Ga0160473, IMG submission 108217) | Enriched soil microbial communities from UW Madison campus, WI, USA - HID1975I_E11 MG | ecosystem: Environmental > Terrestrial > Soil > Unclassified | place: USA: Madison, Wisconsin... | reverse complement strand
GTCTGCCTGCATCTCGTTGAAAAAGCCTGTACCATTGCCGGTTTCACAATCGCCAACCAGATCACCCGCTGTAAGGCCCTGAATGTCTGATCTTTCCGCACACACCCCGATGATGCAGCAGTAGCGTGAGATTCGAGGTTCAGGCCGCGCCACAAGCGGCCTACGCTTCCGGTCTGTCTAATACGGTTCGGCCAGTTTCAGCGACTTTCACCCAGTAAAACCGAGAAGCTTTCGAGCAGTTTTAGACAGCCTCAGCACCCCCACCCTGGCGTTCTGCCAACGATGATCCGGCCTGGCTCATCACTCCCCATCCCCTCCCACGATTCGTACTTGAACAGGCCGATGTGATAGGCCTCTTCGAACTCCATCAGCGCCCAGTAACGAGCGGTCTCGGACAACTCGAGCATGTCGACCAAGTTCTCCGAACTGACTTCGCGTCGGCGGTGAGCGGCATAGGCCATTTCATCGAGCACAGCGGCGCGCCCATCTGGATCGGTTACCAAGGAAAATTGGTCGTTCAGCTCATCTAACCAAGCTTTCGGTATCCCCTCCATCATTCTGCCCTGCACCACCAGGACTGCGCGTAGAGCACGCCGTCGACCTCCTCCACCCCGTTGATGTTGATGCCGAGCTGGGCCATGCCGTTGACCTTGGCATCGTGCAGCCTCGGGATGATGTCCGGCCCTGGCGACGGGTTGAACACCCAGGCCTGTGTCGATACCCGGCCCAGCGGCTCGCTGTGGTGATCGCCGATGTGGATGTCGGCACGCAGAGGCGTGATCTTCCCAAGCTGATTTGAAGGGATAGCCATGCCATTGACGCGACGGCGCACAAGAAGGAAGTACATAGGGCACCAATACTGTACATAGATACAGTATCGTATGCGCAGATTCTGAGTCCCGGCAAGGCCGGTTAGCCGAGCGGCATCAGATCATCAGCCCAAGGTCACACGGGCCTCATGCTGGCCAGGCAAGATTATCCGTCGCGCCAGACTTTTTGCCGCTGTGGCAGAATGCATTTTTTTGCGACAAGGATCAGTCCTGTGCGTGTTATCCATGCGGCATCTCTCGTTCTTCTCGTCAGCCTCGCAGGCTGCGGTACGAACTCCGTATCGCCTGCCATCTCCGGAAATCCGGGAGTGCAAACGGGAATTGGCCCTGATGGTTACCCAACCTTAATCTCGCTGACGATCAACAAGCCTACGATTGCGGGAGCGAAGGTCAGAGCCGCATGCGCTAGGAGCCAGATGAACGACCTTGAGGGCGCTCCAGTCATTTCTGGGACATCGGTCCAGGCGTCCGCCAAGAGCTCCTTCTACTTTTCTCCAGCGGGAATCTCGAAGCCTTTCAGATACTCATTACTGATCAGCGGAGAAAGCCAGACGGCTTACAAGTTCGATCGGCTCCACTACATCAACGACGGGAGCCAAGGAGGCCAGATCAAAGCTTCGAGTTATTGGTCACCGGAGTATGTAGTTCAGGAGTTAGAAAGCATTGCGGATAGAATTGATGGCTGTGTGAGTAGCAGATAAACAATGCGACTCTAGACTAGCAGTCTTGCGCAGGCCGTAGGCTTAGTGAAGAGGCGGCAAATCCTTGCCTCTGGCCTTGGCGATGACGCGGAGCTGGTAATCGGACACGACCTGGAACAGCGACTCAGCCAGCAGACGCAGGCGCTCGATCTCCTCCGCCGGCGCGCCGCGATTCTGGGCTTGGTGATACTCACGCAGGGCGTCGATAGCTTGCTGAATCAGCGGCTCACCGGCCTCAACCATCCCTATGAAGGTACGCTTGTCCACGTCCCTGCCCCGATTACTTGATCAGGGCATTATAGGACGCCTCGCATAGTTCACCTGCTATTCGGGCTTGGTCATAAGCTTTCGCCAGCTCTCCCGCTCGAGCATCAGCCCGTGTGAGCAGGTCGGAGAGCACCATGGCGGCGCGGGTGGCTGTCTCGCCTCTGGCGACAGCGGCGGCGTCCGTGCCGGGGCAACCGACGGTGGCAACAAGCCGGGAGGCGTCACTGCGCAACCGCTGACCAGCAGCATCGGCGCCAGTAGCGCCTGCATCAGCAATCGTTCGTTCTTCTTGGGCATGGGCTCTTGCCTCCTCCTGCGCCACGGCGCGTCGCTGTTCTTCCTGGCGAGCGCTGCGCTCGCCGATCACCTCGGCCAGGCGATCGCCGCTGTCCCGCTCTGCTGAATTGGTGGCGGCTTCGTTGCGCTCTACCGATCGCCCGTGCTGATAGGCGACCCAGTAGGACGAGATCACCACTGCTATAACGAGCAGTCGAACAACCCAGGTATTCACGCCAGCACCCGCAGCGCCAGGTCATACAGGGCCTGACGCTCAGGCGAACCATGCGGCACCCTGCCCGTCTGCCCGGTATTAATGACGCTTCCGATATCGCGAATACGGCCGGCGTCAGCCATCTCGTTCAGTCCGCGCTTCGCCCACCACCAAGCCGCCGACTGGGCGGCATGTTCGGGCTGTTCGAGCAATTCCGGCTCTTGCTCCAGAGGCAAGCCAAGACCAATGCCAGCATTGCGGTAGTTGCTTCGCCCGGTCACCTGCAGAAGCCCGCGGCCTCGGTAACGCCAGCCGTCACCAGAGGACTCCGCGCCGTTTCCCATCCGGCCTGAATACACGAAGTTGGCCAACCGCTGGGGATTTCTGGCGTATGCACCGGCTGTGAACGGCTCAAATCGAGAAGGCCAAGTTCGAAGTATTGCTTCTGAGCTGTAGTTCAGGTTCTCCACCAAGGCGCGCAGCTGACTCGACTCATGCCCGATCTGGGCCAGGAATGCGGCCTGACGCAGCCGGGAATCAATCTTCCAGCGAGCCATCGCCCGGTTCAACGCTGGCAAAAAAATGCCCGCGACTGGGCGGGCTTTGGGGAGGATCTGCAGCAGTTGCTGCTCCGTGATCGGCATCGCGTGGTTATCCAGTAAAAAACCCGCGCTTGGCGGGGGATTAAATGAGGATGATCAGTCGAACAGCCCGGTGGCTTGGGCCAGGCTTGCCGCCGCCTGATTGAGGAGCGATGGCGCCATGTAACCGCTCCAAAGGCCAACGCCTTGAATCAAGCTTCCACCACTACTGGCGTTAGAGCCGTTGCCCACTTCAAGCACCGTGCCGTTCGAGTAAGGGACCGAGCTGGTGTTGGCGAGGGCATACTGAGAGATGACCGAGCCATCTTCATTGTGAAGACGCAGGTAACCGGTCACGTTGTTCCCGTAGCGCGAGAACGACACCAGGCAGGGAGCATCAGCCTGCAGCTGACGGCCCGTATCGTCACCTGGTGGGGATGGGTAGCTGTGGATACGACGTGGGCCATCCCCATTTGTCGAACCGTCCGTGAACAAGCGACGGCGCAGGGTGTCGGCATTCTTGTCAGTCACCGACCACAGGTTCAGCAGCCCCGAACTCAAGTTCACCTGCGGCGATCTGAATGCTGCAATCATCGTGAACCCTGCCGTAGACAGTGTGCCAAGATCGCTGTATCGAACGTAGTCATCCACGCCTGACTGACGGATGCCCTCGTCCTCGACGTTGATGGTGCCGACAGCCACGCCAGCACCGCGGCCAGAGTGATTCACCAGCGACTCAGCAAGCGTGCTTCCGTACACCGAGAAAACCCTGATGTTTTCCGCGTTCGGGATGTCGTAGAGCGGTACGTGCACAGGGAAGGAATGATCGGGCAGATAGATTGCAGTGGTCATATGTCCTCAATACCAGCCGAGCTGGAGAATGCGCGGTTTGATGAGATTTTCGTGAATGGCCTTGTACGCGGCAGCATTTAGGTGGCCATTGTCAGCCGACAGAGACGCGGGCTTCTGCCGCATAGCCTGCTGCTCAAGGTCTTGAGCGGTGGGGGTGATGCCGGTGTGGAGCCATACCTGGGCTGACAGGATGTACGCCTCAACGTCGATGAACAGATCACCGTACCTGGCCCTGTGAGCAGCATTTACCGCGTCCAGAGTCAGGGCTTCTGCGCTGTCTGGCAGTGTATTGCTGTCATGGAAGTGGCCGAGCACCAGGCAGCGCACGATGAATGCAGCCAGCCAGTCAAACGAGGCGTCAGTCCTCGCGATGATGCTTTGCGCCCCATACTGGGGAGGATCATTCTTCCCCATCCACAGCAACACCACGTCGTTCCGGTGCTGGGGTCCAATTTCAGGAGTGAACTTGAACTCGCCTGACGAGGGAACTGCGGCGCCGTCAGTAGTGCGCGTGAAGAACATCACCGTGGAGGTGGATGCCAGGGTGCCGTGAACACCGTTTAGCCATCCCGTGTAGGCCTTCAGCGATGCACTTGGGTTGGCATTGCTCGCCGTGACCGTAACAGCGCCAGTTGATGGAATCGACCCGCCCTGAACCGTCAGCAACATCGGCACAGAGCCCAGTCGGGCAGCGATATGGGTTGATTGCTCGCCCCCCTTGCCACCGTTGTAATAGCTCGCAGCGGCATTTAGCTCCGATGTCATCGCTGCCATTTCGTTGGCGATGCCTGCCATGCTTGAGCTGCCCCACCCAGATACGCTCAACGGGTTGGCGTGGTACTTGAGCAGCTCGCCATTTCGCATGTAGGTGTCTCTCAGGTTGAGCGCAACGGAAGCACCAATGGGCTTGCCCCCAACCAGCAACTCTTTAACGTCCAGGCGCGGCAGCTTTATCCAGCCGTCAGCTTTGACGACGACCAATGGCAGTCGGTTGTTGCCTCCGAATGTGTAGGCCACCCCCTTGGCCCGGATCTTCACTTGGGGGATCTGCAGTACACCATTCACCCACTGCTGGAGGGTGTCGTGCGCAAGGCTATGCGTTCTTCCTTGGCCGTCAGTCCACAAGCATTTGCCCGATTTCGAGTCGATGACCACAAAGCCGGTGTTCGGGATTTTTCGGCCCTGGACACCCTTGGTTCTCGACTCGGTTTCTAGAAGGCGCGTGTCGACCCCATCCACGGCATCCGATACTGCTCGGACCTTAGTCGCGTTCGGGTAGCTATCCACATATACCGCAGTCCCGGCCTCATGGCGGTACACGGTCACATACTCGTCATCAGCGCTGGAAAGAACGCTGAAATTTGTGCCATCCACGGTGCCAGCCAGCCCCAGCGCCACCGATGCATAGGGCATCGCTCCGCCCAGCAAGGTCGCCAGGTTGGCCATCACCAGTGCGTTTGTCGGCCTCATGACCCCGCCACCAACATCCATCATCTTGGGAACTGGCGACAGTAGCAGTTCGTCCGTCTTGTCGATCGTTTGGGTCAAGCGTGCGAGATCTTCTGCTCCGCTCATGTTTACTCCAGGCGAAAAAAAGCCCACCGAAGTGGGCAGGGAATTAAGTGGCCGGCGCGCCAGGCCATGATCGGGTATACCAGCGCTCCAGCAGGGCGCGCAGTTGGGCGGTCATCACCGTGATTGGCATGCCGGCCAGCAGCGAGGTGAACTCAGCCTCGTCAACGATGGGCAGCTCGAAGAGTTCAAGCGTGGCCGTGTAGCGCCACATGTTTACACCCACCAGTTCAGGCCCCTGGTAGATGTCGGTGAACCTGGCGCGCGTCGGCTTAATGCCAAGCGGGCTCTTGATGGGGCAAAGAAACCAGCTGGCGTAACCGATCCCCCACTTGCACCAACCCTCAAAAAGCCGGGCCTGCGTGGCAGTCAGCACCCAGGAAACATTAACCATGGTGGGAACGCTTCCGAACCTTCGCCTCTGTCTTGCTCTCCCGCTCGCCATTGTGGTCCGAACAATAGGGCTGACCGGGGTGAAGCCATACCCCTCCCTCAGAGGAAGGGGAAGGCCATCGGGAATTGTCAGCATCCTCAAGCATCCTCTGGGGCAAAGTTGTCATCGTCGGCATAGACGCGCTCGTCGTAGTTGACCGCCTCCATATCAGCCAGGTAGTCACCCGGACTGATAGAGGTAACCAACACCGGGTAGCACCAGCGCGTCGAGATGCCGAACAGCAAATGCGGCGGCTCGATCTCCAGAGAAAGATCAGGCTCGAAGTCGATAGTCGGGATTGCAATGCGGTAATCGTCGATTCTCGCCGCTGCCCAAGGGCCACTGACAGAGCCATCAGGACGGCGAACAGCCAAGACATGGCTTTCCCCTTCGGACCATTCGAAAAACTCCGAGCTCTCGATGATCACCGGCCCTTCACCTGCGGTGTAATCGACCATGATCGCCGACTGGGCATAGCCAGGGATGTCATCCGCCACGGCGTCGTAGCTGAGATATCCACTGTTCAGCGCGTCTAGCTCTGTGCTCCAGCTGTAGCTTTTGTTCTGGTATGCCTGAGCTCTACGCTGCCGCATCCCGTAACGCCAAGCCCGATCGCGGTCGGTAACACCATCAAGGGTCATTTCCTTGACCGTCAAGAAGCTATCCCCCTGCAACTTGCACTTAACGGTCTCTTCCGCCCATGTCCTCCCGTCCCGGTACTTGATCAGCACACCGTCATAGTCGTCCGGCGCAGGCAGGGTGAATGACCGCTTCAACGAGCCATCCATGTTCTGCGGCGTGTACATTTTGCCGATCTGCGCGCGAGGCTCGTCACGAACGGGGGTGATTCGTCCGCGCTCCAAAGTGAACTCGGCAAACCCCGCTAGCAGCGCCCTGTTGATCGCCTCCTTAACGGTGCCGGTCTCCTCCGTTGCAAAGTCGAAGTAGTCACCGCGCGATAACCAGGTGGCTCCATAGCGCACGAACTCCTCGATATCCATGTCATCATCGGTTGCCCCGACGGACTTCGTAACGTATGAGACCCACGGCTCGATTCTTCGGGTTGGTTCTGGGTCCGACCAAGCACCATCTACGAGGACTGGGAGCTTGCGCGTCCCTATGACGGACACTTGGCTCTCAGACTGAGCCGACAGTTTCGTTCCGCCTCGAGCATACATCGCGATGACGGTAACTCCTGGGTACCGTAGCGGAGCCTTGTCGATGCGCGCACGCAGGCCATACCACTGAACTCGGTCCTGTTTGGTGTTGGCTGTGGATTCCTCGCCGATTCGACGAACCCGGATTTCCCCTCGCATGTAGGAAGGGAAGGTAATTGCCCGGGTAAATGCGATCTGGTCTCGGCGAGTCGCGGTGAACGTCCAGAATACGGAGGTCCAAGCCCCCGCGGTGCTGACATCTCGATACTGGGCTTCGACTTTTACACTTACCTGGCGCTGATTACCGTTCTTCTCCGTATAACGGATGAGCCCTGTCGGGAAGAAGAAGTCCAGTTCCACTCGGCGAACAACTTCACCATCAGGGCAGACAACAAACGCACCGGCCCAATCGCCTTCAGTCGTTGAACCATCGAGTGTCGCGGTAACGCCGTTGCTCTGCAGTGCGTCGAAACCATCCCATTCATCATCAACCGCCCCGGTGTCAGTCAGCCTGATGACGGTGATTGCGGAGGGGCCATGGCTCTCGTCTTCCGGTGTTTCTTCATCATCCTCGGCAGAATCGTCAGAAACCGCCGTGATACGGTAACGAAGGTCACGGTATCCAATGGATGACAGCAGATCGCCGGACTGCAGTCCAACGGCCGGGGCGCCGCCGTCATAGGTCATAGTCATCTGGGCATATTGCCCATCTGTAGCTGCCTCGGACTTCACGCCCGTCACAAACACAGGGCTTGTGCCGAGAATGTCACCTACCTCACCAGTGATGGCTAGCTCAGTGCCGGTGTACGGCGCAGCCTGTTCGGCAATCCGTAGTCGGCCACTCGATGCGCTGGCCACCAGCGGGGTACCGGCCAACGCAGCGTTCACGGCCGACACTAGGCCGGACAGGTTAACCACCGCAGTGTTCAGGACTATCGGGAAATCGCTTGCACCCCGATAAACCGTGAAGCTCAGCGGCGACACATCGAAATTGAAGCGTGCTGGTGCTGCGCTGCCAGTGACCATCGAGGCACTACCCGGAACAGCCGGAGTGCCGGCTATCTCGGGCGTGTAGCTGGCAACCACATACTCGCCGGCATTGGCTCCCGTGATCTCGATTCGCATACCCACAAAAGGCTGCAGCATGGGCAAATGGGGGCCGCTGACCACAGTCGCGCTGCCATCCACCGGAGCTGTGAACGTGTACGGATAAGGGACTTCGATGCGGGCTATCATGCCGCTATCCCAACCGAACGGGAACCATCCGGCCCCCTCCGGCACACTCAGTACCTGGTCGGCGGCGACAACTGATTGACCGCTGAACTGCTGAGCCACCGCAATAGTGGTGGTCAGCGTCAACCCGGATCCACCGGTACTTGTAGGGCCGACCTCGGTAGAGCTGTGCCACCAGAGGCGCGCCGATTCATCAGCCAAAGACTCGCCGGGCCCGTAAATCTTGTAGCGTGCGGTGCTCCCCAGGGAGGCAATCGGAGTATCGCCGATCTTCACATCGATAGGGTTGATCTCGAACTCACCAACACCAACACACAACAGGAGCTCCACCCATTGCTCTGTCTCGTTGACAAAGTAGTGTCGAGGCGGAACGAGATAGTCGGGAAAGATCCGGGTGCGGCCGGCGGCCTCGCGGATAACGTCGCCCACCTTCACCTGATTGCCTGTGGTCTTTGCCAGGTTGAGGTTTTCCCCCGCGCGACCCTGGCTTTTGGGCATCGCCAGCGGCTTCTGCGCCAGCATGATAACGCTGACGGTTACGACTGCCGCGACCACTGCCCACAACGCGAACTCCAAGCCCGACCCTTTGGGCTCCGGGTAGATCCGCACCGTGTCCAGCGGCCCAAACTCCACCTTGCCCCACCGGTCAGGCGGGATGAACACCCCATTCACTTCGATGCTAATAGGTGGCGCCGAACGCGGGGCATAACCTGGCACGTTACGCTGCAACCAGCCTTCAACGGTCATCACCTGATCGGTTCTGTGGCGCTCCAGGGGAGAGCCCTCAAGCTTGCTCGGATAGAATTCGATCACGGTGGTAACTCACTTTTAGGTACTGGTCTTGAAATCGCCGTAACGGCTTGATGGTTGCCCCACTGGGCTTCATTTCCAGGCCATGCAACCGCCCCTCAGCCTCGACAATCAGCGCAACGTGGATGCAGATGTCGCCCCGCCAAATGCAGGCGATAGCCCCCACTTCCGGCGTGCAGCGCTCCATCCCAGCGGCTTCCTGGTTCACAGCTCGGGTGAACTCCTTGGGCATGGTGTTGCGGACGAAACCCCAGCTGGGCAGTAGGCGGAGCCCGTAGATTTCATGCCGCACAGCCCTGGCCAGCCCCCAGCAATCGAAGCGCACAGGGCCTCGCCCGCCATCTTCGTAGGTGGCGGTCAGATAGCGCTCAAACATCAGATGTACCTAAGGCAAGGGGCGAAATCCAAGGTGTAGCGGCGCCTTGGCCAACCCAGGTTGATAAGGTCGTAATAGCCCGCTTGTAACTGCACGCTAGCCCCCTCCATGACTCCGCTCAGAACACTCATGCGATACGGTTTCTCAGCCGGAGCTGATAGGTCAGATGACAGGAAAATCCGGAAGACCATGGTGATCTTCTGCCTAGCCTCCAACGCCTGGTCGATCAATTGCTGAGCCACGCCCGTCACGTTGTCGATGGCAAACGTCAGCGACTGGTTGCCGCTGTTGTCGCGCTTGGGCAACGCCACATCGAAAGCTGCCGCAGTAAACGTCACCTTAGCGCCGGTCTCTAAGGTAGCCACCACATCATCGAAACCAGCGCAGATGTAGATCGGCCCAGGCCATGCCGGGCAGCGCAGTTCTAGGGTAGGAATAATCCATACCTTCTCAGACCCAGAGGCATACAGCGTTGCTATTGCGGTCATCGCCCCCTCCGCTTCAGTCCATATGTCTCTTCAAGCACCTTCGCCATCTGCCCTTGGGTTTTGATGTTGGAGACATAGGCGTCCACGAACTGTCTGCCGTCAGGCCCCGTTGTGGCTTTGACCTGGCCCGCGCGACTGGCATCTTCATGCAGATTGACCACGACCCCTTTGGGCGGAGGGCTGGCCGTCTCAGCCTGGCGATCATCCGTGGAGGGCATTGAAAAGCTCGGCACGGAAAGATCACTGGCGCCCCCGACATATCCACCTGACGCATAACCACGCTTGTTCAGCCCCTCGAGGTATCCCCTCATTCCTGGAAGCTGTACCACCTCCTTGCGAAGAACAAACTCACCGCCGTGTACAACGCCCTTAGGCTCGAACTTGCCGCCATCGCCGGTGTAACCACCGCTGGAGAACCCTGCTAACGCCATGCCGGCAACCATTGCAGCGTTGGCATAGCCGGCCGCTAGCAGCGCCGCCCCGACAGGAATGCCGCCCAAGACCGTCAACTCCGCCGGAGCTTTGGCAGCCGCGATCTGGGCATTCATGATGATCGAGGCGACCGCGAAAGCCTTCTGTGCAATGAACAGTGCTTTGTAAGCGCCGGATTGTTCACCAGCGATCTTCCCGACCATGTCAGCTGCCTGGCCAGACAGTTCACTGAAGGTGCTGACAACAGCTACCTTGTAGGAGTCCTGAATGGCGGACAGCCGCTCATTGTTCTGCCGGGTGATATCAGCAACTCGATCAAGGTATTGCTGCTCAGCGTTCAATCGCTCTTCGTTAGTGCTGGCCTGATCAGCCAAGATCTGCTCACGCAGCTCTGCCTGTAGCGCCAGCTGTTCGTCATGCCATTTCTTGAGGTTTGCCTTGGCCTCGGCGATTTTGATCAATTCGCCGGACGCACCGGAAACAGAAGCGTCCAGGCCACCGAACTGCGGAGCCTCGACGACCGTGGCTTTCGAGATCGCGTCGGCGCCAGCGCGATACTGGTCAGAATTGAGCGTACCCGCTCGCCTGGCTGCTTCCAGAACCTTCATTCGCTCGCGGGTAGTTGCGAGCAAGGCCTGTTCTTTTGTTTGCAAGCTGGACATAAGGCCGTCGTAGGCTTTCCGTGCATTCAGAGCATCGAGCTCGATCGCTTTGCCCTCCAGGCGTAGCTTGTTCTGCTCACTCAGCTTCGAGAGTTCACCGGTGGCCAGGTCATAGCGCAAGCGCCCCAGCTCCGTGGTTTCACCGAACAGTGCTACCTGCTGGGTCAGATTGGCCAAGGTCTGCTTGTAGGCGTCATTCAGGCGCTCAGCCTGACGCTGGATATCCTCGGACGCCTTTTTTGCTCTCTGCTGCGCCTCTTCAGACGCCTTGGCTGCAGCTTCCGAACCCTGAATGGCCGTGGCGAGGATTCGCCAGCCCTCGGCGGTCCCCGGATCAACCCCTTCACGCTCGATTCGACGGTTGATCTCGCGCAGGAGATCACCGCCATCACGAACAGATTGCAGGCGCTCCACTAGATTCTTGGTGTAACTGTTCCAGCCTTCGACCGTTTTCTGGTCCGGGCCTGGCATGCTCTTCAATCCGGCATTGGCGCCAGCAGCAGCGGCGGCAACGTCATCGAGCCGACCGCGCAGCATGTTGGCCACATCGCCATAATCGCCCGAGGCCTTTATTGCCTCACCATACGCAGCCGCCGAGGCGTTGATGGCTTTGGTCATATCCTCGTTCGGCTGGATGGCAGCTACAAGCTGCTGGGTAGCCGAATCAATGTCTTGGCCTCCGGCAATACGCCGATTGAATTGGGTTACAGCCTGGTCCCGCTGGAAAGGGTTTGCACCGTAGGTGTCGCCCCATTTGTCATTGGTCTGGGCGGATGCCCGAATTTCCCGAAGAGCCTTCTGTGCCGCCACTTGGGCGTCAGCCTGCTGCTGCAACACACCGTCCAGCTTGTACCTGGCCTGTTCCTTGCCAAGCTCGGCGAATTCTTTGCGAAGCTCCTCGACTGGACGTTGGAGGTCGACAGTGGCCTTCCTCGCTTTCTCGCTGTTGTCACTGAACAGCAAGTAGCTGGCTGCAACGGCGCCGGCGGTCAATGCAAGGCCAGCAGGGCCTCCCAAGACGCCAAGTAGCGCCCCGCCTGCCCTACTTGCGAGAGATGTGGCCGCATTGTTTGCTGTTTGCGCAGCCGTTTGCGCGGCGGCCGCTTGAGCATCTGCAAGGCGTGCTAGCCTCAGCCGACTCAGCGCGGCGGCGTGAGCGTCGGTGAATCTGGTAGCGGCAACCTGGGATTCCGCTGCGATTGTTTCAGCAGCAGCGCGGCGAACCGCCATGGATGCGGCATCAAGTTGTGCGGCAGTCCGACCGATCTCGGCGGACTGAGCGCTTCTGATTGCCTTTACCTGATCCCACAAGTCCTTCGTGAAGTCGAGGACTTTTCTCCCGCCGTAAGCAGCACCCAGCGTCATCGCTGAGGCTGCCAACAAATCCATGTTCTCGGCTACAAACGTAATCGCGCCCGCCAGAACCTTCGTGCTGCCGGTGGCCCCATCTGCCATACCAACCCAAGCCTGGAAAGCATTGTTCAGCGTAGTTACAGAGCTGCTAACTGAAGGGGGAATCTTCCCAAACTCATCATTCAGCGTCCCAAGCTGGCTAATTAGCGCCGGGACCAGCTTGTCGATGGTGATAAGCCCATTGTCGGCCATGGCCTTTAGGTCTTTACGAGCCACCCCCATGCCAGCTGCCAATGCACGTATTACGCGATCGCCGTTTTCGTTGACCGCGTTGAACTCTTCACCTCGAAGCACACCCTGACCCAGGGCCTGAGAAAACTGGGTGATAACAGAAGACGCCTCGGCTCCGCCTGCCCCTGACAACTGGAGCCCCATTGCCAACGCTTCGGTCACTGCCAGCACATCACTGGACGAATAGCCGAACTCTCGCATGGATGCAGAGGATCGGCTAAAAAGGTTGGCGTTGTCGGCGAATGCCGTGCCAGTCCGCTGGCTCATATCAAACAGCGACTTTTGGCTGACGGTGAAATCTTCCGTGCTTTGCGACGCCTGTTTCAGTCGAGCATTTACCTGGTTCCAATTGTCAGCTTGATGGACGAGGTTTCCGACAGCCAAAGCACCCGCCATGGCGGCGGCATATCCACTGACCGAAGAGGTCAGAGATTGCATAGCCGTGCCTTGAGCGCGGACCGCTGCCTCCTGGGAGCGCCAGGAGCTCACGGCGTCTCGGTTGCCTGCGGATATGGTGCGCAGGTAGCTTTGCCCCATGCGCCCCGCTTTAGCCATCTCGCGTTGATAGGCGCTGGTCTCGGCGGAAACACTGACTATCAAAGAGCGAAGCGTCTGCCCTGCCATGCCTTCCTCCAGACATTAAAAAACCCGCCGGAGCGGGTTGTGTTCTTTTCCGTTAAGCCTACGGCTAATCGACATTGGCCATCAGGAAGGCCTTGAACAGCTCCTCCCCTTGTTCCGGGGCAGGGTCTGTAGATGGCTTATCCACCTTCCATTGAGGCAGTAGATCCATCGGCGTGACTTTGGCGCCCTGAGCCTGCAGCGCGGAAGCCGCGACGATAGCGGCCTGAATGTCGCCTCGAGCATCGCTCAGCGGTGAATCTTCGTTGTAGGCCTGCCAGAGGAACAGCTCCTCGGCACTCATGCTCTGTTTTAAGTCATGGAGAGTCATTCCTAGCCGGAGGGCCAGGGTCAGCATGAAGGCTAACTCTGGCTCCTCCGTCAGCCGTTTCCCGCCGCTTCAACCGGGTCCTGGGCACCAACCCCCGCCTCGACACCGCTCAGCTCGAACGCCTTTCCCACCAGACGATCGTGAACAGGGCTGAATGCCTTGGCCACGGCCGGCACATCCTCATCCTCAAAGATTCGGGAGTGAGACTCGTCCAATAGGGTGCGCGTCAGCACGAAGGCATACAGCGGCGATGAATCGATATCGACCAGACGCGCCGCCGGGCTTTCATCGACGCCCTCCTCCGGCACTTCGCTAAGGCCAGCTGCGGCACGCGCTGCTGCTACCGCTGCCGCAGCACGGCGCCGGTACTCGGCCCAGTCGCCGGCGCTCAACGCCATCACCACGACCTTTGCGCCATCCCACTCCGGCACGTCGAGCGGCTCATGCTTGAAGTTTCTGATCGGGTCGAGCGCCATCGCTCGCAGGCTCTGTACGCCTGCTGTCTTTGCGCGGGCCATTATGGGGTCACCGGCGGAACGTCGAAGCTGACCTTGCCAGTGATGCGCACGTTGAAGGTGCCGTTGACGGTACCGTTGGGCGCCGCGTCCCAGGTGAACTGGGTAACCAGGCCGAGGAAGGTAGAGGAAGTGCCGTCCTTGAATACCGACTTGAAGGCGCGCGGTTCGCCGTCGTCACGAGCGGTGCGCAGCACGGTTTGCGCTTCATCGTCGGCTTTCCAGTTGCCGGACATGCTGAAGGTGCCGTTGTCGGCCAGGCCAACGGTGAACTCCTTGGCCTCGCTGGCCAGGGTGGTCACCTCGATTTCATCCGACTGACCGCCTTGGAACTGAGGCTGCTTGATTGTGACCGACAGGTCGGCGTACTCCAGGCCTGACTCTGCCGGGTCGAGGGTGGTGGTTTTGGAAACGCTGAGAGCCGTGCCCTGCGTTTTTACGAATTTCGCTTTCGTTGGGTTCTGCGCGGCCATGTGGCCTCCTATGGTTGCAGGGTGTACTCCCAGCTCACGCTGAAGAGTTTGGTGTCATCTTCGAATTCGTCCGGCAGGCGGTCGGCGCTGCCGGTGGTGAAGTCCTCGCCATCGAGAGTCATGGCATTGAATGCCCCGTCGGCGAGCGTCAGCGCCTGCAGATAGCTTTCCCCCCACGCGGTGAGCTGGATGGTTAGGTCGCTTGATCCGTCCCAGCCAGCCAAGGTGAATCCGGTGGAACCGCTGACTGCCTGAATGACCAAGCGCGGCTGGGCTGACCCCGCAGGAGCAACGCCGAAATACACGCGCCCGTCGACAAGAGGCGACAGCCTGTCGATCAGGGATTTCTCGATCATGGGATTACCGAGTGATAGCGTTATCGATGCCTTCGGCCAGCTTGTCGCTCACGGCCTTTTCGATCTGGGGAAGACTTCCGTCCCAAGCCGGTCGTATGAACGGATGGGCCCGCATCTTGGAGGTTCCGAGCTCCAAGAACTTCCAGTAGAACGGGGCATCCCACTCCGTTGCGGAGGTGCGTCCTTTCTTGCCATGGCGCTTAAGAGCCTTCGTTTTCTTGCCGTTGGGCTTTTTCACGCGCAACCCGGCTGTAGCACCGCCAGGTGTTTCGGACTGCCTTGCGCGAACGGCAGCGATGTTCTTCTTGAGCTTGCCGGTACGGACCGGCGCCGTAGCTCTGGCCTTATCCCTAGCAACCCGTGCGCCGGCCATCACGGCATCGCGCACGATCTTGCTGCCCGCAGCTTTCGCCAAGCGCTCGAAGTCAGCCTGCAGGTCACCCAGGCCCAGCACAGTCAGGGATCCATTGCTCATGATGGCTTCACCGTTTTGCACATGAGTTTGAGCATGTCCCGCTGATTGGTGGGCAACGGGGCTATGATCTCGTAGGTGACCCCTTCGTGGACCAGGTGCTGGCCGGCGACCACGTCCTTGCGGTACCGAATGTTGATCTCAGCACTGACCGTGACCTGCATCTGTGACGCGGCCTGGTACATCCGACCCGATGGGATGTTGATTTCAGCCCAGATTTTGCCAAGATCGCCCCACTCCTTTGATGGCTGCCCTAGGGCATCCTTGCCCTCAATGAACCCACGACGCATACAGCGATGGCGCAAAGGTCCGGCTCGCATCACACACCCATCCGGATGCGATAAGGCATCAGCAGGTGCTGGGATGCCAGCGGCAGCTCAGTCGCGATGGTGCCTGTGACGACATCCTCGCGATTGGCAAACAGGTGCCCCAGTTTCAGCAAGCAGGCAGCCTGGATTGCAGGGTTGAGCACCATGCCGTAAGCGATGGCGTCGGCTTTGTCGTAGGCATCGGCTAGCGCCTGGCGTGCGTGCTCAACCAAACGACAGCGCAGGGCATGATCCTGCTCCGCCTCTGCAACCTTCACCGCCGCGGCGTTCGCATCCCTAGCCGCCTGCATCGCTCCCTGCACGCCAGTTCGGTCCGCATCTAGCTCAACCTGGTCTAGATAGAAGCGGCGATTCAAGAACTTCATTGCCACCTCCTCCGCCGCATCAAGCTGCGCAAGAACCAGCGCCTGGTCCTCTGGGTCGGCACGCAGATGCTGCATGGCTACATCGATAGCGATCACTGGCACGAGTTACTCCTTGGCCTGCTCTGGCTCGCCACCTGCAATTAGTCGCTCAGCTTCAGCATTAGCTTCATCCTGGCTTCCGGAGAACTCGCCAACCTGGTTGCCTTCAGCGTCCACCACGATGTATTTGCCAGCGCCCTTGTGCTTTGCCTTGAAGGCGGCGACTGGCGGAGTAATCGGCAAGGCTACCGCCCCCAGGCTGCTGGTGGTCAGTACGCCCGCGCCAGCTGCATCTTCCTCCGAAATGGTCACCACCACCTCGCCTTCCGAGTCGTCCAGCTCGGCATAGCCCTTCTGGATCAACTGGCGCCCGTGCTGCTCGATGGTTTCGAAGGGCTTGCCTGCAACCAGCGTCTGGCCGCCCAGGTACAGAGGTTTCAGGGTTTTCAGTTTCATGAATGCCTCCAGGGGCCGCCGCTCGGGCGGCCCTCGCTCAGGGTTACGGGGTGACCGGCGCGGCGAAGTCACCGAAGATGAACGCTTCCGGACGCTTCACAGCCAAGGCCGCACGCTCTTCACAGCGGATAGAGATCAGGTTCTTCTCGAAGTCGTCGGCGTTCTCGGTCGAGATAACCACGTTGGCATCTTCGCGGTCGAACAACTGGGCGCCGGTCTGGAAAGCGCCAGTCAGGAACTTGCCCATGAAAGCAGCGACCTCGGTAGCCACAACAGGCAGCCCCCACAGCACAGGGCCAGCCAGGCCCAGCGGGTTGGCGAGGATGTAGCGGCCCAGCGAGTCTTTGGTCAGCTCGATCTTGGCCCAGTCCATGAAGTGCAGGACATGACCGGAAGCCGGCAAGCGCGCCAGCTGGGCTTGCAACATCGCCAGTCGGAGATCATCGATGCCCGAACGATCCTCCACCTCGAAGGCCGGGACATATTTCGAGGCCTGAGGGACGATGCCGTGCAGATGCACACCAGTGCCGTCACCGAACAGGATCTCCTGCTCTTCGACGTACTTGAGGCCGTAGCGCATTTCTACGTCGATGGTCGAACCCAGCTGGGCGAAGTCGTCCAAAATCTGCTTGGAGGCCTTGAACATGTGGGCGATGGTCGACACCGCGGTGAGCTTCGACGCGAATTCGATGCTGGAGTACGGCTTGGCGGTTCCCTCGGCCACGACTTTGGCGGCGTTGGTGAAACCGGTCTGCTGCACCCAGAAGATGGCCGGCGCAGTGGTTCGGCCCGGGGCGATCAGGTCGCGGATGAACAGGCGTTGCTTTGGCGCGGTGTCGATCCCAGGCAGTCGCTGAGGCTCGACGATGCCGGCCGGAACGTCGGTGGACAGCAAGGCGGCGCTGACCGGAATGTTGACGCGCTTGCCGCCCTCGATGCTGGCCGCGAACTGCTTCAGGGCTTCGCTTTTGATCACGACGCCGCCGAGGCTGTCCTGGGTCTGCGGCGTGCCAGCCTGAGGGAGGCGCGCGAACTCCTGTTCGAGTTCGCCCAGCTGGGCTTTCAGCTGCTTCTCGGCCTCGGTCAGGCTGTTGAACTTGGTCGCCAGTTCGTCGACTGCGTTCTTGGTTTGTTCGGACAGGCCGCCGGCCTTCTTGGCCTCGGCCAGGGCGTTTTCGGCCTGCTTGCTGAAATCGCTGGTCGCCTGCTTGAGCTCGGCGGAAACCTGCTTCAGCAGGTCAGCGGTGTTGTCTGCCATGGGATTTTCTCCGGTTACTTGAGGGCTGCTGCCGAGAACCGCGACATGGCGGCCTGTAGATCGGCAAAGTGGTTGGCCAGATCGGCTGGGGTTTCGGCAGCGCTGCGCGTACCGGAGGGGGCAGCGCCAGGCGTACCCCCTTTGAGTTCTTGAATCAGGGACCGGCGCTCGGAGCGGGGCATGCCCTGCTTCGCCAGAATCGCGTCCAGTCGGCGAGCTGCGATCTGGTGCGGCGCCTTGGCCTGTGGGTCTTCCTGCGCGGCGTCCGATGAGAGAAGGCCGTCAGCGAAGCCCGCTTCTACGGCCACGCTCCCGCCCATCCACGTCTCGACATCCATGAGGGCGCGCATCGCGGCGACCTCATCGCCGGTTCTGACCGAGTAAATATCGGCCAGGGTGCCGTCGATCTGGTCGAGGAAGTCAGCGACTTCGGTGAAGTCGTTTCGGTCTCCTGCGGCAATGGTCCACGCGTTGTGGATCATCATGAAACCGGCGCGGGCGATCTGGATTTCATCGCCGGCCATGGCAATGAACGAGGCAGCCGAGGCAGCCAGGCCAAGCACCTGGACGGTCACCTTGCCCTTGTGCTCGCGCAGCAGGTTGTAGATCGCCAAGCCTTCGAAAACATCACCGCCGGGGCTGTTGATCTTCACGGTGATGTCTTTGTCGCCGATGCTGCGAAGCGCGGCGCTCACGCGCTTGGCGGTGACGCCCTCGCCCGTCCACCAATCCATGCCGATCGGGTCGTACATGGTTATGGTGGTGGAGTCGTCACCGGCTGCGGCCTTGATTGCGGGATTCCAGCGCTCCATCGCCTTTGGCATTAGATCGGATTCGACGCGCGCGTGCGGCCGCACCGCCGGCGCTGCCGGTAGTGTCTTGAGAGTCATGGGTTGCTCCAGGTCAGGCCGCTTTGAGCAGCGGCATCGATATCAGCGCGTGGGCCATCATTGGACCGTCAGGGTTTCCGGCTTCCAGAGCCTGGGACGCCAGCTCTACCGCCTTGTTGATGGCATCCCGGTCATCGTTGTTGCGCGCCGAGACCAGCCGAAGCATGAATGCCGAGGCCGCCGGCGATACGCCTGCGCTAGGCTTCCCGAGTTGATCCAGAGGCACCAGCGCAGACTGGACCGTGTAGGTGTCACCGCCTGGGATAGGCGGCAGATTCTCCAGCCGCCGCACCTCGTTGCGAGACATCCAGCCATTTTGCAGAGCCGTGTTGTACCAGGCCCCGCGGCCGGCGCTGTCCGCGCGCAGCAGACCTTCCACCGCGAACTCGGCGAAGTATTCGTCGGCATCAGCCTCGCCGATCAGGCAGCGGGTAATCTCCTGCTCGATATTGACCAGCAGCGGCCGCAGGCTGTTGGTGAGGAAATGCAGGTTTTGCGCCTCTACCGAGGCAGCCCAGCTGGACTGCTTGTCCATGTGTCCGACCATGAAGGGCGGAACGCGGAACCACCGACACATCTCCTCGATCCCGAAAGACCGGGACTCGAGCATCTGCGCAGCTTCGGGGTTCATCGTGATGCCCTGGTACTTGAAGCCGGCCTCCGCCACCATGATCTTGCCGGCGTTCTTCGATCCCATGAACGCCTGCATGCTGGCCCGTAGCTGCTCGCGCTGCTGCGGCGTGATCTTGGCATCGCTGCTCAGGATGCCGGAAGCCTGCATCCCCTGCGCGAACACCTTCGCCGCGGCCTCCTCGATCGCCATGGCCGAGCCGAAGATCTCACGCCCGGTGGTGACCGGGAGCATCCCGCATACCCCATCGAGGCCAAAGCCGCGAATGTGCATCAGGTTCTTCTCGGGAATATCGCGATCTACGCCATTCTCGGTGTAGGTGTACTTCAGGCGCCCGTTGTCCTGCCGCTTCACCCTCATGCACTGGGGAAGAAGGGGCACCAGGGCGATGATCCTACTGCCGATCATCTTCTTCTCGACAAAGGCATTACCCCGGAGGCAGATACTCGCCACCACCAACAGCATGAAGCGCTGCGGGGTCATCTCGGCGTTCGGGATGCGGCACAGCACGCGAAACAACGGGTGGTTTCTGGCGACTTCGCGTGAACCGTCGGGAAGACGCCGATACAGCTTGAGCGGGAGCGTGGAAACGGATTCGGACAACAGCCTCACACATGCCCATACAGTGGACAGCTGCATGGCCTTGTCGACCGATACATGCTTTCCAGAAGCGGAGCTGCCGAACCACTCCTGCCAAAATGCGCCGTCCTTCAAGCCGATGGGTACCCCGAGCCAGTTTTGCAGCGCAGCCTTCACCCGGCCCGGTTTCTTGTCGGCCATCAGATTCCTACCATGATCGGGTTATCAAAGAAGCCCTGGAGATCACCAGAGCCTTCCGGGTTCAGCGCCATCAGCGTTGCCGCATCGAAGGTCGCCATCAGTGGGTCGATTTTGGCGGTACCGCTGATCTGCTTGTTGATCGCGATTGCGTTGCCGACCTGCACGGTCTTGGCGTTGCCCACGCACCAGGCCATCAGCCGAGAGCCGCCGTGAATGAATTCTCCACCGGCAACCTTGCGTTCGGTGGTCTTGATCGCGCCATTCAAGCGCCAACCTTGGGACACCGAAGCGATTCGCTCCATAGTGATCCCGCGTTCCTCGGTGGTGAGCTCGTCAATAATGTCGCCGATGCCCGCTGCATCGACGCCGATGGCCTGTTTTTCAGGCAGTAGGCCGGCATCTCGTACCTGGCAGATGATGTCGGCTACATCCCGCACATCGTCGCCGGGCAGATCAACAATGGTCAGGTCACCGTCTGCCGCAAAATCCTGCAGGACACTGACGATGTCCTTGCGACGCTCCAGTGCGATCTTGTGTGCCCAGGCATGAGCCCAGTGCAGCCATCGACGGCTACCCCGCTCGCGACCGATCAGGCTCAGGCCCAGAAGGTCGTCCAGTCCGCCGCCGTCGATTCCAGCCACTACCACTTCACTTCGAAGCAGCAACTCTTCGAGCGTCAAGCTTGCATCGCCCCGCCCTTCCCAGTGGTCGGCGCCGGCCCAGCGGTTGGCCCGCAGGTTCATGCCGATCTGTATATTCAGGTGCTTGGCGAAGAACTTCCGCTGACTGCCCTCGTCCTTGCGGAGGTTCTTCGCCAGTTCGTCTTCCAGCCATTCGCGGCTGACCGACCGCCCCATATTGGGGTTGGTAACGTAGAAATTGTCCGGTTGGAGGTATGCCTTGCTCTTGACCATCGCCTCGGGGAACTCGTACAGAACCCCCAACGACTTGCGGTCATTGACTACCCCGTCGCGAACATCCCGGTAGTAGCTCAGTTTCTCTTCGAAGACCCCGGCAGGCGGTTCGTCACTCTGCGTCGACAACAGGATCACAAATCCTTCGTCCCGGGAGATCTGGCCGCCGGTGGCTTCCATCAGCATGGCGTCGGCGTTCGCACGCTTGCCGAACACCCATACCTCGTCGATCAAGATCTTGCCGGACTTCTTGCCCGAGACCGTATCGGTGTCGGCCGCTACCACCTTCAGCGCCGCGTTGTTCACCCGGTGGGTGATGGTGCGAATATGGTCCTGGACGTGCAGCAGCTCGCTGAGCTCGGGATCGGCCCGCACCATGCCGGCGGCCGGCTTGTAGCTGTTGGCTGCAACCTCAATTGTCGGCGCGATGATCAGCAGCTCCTCGTCGTGCCGCCAGTTCAAAATCAGCGCCGTCAGCATGATGCCGGCAGCGATCGTCGATTTCGTGTTCTTCTTGCTGATCAGCAGGAAGAACTCCCGAATTAGCTGCTTACCGTGCTCAGCATCGTATGCCCCGAAGATGGCGGCGACGAAGTCGAACACCCATTCATCACAGCAATCGCCGAAAGTCGGCTGGCCAGGCAAATCGACGACCTTGAGCGCCTTGAACACTTCAAGCGCGGCCTCGGCCTCATCGGGAAACAGCGGCTTGAAGGGAATCAGCGATTGGCCGGCAACGATCCGAGCCTCCCAGTCTGGGCAGGCGGTCGTCCACTCCATGCATCACCCCTTATTGTTGACCACCAGCTTCGGTGGCGGACGGGAGCCGAAACGCCCCTTGCTGACCTGATCGGCCGCTGCGGCCTTCTGTTCCTTCTTGCCCTGGTCGGCGACCTTGCCGTGCTTGTAGGGAAGCAGTGCCTTCGCGGCATCGACGCGTAACTTGGGTTCGGCAGCCTGCTCATTCATGACGGCCTTCAGAAAGTCCATCGGGTCGTCGAAATCGCCCAGGTCGAGCTCCCCGACGGCGCCATCCTCTGGTGGAGGAGCTTTAACTTTCTTGCCTGGTTTAACTTCTGTGGCCGCTGCCTGCCGGTCGCGCAGATGCCTACCAATTGCGGCGATGACATCCGGGTCCTTTGCGAGCTTGGAGCCCGCTTGCGACGCGGTTTTCTCTGAGTATCCGGCAGCGATGGCGGCCTCTCGGTTTGACGCACCCGACAGCAAAGCGTCAGCAAACCGTCGCTTCTTGTCGGTTAAAGCCATGGTTAACTTTTCCGTGAAAGGAGAAAAAAACTGCGAATGGGAGAGGGGGAGGTTTCCAAGCGTGAAGGTTGTGAACTTTCACCCCTCCCCCCGCCTGTAGCACGTCACTCGCCCGATTGAGGCACGCCAACTCCCCGCTTCGCATCCTCTCGGTGCGCGCCCAGCTCGCAGCCGTCCGCAACCGTCTTCTTCAGGTGGCAACCATCAGGGCCGCAGCACAGGATCTGGCAGTTCTCGTCCGTGTCGGCGCCGCCTTGATGCAGCGGGACACGATGGTCAAGCTCGAAGCCATTCGGGTACGCCACGACACGGCCGCAATCAGCGCACATCGGTGACTGCGTCCACAGTCGCAACCGGCGGGCCTGCAGCCTGCTGCCTGTCATGCGGCGCTCCGAGGTGCTGGTCGTCGAGAGCTTTCGGCCTTCAACCGGCTTTAGCCTCGATTTCAGTGTGGGAAGCTTTGCCATTAGCCTTGAGCCTTTCGAGTCATGAACAGATCGGAGTAGCCGCGCAGCTTCTCAACACCCATGAACCCCACCGCACCGCCGGCGAAGGTGGCCATGCCCTGCGGCAGTCCCATCCATTCGAGTAGCGGCACCAGGGCCAGGGTAATGAGGCCGCACAGCGCGCCTTCCAAGATCATCTGCCGGCGAGTGCCACCGCCGTAGACCACACGAAGGGCAGCGATCGCGACCGACAGGCCAGCCGCATACAACTGAGGCTGGTGAGCCAGCACCCAGGCGAGCACAGCGGCCCACAGGCCAGGATCCTTCTCGGGCATGTTTGGCATCTCGATTCCTCCCTTTTGGGGAGCGGAATAGATTCGGCCCCAACAGCACTCCCAGCTCGGGGCGATGGGTGTGGCGGGGCCGAAAACGAAAAAGCCCCGGCAAAATGCCGAGGCTCTATGGAGGCTGCTGGTGATGGCGAGTTTGCTCTCGCGCACCTACCGCAAAGTAACACGAAAGATACGGGTGAGGACCGGGGCTGTCAAGCGGCGTCACGTCGAATGTCGATCGCGCCGTCGATCCAGGCCACGCCAGCCTTCCACAGCTGTCGGGTCTTCTCTTCGCCAAAGCCAAGCTTCTTGCCCACGTCCCTGAGGGATGTGTCGCGTGAGGTGTAGTACTTGATGATGACCTGGCCACACTCGGGATAGCGCTTGCTCAGCCGACCAACCAGGCGATCGATGAATAGAGCATCATCGTCCGTGATCATCGGGTCGAGGATGGTGTTTTCTCGCGATGCGCAGCAGGAAACGCCAGACCCCAGCACCACCCAGCGGCCCCAGTGCTCCAGCAGATATTCGGCCGACTTCTCTACGTTGCTCATGTCCTTCCCCCTTAATCCCCGGTGTAGTTGGTGCCGCCGGCGCCGCGCCGGTTGCTTCCCTGATATGTAGCCTCAAGCCCGGATGCCTGAGGGTTCTTCAACTGCTCGATCTGCCGGAGCGCTGCCCGTAGCCTCATGCTGAGCTGGGTCACCAGTTCATCTAGGGGCAGGGCTTCGCCGGTTGCTGCCGCTACAAAGCCCGAGGCGTTGCAGTGGTCGCATGGCAGTTCGTGAAACACACCCTGAGTGACCGCTCTCCCACGGCACAAAGGGCATTGAGCCAACCTGATCACAGCCTTCTTGAAGGCAGGGCCATGGCTCTTCCCTGTCACTTTGAATCCTCGCTAATTACAAATGCGGTAAGGTCGTTCGGTGCCACGGCTGCTGTGGCCACTGGCGAATTCTGCGAAATTTCAAATAAGGCCTTGGTAAGGCCGTGAATGGCTGCAAAGCCGATACGATCAAGCCAGGCGTGCCACTTCTCCAGCGCGGCGCGGCGCTGCTGCATGGCCTGGGTGTGGATGTAGGTGCTGGCGATCTTGCCCAGCTTGTGGTTCAGCAGCATCTCGCCGATGTGGCCGTCGATGCCGAGGTCGGTCCAGGTGCTGCGGGATACCTTGCGCAGGTCGTGGCTGGTCCACTCGCCCTGCCCCAAGCGCTTGAACACGTTGCTGGCCTGCGTCTCGCTCAGGCACAAGCCCCGGCGATTCGGGAACAGGTACACCCCCTCGTAACCCTCGGCCTGCTGAATGGCCCGGTACCGGGTCAGCAGCGCCTGCACCTGGGCGGTGAGCGGCAGGCGGTGTTCAGTGCGGGTCTTGGCATTGGCCGCGGGGATGAACCACTCGGCGGCCGCCAGCGAGATCTCGTTCCACCGCGCCATGCGGGTCTCACCGATCCGGGTGCCGTGGGCCAGCATCATCAGGGCCAGCATGGCGTCGCCCGGCTCCTGCTCGAATGCCTGTGCCAGTTGCTGCATCAGCTCGGGCAGTTGCACGTCACGCAGGCGGGCTGCCTTGGGCAGGATCTTGGCCTTGGTGAAGTCGTTGAAGCGCATCCCGGCCATGGGGTTGCTATCGATAATGCCCAGCTGCAGGGCCTGGCGGAAGGCGGTCAGAAGCAACGCGAACATCTGCCGCAGGTAGGACAGCGACACCTCGGCCTGGCACGGCCACATCAGGTGTTTGTCCAGCGCGTCGGCATTCACGCTGGCCATGGCCAGGTCATCCAGGCACGGCTTGAGGTGCTGGGCAATGGCGGACTTGGCGCCGGCCTTCCGCTTCGCCGAAAGTGAGCGATCGCGCGCCATGCGGTCACCGTACCAGTCGAGCAACTGGCCCACGGTGGCCATGCCGGAAACCACCAGAGCCGTGGCCGGATCGCGCACCAGGCGCTGACGCAGCGCGGGCAGCTCGGCAATCACCGCCGCCACGGTCAGGTCAGGCCAGCGGGCGACCGGCACCCACTTCTTGCCGCGCACCAGGTGCCAGGTACCGCGCTCGCGGTTGCTCCAGAAGCGCAGGTACAGGCCGGGGTGACGCGGATCGCGCAAATCACGTACCGACTTGTCGGCGGCCTGCCGGCGCACTTCCGCCTCGCTAAGTTTCACTTCTCGGGTCGCGCTCATGCGGCCACCGTGGCAGGCAGCAGCAGGTAGGAGCGGATTGCCTCGACGGCGTCGATGTTGCCCCGGCACACGATGGCCAGGTAGTTCTCGTTGGTCAGCAGCTGCAGGAAGGCATCCTGGCTTGGCGAAACCGGTGCATCGAACGGCGGCTTGGCCTTGAACTCGATGTACAGGCCGAAGTAGCCACCGCGCGCCATCGGCAGCACCAGGTCGGGCACACCGGCCTTGACGCCCTGCCCTTTCAGCTTGGCGGCCACGGCCTTGATCCGGTGCCCTCCGTTCGGGACGTGATAGATCAGCTTGTAGGCCTGCGGGTAGCGCAGTTGCAATTCTTTCATCAGCGCGGCCTGCTCCTGCCCTTCCCTGTCGACGGGCTTGGCGCGAGCCGCTTTGGCCTTGAACGGGCGAAGGGCGGGTGAGGTCATGCGACTTCCTTGCGTGCGTAGCGGGCCGACAACGGCCGCTCGGATTGGCTTGGGGCCTTGGCGGCCGGCTGCCAGCTGGCCGATAGGGTTTCAAAGCGGTTGTACTGCCCGAGGAAGGCAGCCCGGACGGTGCCGGTTTCGATGTCACGGCCCTTGCCCACAATGATCTCGGCGACGCCTTTGAACTCGCTGTTTTCGTGGTAGACCTCGTCGCGGTACACGAAGAGGATCACGTCGGCGTCTTGCTCGATGGCGCCCGATTCGCGAAGGTCGGACTGCACAGGGCGCTTGTTCGGGCGCTCTTCGCACTTGCGGGAAAGCTGGCTCAGCAGAATGACCGGGATGCCCAGCTCGCGAGCCAGCAACTTGCAGCCTCGGCTGATGCTGCTTACCGCTTCGGTGCGGTTTCCGCCCTCGCCGTCCATCAGCTGCAGGTAGTCGATCATCAGGATGTCCAGGCCGTAGCGCATCTTGTGCCGGCGAGCCAGCGAACGGATGCGGCCCACGGTTGCGGCGGCGCGGTCGGCGATGAACAGGTTGGCGTGTTTCAGCTTGGCCGCTGCAGCGCACAACTCGGCGCCATGCGACTCACAGGCTGAGCCGTTCTTGATCAGGTTGAGTGGAATCCGGCCTTCGGCGGCAACAGCGCGGTCGATCAGCTGGCCTTTGCTCATCTCCAGGCTGATGACCAGGCCAGACTTCTTCTGGCGCACCACGGCGTCCAGCACGAAGCCCATGGCCAAGGTGGTTTTACCCATGGCCGGGCGGCCAGCCACGATGATCAGCTGCTCTGGCTGCAGGCCATCCAGCTTCTCGTCCAGATCCGCCAAACCGGTCGACAGGCCGATCAGCGTCTCACCGCGTAACAGCCGGTCGTGACGCTCCTGCCACACTTCCAGCTGGTCAGCCATCAGGTCGGCAGCCTTAACCACCTCTTCACCGTCACTGCCAGCGTCGATGCCCATGGCCGCCGCCTGCACGGCCGCGATCTTGTCCTGGATGTCGCCGCTGCCCTGCACGATCTCCAGGGTTCGGTCGCTCAGTTCGTACAGGGCGCGCTCAATCGCCCGTTCCCGAACGATGCCTGCGTAGGTCCCAGCGCTTGCCACGCTCGGGGTATTGGCCACCAGAGAGGCGCAGTGGCCAAGGGCCCGGTCGCCGTTGTCCAGCATGCCGATGTGGTCGGCAACGGTCAGCAGATCCACAGCTTTGCCGGCGGCGCGAACAGCCAGAATCCCGCGGAACACCTCGGCGTTCTCGGCAAAGTAGAACGACTCTGGTGACAGGTCATCGGACAGGGTGTCGATCAGCTCCGGGCGCTGGAGCATCGCGCCCAGAAGGCCGTGCTCGGCCTCAGCGTTATAGGGCTCATGCATGGTAATTGCCCTCCACCACCTTCACGAAGTTGGATGGAGCGATCAGCCAGTCGAAAGTTGCACGAAACGGCGCGGCACCGAACTTGCCAGCAGCGCGTCCCATCAAGAAATCGGATCTGGCTACGTCGGCGAAGTATTCGGCCCAGAATTCGATGCTCTGGTGAACAGCGCTCTGGTTCCAGCGGGCACGGAGTTGTTTCTTGCGAGCCTCGGACACGAGCACCACCGAAGGCAATGCCGGCGTAAGCACTCGGTTGAATAGATCAACGATGTCCTGAACCGGGCAGGACGGTGAGCGCGGAACGCGTTCGCCATCAGGTGACGGTTCAATTGATGGTTCCTTTACGGTTCTGGGGGCACCAGGTGCCGGGGTGGGGGGCATTTCCTGCCGGGGCGATGGGGCATCTAGTGCCGGGGGGCATATCGTGCCGGGGGCATATGCTGCCGGGGTTATTGTGTACCAGGTAGAACGACCGAAGCGCTGATGGCTTTGCAGTAGGCTGGCTTCCTCAAGCCACCGCAGCGCATTGCGAACAGCGCGCTCAGACAGACATGTGCGGGCACCAATCGTGGCCACGGAAGGCCAGCAAACGCCGTCGTCGTTGGCATTATCGGCGAGGGAGATCAGTACAGATTTTTGCGCCGGGCTCATACCCTGTAGTGGCCAGCAGGCCGTCATGACGATGGTGCTCATGGGCGCGCCTCGCAAAGGGATGCGCGCAGGTGCTCGACACACTCACGACGGAGTGCGGACTTCGAGGAGGCTGCGTACTGGAGGCGAATCATTCGAGCGGCATGGAGTGCGGCGAATTGGTGATAGGCTTTCTGGTGGTCTGGTGCAGGTAATACAGTGTTGCTAGCATCCATTACTGAGTGCATAATCAACCTCGTTTCAAGTTGTAGAGAAGCCGCCCCGCCAGGCGGTTTTTTTTCGCCTGCCTTTCCAGTACTGGATGGATTCGCAGGTGTTTCAGTCATCTACTGGCGCAATGCCAGACCTCTCATAATTCCCACCATCAGACGGCTTACGGCGTCAGGCAGCGGATCTCTGGGATGGAAAAGGACGGCGCTCGACAGCCGCATAACCGCCATCTGGGAGCTCGAAAACGCTGATATCCCGCTTTGCGACCAGCGCCTTGTGAATGGCAGGCGCCGTCACGCGGAGAAGCCTGGCAGCCTCGGACTGCCCTTTTTCAGCAACGAATTTGTCGAGGGGGGTCTCGCTCATGATCGGGCCTCGGTTGTTCATGCCTCGGATATTAACCATCGGTTGATTATCTGTCCATACCGATGGTTTCTCCCAATTCTTTAACCATTGGTATATGTTCGCGCCATGACCAAAAAACGAATCCTCCCTCCTGACCGCCTGGCTGAATGCGAGGCTGCGCATGCGCTGTTCCTCGCCCGCAAGAACGAGCTGAAGCTCAGTCAGAAGAAAATCGCCGACGAAGCGGGCATGACGCCGGCAGCGGTGAACCTCTATTTCAAAGGCCTCAACCCGCTAAACGCTAAGTTCGCTGCGGTGTTGGCCAGGCTTTTGGAGGTGCCGGTGGAACAGTTCAGCCCACGGTTAGCGGACGAGATCCGATCACTGCGGTCGCTTCCAGCCGGGGACCAGGAACACAAGAAAGGCGCGGCAGAAAAGGTAATGGCGATGCTTAAGCAGCACGCCGGAAAGAAGCTGGATGAGGATGCGCAGCAGAAGATCGCGGCTGCGGTTGCAGAGTCTCTGGTTGAAGATCGCCCAAGCAATGTCGTGTCCGCTGACTTCTCCGGCCTGAAGGTGAAGAAAGACGAGATCTTCATCCCGCAATACGACATACGCGCCTCGATGGGGCACGGCCAGGTACCCCCTGACTACACCGAAGTCATGCGGAACGTGATCGTGAAGGAGTCGGTGTTACACGAAAAAGGGGTTTCTTATACCTCTCAGTCTGCGCTGGCCATGATCTTCGGCTGGGGGCAGAGCATGGAGGGCACGATCAACGACAAGGATCCGCTGATCGTTGACCGTGGGGTGAATGAGTTCGTCGGAGACGGTATCTATGTCCTGACCTGGCACGGCCACCTGTACATCAAGCGCCTGCAGTTCTTCGACGAGGACCACTTCTGGCTAATCTCGGACAACGAGAAGCACAAGGACCAACAAGCCAGGATCGACGACGTCACGATCCATGCGAAGGTCCTATTGATCTGGAACGCCAAGAAAGCCTGATGACGCCCGCCGCAAGCGGGCTCTTCCGTTAGAACGGCGCCTCCTCTTCAAGCACCTCCAGCTCTTCGATCGGCGCCTCCCGGTCGTCGACGCTCTGCATCTCCCATTCGATTTTTATTCCACCCTCTTCCAGCTGCGTGATCTCCAGGCCATCCGTTTCACTAAGAATGCGCATGATCTCGCCCCACTCAGCTTCACCATCTGTGTCCAGTCGATGAATGGCCACCCAGCGCTGCTCCTGTGCTTTTGGGTGATTGATCATGTTGGATACCCTCAATCCCAGCCGCTCTAGCGCAGTCATTCCTTGATGCTGCCGCGTTGGCGCCGTCTTGTTTTGCTTGGCCATGACACCTCCTTATTGACTGTATATGCATCCAGTAAATCGGATCATAGCGCACGACTTTGAAAAATAAATTAACCATCGGTATTGACGTTAAAAGCATACCGATGGTTAACTTTATCCATCGAGGCGCAACACTACCTCGGCAGGCCTGACAAGCCACCGCTCTTTACACAACCAGACGTGACCACCTCGACGCACCCAGGCCATCACCTGGGTCGGGACAAGCTAAGTCGTCGACCACGCAGCCTCTGGATAGCTGCCGGACTCCCCCCATGGGAGGACGCCAAACTATGCGAGCCACCTGATGCGTAGCCAGTAGCTGCAGCAGGCAGTGGTGGGGAAACCCGGCGACGAGCATGGCGCGGACCAAATAACCAAAGGAGGGACGCCATCATGAAGTAGTAAGCGAAACGCCTAACCCAGCCATGGGAAATGGCAGCCTAACCGGACGCTAAAGAGCCGGTCGCTGGCAGGCCGAGAGAATAGCCGCCCGGAGCGCGCTGGTTGCCACCAGCCCCGATAGCCAGCCGTGAGTGCTGCACAGCGACGGTCGATGGCAACGACGCCGGACACGTAACCGGCCCGATCTACCTGGTTCCCCATCTCCAGGCTGCATCGGTGTGTGATCTGAATGCGCAGGCTGATGCGCAAGGAAAGACCCAACGGGCCTTGCACGACCTGACTAACACGCTGCTCGTGCATCGACACTCCGCAGGGATACTCATCTACCACTGCCCTTTGATGCGGCAAGCCGGAAGAATCCAGTACCGGCCAGATCACACACCGATGCAGCCCGTAAGGCGCACGCCTGTGCGCTTTACAGCCCATAACACTCACTACTATCGACCTTAAACGACTGCATTGGTCGTGACGTTCGCCCTCCCCTGGTCCGGGAGGTGCACGGCAGCGAGCGTCACGACCAACGCAGCCTACCGAGGACCTTTCATGGAAACGATCACTTGCGGCTCATGGATAGGCCAGCTCGGCAAGGCGCTGGCACCACGGGAGCTGGAAGCGCTGTTGTGGGTGGCCCAAGGCCTTACCACCAAGGAAATCGCCCGAGAGATGGCGGTAAGCCCGGGCACCGTGGCCAACCGTATCGAAGCCGCACTGTTCAAGCTCGAAGCCGGACGCCGCATCGAGGCGGTCACCAAGGCCATGCGGCAGCAGATCATCAGTCCTCTCTGCATCGCCCTTGCCGGCCTCATCGCCATGCACGCGGTGATCAACGACAGCGACCCAATGCGCCGAGATCGCCGCGCGCCGGAGCGCCGCACCGCCCAAGTTCGAATCGTTCGCAAGGCCGAAGCCTTCGAATACCACGCATGACCCCATCGAGGATCACCCCATGCAGACAGCAATGCACCCTGCTTTCGAGCAGAAGCTTGCCGTGCTCGCGGCACTGCTCGAGCGCAGCAAGTCAGTGAGAGCCGAGGCGCACGCCAAGGTCAGCCAGCAAGCGCCGCGCTACCAGGCATCTGGCAACGGCACGACGTGGGATGTGGTGGAGATCGCCACCGGCGCGAAGCAGGGCTTCGCCTACAGCTACCGGACGGCCATGCGGTTTGTGGATGCGATGGAGGCAGGCGCAGCGACAAAGCGGGGTGATCTGCAGTGATCGGCGCAGTCCCTGACCAGCGTGAAGCGGTGCTGGCCCAGCTCAATGAGAGCATCGACAGCTTCTTCAGTGCCGGCGGTTCCGCTCAAGTCCTGCCAGCCGCTGGGTATGTACCACGCCGGCCGCGACGTGAGCCGGAGCCAGGACCTGCACCAGTTACTGCGCCGATCGGCAAAAGAGAGGCAGCGCGTCAGCAGCGCCTGGACGCAATCCGAGAACTGGCGAAGACCATGACCTACAAGCAGGCCATGGCCCATACAGGCCTTTCCCAGTCTGCCCTTGTGCGAGCTGCATCGCAGGGCGGTTTCAAGTTCCAGCGCGACCCGAATTACGGAATGACTAACCTGGGCAAGAAGCTCAGCGACCCCGCTGAAGACAGATCGAAAGCCGAAAAGATCATCGCCTATCGCAACGTAGGGATGTCCAGGGCCGATGTTGTTCGAGAACTGCAGATTTCCTTCAAACAGCTAGGCCGGCTACTGAGGGAGTTCGATATCGATTTCCCAACCATCGCCGAGAAGCGAGCGACAAAGAAAGCATGAAACGCATCACCGCGCGCGTTCGGCACGGCCGGCGCCAGCAGCACATCACTCTGCCGCCCAGCGGCATCGCCCATCAGGAGACGCAGCAATGTCCAAGCCCACTGACACCACAGAGTTCCTGCAGGAGCTCAACGGCGGCGCCTTCGCCAGCCAAATCGGTCACGCCCTTTCGGAAGTAGCCGCAGGCGTTGTCGATCACGGCAAGGCAGGGAAGATCACCATCACCCTGGACTTCAGCCAGATCGGCGACTCCCACCAGGTAAAGATCAAGCACAAGCTCGACTACAAAGTGCCCACCAAACGCGGCACGCGCAGCGAGAACACCAGCCTCGACACGCCGATGTACGTTGGCACCGGCGGCAACATCTCCCTCTTCCCCGAAAAGCATGACCAGCTCTTCAACCGTGACGAAGCACCTGTTCACCCACGCTCCTAACTCACAGCATCTACAAGGAATAGCGCATGTCCCTCAGCAAAGAAGCTCTCGAACTGATCCAGGAAAACACCATTGCGGCAGTTGGCCGCGATCTGCCGGCCTTGGGCCCGGTGGTCGTTGTTCCGCAAAACTTCAACGTGGTTGATCTCGAACGTTATCAGGAAGGCCGCAACCGCTTCCGTGGAACCTACTCCACCCACTCGCTGGCTGATTACAGCGCCTATGTCGTCGAGCGCGCCGCGCCAGCAGCACGCGGCTTCATCGATCAGGACACCATGAGCTGCATCGTGTTGTTCAACATCGGTACCGCAGAAGAGCCAGGCCATGCCGATGACCGCGCAGTGCTGCGCCTCAAGGCCTCCGCTGCATTCGCCGCCGTACAGGCGGTGTGCGGCCAGAGCCTGATCCAGAAGGCCATGAGCGACTGGATCGAAGACTGGAACCAGCATCTGTCAGCCACGGATGAGAATGGCCAGACCATGAGCATCGCCAAAGCGATCGCTGCGGTTCGCACCATCACCGTGAAGGCCTCGTCCGAGAGCGACCACGCTGTAGGTGAGACCCGCGCCAGCCGCAGCACCATGGACCAGATCGAAGCCAGCAGCAAAGAAACCCTACCGGCCTGGCTGGACTTCAAGGTCGTTCCGTTCGAGGGCTTGGCCGAGCAAGTAATTCGCCTGCGCGTATCCGTCATCACTGGCGGCTCGCAACCGGTACTGAAACTGCGCTGGATCGGTGAGGAAGCCCAACGCGAGGCAATCGCTCAAGAGTTCAAGCTGGTGCTAGAAACGAAGGTGGGCAGTTCTGCAAAGTTGGCACTGGGGACATTCGACGCGAAGTGATTTAGCTTAGCGCCGCAGCCGGATTGGCTGTGGCGCGACTAATTATTATTTTGCTAGCTTTTTATTGATACACGTTTTGACTCTTTCAATTGTTTCTGGATTCTCAGGATCTTCTACCACAACGAAGAGCTGATTCACTTCTCTCACAGTTCCTGGACTATCAGATGCTGTGAATGGAATTAGCCTCCGATCCTCTTTGACCTGAATTCCTCGGTAGTTAGCAGTATCCCAAGCAACAAATATCTCATGATATTTACTGATATCTGCCGACTGTAGTTCATCTTCAGTCACAAAATTACGCATTTAACTCTCCCTACCGACTCCATGTCGGACTGATCTACCAATACCTCAAGTTTTGCATTCACGCCACCCCGGCGAGGGCCACCCATGACCGAGAAGAAAATCGACGACGCCAAGCTCGAGCGCGTGATCCGCAAGATCAAACGCTGCCTGGCCTTATCAGCCAGCTCTAATGAAACTGAAGCCGCGACCGCGATGCGCCAAGCCCAAGCGTTGATGCGCGAATACCGCCTCACCGAAGTTGACGTTCGCCTGAGCGACGTAGGGGAAGTCGAATCCGGAAAATACCGGGTCAATCGCCGGCCAATGTGGGACAGGCAGCTCAGCGCAATCGTGGCGAGGGCGTTTGGTGTACGTCCTTTGGACGTGAAGCATTGGAGCAAGGCTGCCGGCCGCGTCGTGGCGCGCGCGCAGTTTGTGGGCGTCACGCCAGCCCCCCAGATTGCGATGTATGCCTATGAGGCGCTGCTTGGCAAGTTGACCATAGCGCGCCGTGAATACGTAACGCAGGTCAGGGCCGGGCGGCGGCACAGCAGCTACTCACCCGAAACCGCCGGTAACCACTTCGCACTTGCCTGGGTGTCAGCGGTTTACGGGAAGATTCACGACCTGGTGCCGCGCGGCGAAGAAGATGCAGTTCTCCCGAACTGCACAAGCGGCCGCGACTTAGTGGCAGTGGAAGCTCAGGACAAGGCCTTAATTGATCAGTACCTGGCTGGCCAAGAAATAGGCAAAGCCCGCAAAGTGCCGGAGATTGAGCTGGACCTAGAGGCGCAAATTGCCGGCCTGCTGGCAGGTCAGCGCGTTGACCTGAATCCTGGGCTGGCTACGGGCGGGGAAACCCAGCTCCAGCTTGCGAGCGCATGAGGAAAACATGACCACAGCAATCGACCTATTCGCCGGCCTCGGCGGATGGAGCACCGGCGCGCGCGCCGCAGGCGTCCAGGTTCTCTGGGCGGCAAACCACTGGCCCGAAGCCGTGAAGTGGCATGCAGCCAATCACCAAGATACCGACCACGTATGCCAGGACTTGCATCAGGCCAACTGGGCGGCAGTGCCGCGCACCGATATCGGAATCGCCTCTCCTTGCTGCCAAGGCCACGCGAAGGCCCGCGGCAAGAAGAACGGCAATCCTGAGCACGACGCGTCGAGATCCACCGCGTGGGCTGTGCCATCAGCGGCCGAAGTGCTGCAGCAGGATGCCTGGGTGGTCGAGAACGTACCGGAGTTCGTGAACTGGTTGCTGTACCCCAGCTGGGTGGACGCTATGAACCGGCTTGGCTACCAGGTCGCGCCGCACATCGTGGACTGCGCCGACCTGGGCGTGCCTCAGCACCGGGTTCGCCTGTTCCTGATCTGTACCAAGAGCAAGGCTCCGATCCAGCTGCAGCTGCAGCAGTGCGAACACGTGCCGGCCAGCAGCTTCCTCGACTTCGATGCCGGGCGCTGGTCGCAGATCGAGAAACCAGGCCGGGCCAAAGCCACGCTCGACAGGGTGCGCAATGGCCGCCAGCGTTTCGGCGACCGCTTCATCATGCCCTACTACGGTAAAGGCTCCGGCACCACCGGCCGAGACATCAACCGGCCGATAGGCACCATTACCACTCTGGACCGCTGGGCCTTAGTCGACGGTGATCGCATGCGGATGCTCAGCGCCAGCGAGGCCTTGGCAGCGATGTCGTTCCCGGCTGACACCCAGCGCCCGAACAACCACCGGCTGACCATGCACATGACCGGCAATGCAGTACCGCCGCTAGCAGGCCAGCGAGTGATAGAGGCCCTCATGGCAGCGGCCTGAAGTTATCGAACAGCCGAACGACTTCGTTCGCGAGCTTGGCGACGATGAGAAAAATTTTGAGGATCTGGAGGAAGTGCATGGCTGCTCACCGAGGTGGATATGGTGAGCGCATAGTACCGATACCCCATCCTCTTCCATTTTGCAAGCGGAAGGAGCTATCCCCATGCCCACAGAAAACCGATCCAGCAACACAGAGATGGTTAGCGAACTACTGCCGTGCCCCTTTTGTGGCCAGCAGGACTTCCTCATCGAGCGCCTAGACAGCGATGCCTCAGTGGTGATCTGCCAAGGCCTGACCGGACCGCATGAAGCCTGTCTGGCCCGTGGGCCAGTGGGCGTGGCGCAGAATGAAGGCGAGGAGCAGCCAGGCCGCGACAAGGCGGTCGAGCTGTGGAATGCGAGAGCCGAGCAGCACCAGGGCGCGCCGGCTGTATCGATCCCCGAGGGTTACTGCCTCATGCCTAGGCGACTCACTGCCGAGAACGGAGCCAAAGCCCTGCTGCTTGGCGAGTTCAAGCTGGAGGTCACGCGCGAGTGCCCCGAATGCCTGGAACTGGACGAGCCTGTAGAGGGCTGCGAGATCTGCGACGGTGAGGGTGAATACGCGCAGCGCTACACCATCCCATGGGAACAGATCAAATTCATCTACAGCGAGGCCGTGAAGGGTCTTGCTCTCCAGCCGAACGTCACCTGCAAACCATCATGACATTCGGAGTACAAAAGTACTCCACCCAGCTGTAACCCCTCTCCCCTCTATTCACTGCCGCGATATGGCGGCCAAGGAATCGTCATGCCTGAAGAAATCAAGCTGATCCAGCCGGCGCCGGTTGAGCGCGATGAGTACGGGATGTTCCAGCATCCCGACCTGCCCGACTTCGACGAGGGCGACGGCGAGAAGTGCAAGGCCTGGATCGCGCAGCAGGGCCTGCAGCTCGTCATGGTCCACCTGGAAACAGACGCGCCGGAAGAGATCGCAGATCGCTACTTCCAGTCCGATGAGCCGCACTGCGGCTACTGGGAGCCGGGCAAGCCTGAAGGCGATGGCTGGTTCTGTCTGGCGATCCACGACACCGATGACGGCCCTGTGTGCTGGTGGGGCCGCCGCGAGGTGAAGCCATGAGGCTGAAACAGTATCCGCTGAACGTGCAAAGCGTCGGCAGTGACACCTACATCGCGATGAGCAAGGGTCACCACGACCTTGAAGCGTTCATGGCCGCAGCCGTGAAGGAATGCCCTGGCCAGTTCCTGGGCGGGCCGCAGCACAAATGGTGCAAGACGGTACCGGACCGCTCGGGCGAGTTTGCACATCGATATGTCTTTGTCGAAGAAGGGACGCAAGGCGCGTGGCCGGCCACCTACTGCTGGGAATTCGGCGAGGACTACAAGCGCTACAACGCCGAGATGCAGCCATGATCGGCTGGCTGATTGAGGCCCTGACATACGGCGCCATCGGCGCGCTGATCGGCGCCTCATGGATGAACCAATACAAGGTCGAGCAGGCGACGCCTTGCGTTACCCATCACCAGCGCCAGCTCTCCCCGCACGAAACACAACCCGAACCTACACCCGCACTGGCGCCTGGGCGCTGGATTGATGAGAGGTATCAGCTGTGAAAGCACTTTCAATCAGACAGCCATGGGCCTGGCTGATCATCAGCGGTGGCAAGGACATCGAGAATCGAACCTGGCACACGAAGTTCCGGGGCCGCTTCTTGGTACACGCCGCAACCGGCATGACCCGTCGTGAGTTCCTCTCGGCTTTTGATTTCATGGCCCGACAGGGGATCAAGTCGCCCTTCCCGGTGCCGCCTGACAACCTGTTGCGAGGCGGGCTAATAGGCTCAGTCGAGCTTATCGACAGCGTCGATCACAGCGAATCCCCCTGGTACATGGGTGAGAAAGGATTCGTGCTGCGCGATCCAAAGCCGCTCCCGTTTGTCCCGATAAAGGGGCGCCTCGGATTCTTTGATGTTCCCGACGAGGTGCTGGTATGACCGACTTGATCGAAGTGCGCACAGCACACCTGGCCGGCGAGCCCCTGGCCTGGGCGGTTGGCAGGGCGGAAAGCTTGGACGTGCTCCTTGCCCCACCCATTTACGGCAACCCGTGGCGGGTGTTCGTCCGCTACACCGGCGAGGTCACAATCCGCGAAGTGCGCTATGACCCGCAGGAGAACTGGGCAGTCGGTGGACCACTGATCGACAAGTACCAGGCAGGCTTGAGCCATGACCGGTACTTGTCAGGCGGCCCATGTGGCTGCAGCGCAGGCCCGATCAACTCAACATGGCTCTCAGGGCCTACGCCCCTTATTGCCTTCTGCCGCGCCCTGGTCCACGCAAAGCTCGGCCCGATCGTGCGAGTTCCTAAGGAGTTGATGCCATGAAGACCCTCGGCGAGATCATCGATGCTGCGAAATCCGGCGAGCGCCCGGAATACGACGAACTGCGGCTGGCCGTGTGCGCCATGGACGGGCTCATGACCTTCGACCGTCAGGCAATCTGGAAGCTGGCCGAGGGTGAGGAGAAAGGCAAGAAACCGTTCTTGACCTGGAGCAGCGTCTGGCAGCGTGACGAGCAATTCCAGCGCATCAAGCGCGCCATGGCCACCGACCCGAAAACTTATCTCGGCCCGAATTACGATCCGGATAGCCCGGCCGTGCAAGAACGGCGGCGCATGTCGATCGCCATCATGGAAGGTGTTTCACGCCGCGCACAGGAGAAGCAGCAATGATCCTGCCCCTGATGGACATGGCCTACCTGATCTACCGAGGCCCGCGGTGAACAACCACCAGTACCAGCCATTCTCTGCCAGGGGCTTCGGCAGTTGGTACACCTGCAGCATCTGCGGCACATCCAAGCACAGTGGCTACTACTGGCTCGGCGGCTACAAGAGCAAGACCGAGCCGCCCTGCATTGCCTGGAAGATGGACGCCGAGTGGAAAGCCCAGGCCATCCCGGCACCTCTCACAGAATCCTAATCCCCCAACTACTCAAGCCCGCCGACATGCGCGGGCATGGAGAGACTCATGCTCAATTTCTTGGCTCGCATGTTCAAGCGAAAGAAGAAGCCCGAGCCGCGCCCGATTATGGCACCGACAGGGTTCGCACGCGGACTCAGCCCGGCAGCCGGCAGGCAAGATCCGATGCTTGATCCGCTCAACCCGTTGAGCCCCGTCAGGCCGCTGCATCCAGCCTACCAGGCCGACAACTACGAACCATCGCGCAGCACCAGCAGCTACTGCTCCAGCCGTGACTACAGCAGCTACGACAGCGGCGGCAGTTACTCGTCAAGCGACAGCAGTAGCTCCAGTGATAGCGGCGCCAGCTCCAGCAGCTGCGACTAACCCACAACCTGCCGCCACCGGCGGCGTGGAGACCAACCATGTTCATGACACCGGATGAAGTAGCCGACATGACGGGCTACCTCCGCCCCAAGGACCAGGTACGCTGGCTAGAGGACTGGAAATTTGGCTATGTGATTGGAGCAGACGGGAAACCAAAAGTGCTGAGGCAAGTCGTACTCGCCCGACTGGGTGGCCAAGCCGAAAAGAAAGGACCGCAGTTGCGGCTTTGAGAGGGGCATCACAATGCCGCTCTGAAGAGCGGCTGAGCGGAAAGCTATTTTGTCAAAGGCTCGATATACTTCCGATGCCCAGGAATGTCATTCAACGGGGGGGCTATCGGGCCCTGGACGCACTGCGATCCGTAGACGCAAGTCCCAATCGGAATGTGGATATAATTCTTATAGAACTGGCAAAAAGCAAATAGGAGAATCAAAAGCACAACTAAAGCAATACCACCTCTAAACCAGTGATAGTAGTCATTCAGTGCCGCGACAACACCTCGTCTTGCGAAGTACTCTTGATCGCAGCACATTTCGATTTGCTCAGTTACATCAGCAGCCGCATCGCGGATGAGATAAGGCGTTTCGGTGTTATCCTCGGCCTTCTCATGTATCTCGATCTCACGAATACTTGAGAGAAGACTTGCATCGAAAACTTCTTTTCCGATATGACGATTTAGGTGCCCAATCCTAACCTCAATCTGAGTTACGAGACCAGAAAAAGTCGATTCAGTCCGCACAGATGAAAAGTCATCCTTACCAATCTCGGACTCAACCCAATCTGCAAGATCTTCAAGTTTATCAATGATCTTATCTTTACGCTTTAAAGCTTCCGCACGCCGATTAGATCTGTTCTGAATAAATACAGTAAACGACCAACCCAAGGCCAACGCTATGAGTTGACCAGGAACATTCTCTAAATTCATTCACAGGCCTTCCTGGCAGCTTCAAGCCTGTCAGCGATAACTATCTCGATGCTTTTGACCAAGGAATGGGTGTACTTCAATCTACGCTTCAGGTCTTCGAATTTAAAGCCCTCGTCGCGAATCAACCCTCCGAATGCCTCGTCCAAAAAAGACCTTCCATAGCGGTTATAACCATCAAGCACCACATGCACTTCGTCATAATCACGGAGCGCAGGCGCCAATACATTTTGCCGAAAAAACTGACCGCAACCCTCTCCATCCTCGGGGTAGCGACCATAGGGCCTTTTGTTGAAGTCTTTTACCACCGTTATGGTATGCATAATTAAGGCAACTCAATATTCCACTGGACCAAAGTTCCTGGAAAAGACTTTGGCAACCGATACAACTCAGGCTTCTTGTCCGATTGATTGAACTTATAAAGCCCTTTGTTACTAAACACCCACAAAACACCATCTTCCGTATCGTTAACAAGGGCCATAATGCTCTTACTACCTTGACCATGCTTATCAACTTTCGTTCCAGATACATCACCCTGCATTGACAAATATATCAGATCCTCATCAGATATCTTAGTCGGGACCAGTGCTAAAAGCAAAGATTTCTCTCGTTCAGGATAGGCCGCCACAAGATCAGAGTACTTATCAGGATGAGTAATTTCCACGGCACGCCAGAACCACGGGCGATCAACTACAGTTTTTGGAATGCCGACCCCAGTATCATAGATAGCCAAATATAGTTGCTTACCAACAACACTGCACATCAACCACCATTTCTTATCATTTGAAGCCGCATCAGGATAAGCATGCAATCTGACGTTATTTATAGTCTCAGACACGGCATCGCCGTATATATGCTCAGTCGCAGGACTCATATCGACATAGACACGCTTCTGGATAAAGTCAATGATATCTTCCATCATCTCATTACCAACACTAGAGACAACAGGCATAGCCTTCACACTGTCGAGCGCATAGCTAAACTTAACGCCCTTAATGAGCTTGTGTATATTATTCGCCCTAAGGATTGCATTAACTCTTTTGTTGGTCTTGGACCAAATAACCTCGGCTTTCCCAGATCGCTTAATTCGGACATCATCCAGCGCTGCATAGACAACCACCAGAGCCGCCGCGGTAATACTAGTAGTCTTACTAAAATCTATGAAGCAGTCTTTTCTGAGGAATCGACGTTTTATGTCGTCCAAGAAACGGAGCGTTTCCTCGTAATGCTTTGTGCGTTCGCCAAAGCTATAAATGGAAATGATCTTCGGGGCGACGATGACTTCCCAGCCAGCCCCTTTGGAAACGCGAGACTCCTTCCTGACCGAATACGAAAGGCCCTTTCTCGACAGCTCGTTAAGCCAGCGAGCGACGCCTGCTCTGCGTCGATAAAGCTCCCGATTCGGATCGATTTTTTTCAATTGCAGCTGCTCCAGTGCTTAGCAAATCCTTTCTGGGAGGTGCTAATAGCATCTGGTGCTAGACCCGTCAACGCAAATGGCGTGAAGGAGCCGGACTGATGCGTCCACGGAAAAAAGACAGACACCTGCCGCCGTGCATGTACATAAAGCACGGCGCTTACTACCTGGTGAAGAAGGGGAAGTGGGAGCGACTTGATAGCGATTATCAGGGGGCCCTGGTGGCATACGCGAAGATCATGGGCGGCAAGGGCAAGGGCGGCATGCCCAAGCTGATTGACGACGCCTTGGATGCCATGCGCGGACGCCTGGCGGCAAACACCGTGAAGCAATACGAGGCAGCATCGGCAAAGCTGAAGCATCACCTGGCCGAATTCGAGCCACGCCAGGTGCTGCCACGTCACGTTGCAGCCCTGAAACTGCACATGTCTGACACTCCGAACATGGCAAACCGTGTGATCTCGTTCCTCCGCATGGTGTTCGCCTACGCGCTGGAGCAACAGATCGTCGACTCCAACCCCTGCACTGGCATCAAGCGCCATACCGAGAAGAAGCGTGACCGCTACATCAACGATGACGAGTTCTCAGCCATCTGCGACGCGGCATCACCCTACATCAGGTCCATACTCGAGATGTGCTACCTCACTGGCCAGCGGATCGGCGACGTGCTCGCCATCAGGCTGTCCGACATCAGCGACAAGGGCATTGCCTTTGACCAGCAGAAGACGGGCGCCAAGCTCATCGTCGGGATGACGCCGGACCTCGAACAGCTGATAGTCCGGGCCAAGGCCCTGCCCCGGAAGGTGCGCGGGCTGACGCTGTTCTGCACCCGGGGCGGAGGCAAGCCAGTCTCCTATGAGACGGTCAAGGACGCCTTCAAGAAAGCGTGCGAGAAAGCGAAGGTAACTGGAGCGACCATCCACGACCTGCGCGCCAAGTCGCTGACCGACACCGACAAGCAGGGCAACGACGCCCAGAAGCTCGGTGGTCACACCGATGCGAAGATGACCAAGCGCTATCTGCGGCTTCGTGAAATTGATGTGGCACAGCCACCAGCATTGCCGAAAAAAAGCCTGTAGTATTAGACACTTTGCCATTGTCTAATAGACGCATTGCTTCAAGGCCTTGAATGTCCAGTCTTTCCGATCACACCCCAATGATGCAGCAGTACTGGAAGCTGAAAAACCAGCACCCGGACCAGCTGATGTTCTACCGCATGGGCGACTTCTACGAAATCTTCTACGAAGATGCGAAAAAAGCCGCGAAACTGCTGGATATC
>Ga0160473_100276_pt1 | contig 42388 bp, 38 predicted proteins | sample HID1975I_E11MG_FD_108217 | JGI IMG/M metagenome (GOLD analysis project Ga0160473, IMG submission 108217) | Enriched soil microbial communities from UW Madison campus, WI, USA - HID1975I_E11 MG | ecosystem: Environmental > Terrestrial > Soil > Unclassified | place: USA: Madison, Wisconsin... | reverse complement strand
TGGTCCCGCCGCGACCGTTGAGGCGCGATTTGCGGACGGCACCACGACGCGCGAGCCGCTGACCATCGCGCCGCGGCAATGGGACATCCAGTCTCTGCCGACTTTGCCCAAGGGCACGACGCCGACCCCGGCGTTCCTGGCGCGGCGCAAGATCGAACTGGCGCAGATCGGGGCGGCGCGTGCCCGCAATGCCACGAGCGACGGCTGGCAGCAGCGTTTCCAGTGGCCCGCCGTCGGGCGCATCTCCGGCGTGTTCGGCTCCCAACGCGTTTATGCCGGTGAGCCCGGTGCGCCGCACTCGGGAGTCGATGTCGCCCGCCCTGAGGGAACTCAGATCGTGGCGCCGGCGGATGGCGTGGTCATTCTAGCCGCGGCGGCGCCGTTCACGCTGGAAGGCAATCTGCTGATGGTCGATCACGGCATGGGCCTGAACTCGGCTTTCCTGCATCTGTCGCGGATCGACGTGAAGGTCGGGGATGTCGTGCGGCGCGGCCAGCCGCTCGGGGCGATCGGCAAGACCGGGCGCGCCACCGGGCCGCATCTGCACTGGGCGATGAAGTGGCGCGACGAGCGGATCGACCCGCAACTCGTCGCCGGGCCGATGCCGCCGGCTTGAACCTCTTGCCTAGCGGACGCGCATGCCGCGCACGCTGCGCCCGTCCACCGCGATGAAGTAGTTACCGAGCGTCCCCTTGCGGATGCGGATCTTGGCGCCGGACTTCGGCGGCCAGGCCATCGGATCGGTCGTCCGCCACACCGCATCCTCGCCCACCAGCCGGATCTCGACCCGGCCGTTTTCCACAGCCCGTGCGCTGGCGACCGTCGTGTTGATCTCGGTGAAGGCGTCTTCCTTGTCGTCCTGATCGCCGTCGTCGCCGCCGCCGAACAAGGCGACCTTCGGGATGGTGAAGCCGAACAGGGATCGCCGCGCCTTGCGGATCTCCTGCCGGTCGACGATGCGGACGTCTTTGGCGTCGACCGCCGCCTCCAGCGCCGCCGTCGCCTTGTCGAAACAGGCGAGCCGGGCCTCGGCCGCGGTGATCGCGCGGCAGGAACGCAGGCCCTGCAGGACGCGTTCGCCGGGGCCGGTCTGCGCGTCTCCTGCGGCGGCGCAGCATGAGAGCAGCGACAGTATCGCCAAGCGCATTGTCCGCATTCGCCCACTCCTTCGCCGCTGGTGCCAATCTGCTACGGCGAAGGGCCGCGCGCAGCAAGCGAGCGCTCGCCGCCGGTGTGGCGGGATTGCTACAATGTGCGGGAATGTTGCGACCGCGTGACACGCCCATTGGCGGTGCAGCAAATCTCCATTAGCCGTCGATGTCATGCAGGTTCCGGAAGCGGAAACTGTGCAAGCCATGGGGCAAGCTTTCGCCGCGGCGGACTGTCCAAGGGGGACTTGATTATGCTCAACACCTATCGTTCACGCCTGTTGGCGTCGACCTTGTTCGTCAGTGCCGCACTGACTGCGTCGCCGGCCTTCGCCCAGGAGTCCGACCCCGCCAGCCAGCCCAAGACCGGCATCCAGAGCAGCGATCCCGCCGCTCCCGCCGCCGGCATCTCCAGCCAGGATTCGGCGCCTCCCGCCGCTCCCAGCAGCGCCGGCGAGATCGTCGTCACCGGTACGCTGGTCCGCAACCCGAACCTCGTCTCGTCGAGCCCGGTCGCGGTGCTCGGCCAGGAAGAAATCACCCTGCGGCAGACCAACACTGCCGAGCAGATCCTGCGTGACCTGCCGGGTGCGGTCGCCAGCATCGGCTCTGCCGTCAACAACGGCAACGGCGGTTCGTCGTTTGCCGATCTTCGCGGCCTCGGCAACTTCCGCAACGTCATCCTGCTGGATGGTTCGCGCATCACGCCGTCCAGCTCGGTCGGCCGCGTCGATCTCAACAACATCCCGCTGGCGCTGATCGAGCGTGTCGACACGCTGACCGGCGGTGCCGCCACGACCTACGGCGCGGACGCCGTGTCGGGCGTCATCAACTTCATCACCCGTTCCGACTTCTCGGGCATGGAGCTGAACGCGTCCGAGCAGCTGACCGAGCGCGGCGACGGCGAATATACCCGCGTCGACCTGACCGTCGGCGCCAACTTCGACGATGGTCGCGGCAATGCCGTCCTGTCGATCGGCTACCAGAATGCCGATCCCGTCTATCAGGGCGCCCGCAACTACTCGTTCAACAACTACACCTCGACGTCGGGCGGCCTCGGCGGTTCGTCGACGACGGTTCCGTCGCGCTTCACCCTCGGCACGACGCCGCGCCAGTTCGATCCGACCACCGGCGCGCTGCGCACCTATGTCGGCTCGCGCGATGCTTTCAACTTCAACCCGTACAACGTCTTCCAGACGCCGTTCGAACGCTTCAACATCTACGGCGCCGGCCACTATGAAGTCGCCGACAATGTCGAGGTCTACACCCGCGGCATGTTCTCCAAGAACCGCGTCAGCACGGTCATCGCGCCGTCGGGCGTGTTCTCGTCGGCGGTGACGATCCCGGTCAGCAACCCGTATCTGCCGGCGGCGGCGCGTGCCCAGTTCTGCGCCAACAACGACTTCAACCCGACGCTCGCCGGCATCCAGACGCTCACCGCCGGCGAGTGCGCCGCGGCGGCCCTGGCGGTCTCGCCGACCGATCCGAACTTCCGCAGCTTCACGACCAATCTGCAGCGGCGCACCACCGAAGTCGGCCCGCGTATCTCCGAATACACGACGACGATCTTCGACTATCGCGCCGGCGTCCGCCTGGGCATCACCGAGGCGATCAGCCTGGACGTCTCGGGTGCCTATGGTGAGTCCGAGAACCGCCAGCTCATCCAGAACTACGTGCTGACCTCGCGTGCTCGCTCGGCCGCTTATGCGACCAACACCACGACTTGCCTTGGCGGCGCTCCGGGTGGTGCGGACATCGGCGCCGGTTCGGGCTGCGTTCCGATCAATCTGTTCGGCCCGGCCGGCTCGATCACGCCGCAGCAGGTTTCCTACCTGACGGCCAACTCGACCTCGAGCAACAACGCCTCGCTGGCTCAGGCCCGCGCGCTGTTGTCGGGCGACTTCGGCGTGTCGTCGCCGTTCGCGGAGGATCCGATCGGCTTCGCGCTGGGCGGCGAGTTCCGCAAGTATCGCGCCGGACAGGAATCCGACTCGCTGTCGCAGACGGCGGGCGAGCTTGGCGGATCGGGCGGTGCAAGCCCGACCTTCTCGGGTGGCTACAGCGTCTACGAAGCATATGGCGAGCTCATCGCACCGATCGTCGCGGACAAGCCGTTCTTCAACAGCCTGACCCTGGAAGCGGGCATCCGCTATTCCAGCTACAAGGTCGATGCGCCTAACAACCCGAGCTACAACACCACGACCTACAAGGGCGGCGGTACCTGGGAGCCGGTCGACGGCTTCAAGATCCGCGGCAACTACCAGCGTGCGGTTCGTGCGCCGAACATCAACGAACTGTTCGCGCCGGTGTCGGTCGGCCTGACCGGTCTCAGCTACGACGCCTGCGCCGGTTCCGCGCCGGTGACCAATGCCAACCTGCGCGCGGTCTGCCTCGCGCAGGGTGCTCCGGCCTCGGCGATCGGCGCGATCGAAACGCCGACCTCGGCCCAGGCGAACAACACGACGGGCGGCAATCTCTCGCTGCGTCCGGAGAAGGCCGACTCGTACACGATCGGTGTCGTGCTGCAGCCGCGTGACCTCGTCCCCGGCCTGTCGATCACGGTCGATTACTACCACATCAAGATCAACAACGCGATTTCGCAGCCGACCGTTGGCGACGCCTACAATCTGTGCTTCGGCAACCAGACCGGCGGCGGCATCACGGCGGCGAGCGCGACGGACCCGTTCTGCACCCAGATCCGGCGCGATCCGGTCACCGGTGCGCTCAGCGGCGATCCGGCGACGACCGGCGGCCTGTTCCTGGCGGCGAGCAACCAGGGCACGATCCTGACCGACGGTATCGATCTCGGCGTCAACTACCGCCGCGATCTCGGCTTCGCGAAGCTGAACTGGTCGTTCCAGGGCAACTGGACGAACCGCTCGCTGTTCCAGGCGACGCCGGTTTCGGTCAATCGCGAGTGCATCGGTCTGTACGGTCAGAATTGCGGCTCGCCGGGTTCGGCCGGTCCGAACTCGACCCCGGGTTCGATCCAGCCGGAATTCACCTGGAATCAGCGCACCACGCTCACCTTCGGCGCCTTCGACGCGTCGCTGCTGTGGCGCCACCTGGACAGCGTGAAGGCGGAGCCGGATGCGGTGACCTTCTCGGGTACGATTGCGGCCGGCGCTCTTGCCGGACGGACGTACAATTTCGGTCGGATCAAGGCGTATGACTATTTCGATCTGGCTGGCCGGATCGGCGTCAACGACAATCTCGATCTGACGCTCACCGTGATGAACCTGTTCGACAAGCAGCCCCCGGTCGTGGGTGGCACGATCGGCCAGGTGTCGTTCAACAGCGGCAACACCTACCCGTCGACCTACGACGCGCTGGGCCGCCGTTATGCGATCGGCGCCCGTCTGAAGTTCTAATCCGAACTTCGGCGATCAACTTCTTGAAGGGGGCGGGCTTCGGCTCGCCCCCTTTTTCTTATCTGCTTTTTTAAGTGGCCGGTGCTGAACCGCACGGCGGAAGCCGGCGCGCCGTCTGAGCTAGGCGTCGAAGCCGAACCGTTCGACCCATGGGGCCAGGATCGGCAGGACCGGTTCGAGTTCCTCGGCATAACGGCGCCACTGGCCGCGACCGTCATAAAGGCCACGGCGGACCTGGTTGGCGCTGGCGGTACGCACGCCCCGCGTCTGAGCGGTGCGGTCGAACGATCGGAACGCCTCGGTCCATTCCAGCCCGATGAACGTCGCGAATGCGCGTACTGTCGCCTCGAAATCGGTGACCAGCCGGTCGTAGCGGACCTCGTGGCAGGCGAGCGGTAGGTTGACGCGGGAGAGCTCGATCAGCTGCATCAGCGCGTCATAGTGGCGCGCCGTCTCCTCCAGGTCGCTGAAGGCGAAAGCGGCCGGGCTGGGCGTGAAGTTGATGCGGAAGCAGCTGAGCACGACGTCGCGAGGGTCCCGGCGCATGATCAGGATGCGCGCATCCGGGAACAGGCGGGCGATGACCGGCAGCTTGATGCCGTTGAACGGGTTCATGTCGACGAATGTCCGCCCGCTCACGTCGCCGGCAAGCTCGGTCACCCGCCGCCAATAGGCCGCGCGCAGATCGGCAAGAAGCGCCGGTTCGAGATTGTCGAGCGGCGGCATCGTGCCGTCATTGCCGACGATCCGTTCGTCGGTATCCCGGAACGTGTCGCGCTCCTCAAGGGCGACGACACCAGGCGCGCTGGCGAGCACGTTCTCGACCAGCGTCGTACCCGAACGGGGATAGCCGAGCAGGAAGACGTGGGTCGCCGCGGCGCCTGGCACGTCGCCGACTGGAGCGGGCGCGGCCATTGGTCCGGTTTGGCGGACCTGCTCGGTGATCGTTTCGATGAAGCGGCGGTGCGACACGCGCGGCGGCGTGGGCGCGAGCACCGGCGCATGAACGGTGCGGAAGTTCTCCTGGGCGGCGCGGTAGACGGTAAATGCCTCGCGCGGCCGATCCTGCCGATCGAGCGCGTCGCCGAGCAGGGTCAGCGCGCGGGTACGATCGTCGCCGACGAGCGGTCCCGCCACGAGCGGCGCGAGACGGGCCCCGGCAGCGGCGCCGTCCTTTGCCTCGATATCGATCGCTGCCAGTGCGCAGATCGCGGTCGGCTCACGTGGATCGATGGCGAGGGCGCGGCCGGCGAGTGCCCGGCCGCTGTCGGCGTCGCCGTCCTTTGCGGCAGCGTCCGCGAGCTTGGCCAGGGCTGGTGCCATGTTCGGATCGATCGCCAGCGCGCGCGCATAGCTCACCTTGGCCTGCTCGCCCGAGCGCAACCCATCCAGAACGTAGCCGCGTTCAAGCCAGGCGGCGGCATGTCGCGGCTCGCGGGCGACGACTTGGTCGAGGACGGCAAGGGCATCCTCAAGCCGACCTTCCTTGCGCAAGACCGCACCGATCGCCCCCAGGATAAGGACATCGCCGGGCGCCAGCGCTAGTGCCTGCCGGAGCAGCGTGTGGGCGCCCGCATAGTCGCCGGTCTCCTCGCGCCGCCAGGCAGCAAGGTTCAGGATCATGGGATCGCGTGAGCCGCGCGCCAACGCGGCTTCGGCCAGGCGGGCTGCACCGGCGACATCGTTCGTGGCGAGCGCACGCTCGATCCGTGTGCGCAACGCAGCGTCCGCGCCGGTCGCGGGCTTGTGGGATTTCCGTCGCATCGCGTGACGCTGTTGCCGCACACTCTTTCCTGGATCAGCGCCTTGCGGTAACTTCAGCGGGCATTGCAAGGGATTTGCCCATGTTCCGTACGTTTGCCGCCGCCACGTTGGCCGGCGTTATAGCCACTGCTGCGATAGCCGCACCCACCCAGCGCGATGAGGCGGAGAAATCCGCCGACAGCCAAGACAAGATCATCTGCAAGCGCTTCGTTGAAACGGGGTCGCTCGTTAAGGGCTACCGCACCTGCAAGTCGAAGCGCGACTGGGAACGCGAGCGGGATGCTGTACGGGCGCAGACGAACATGAGTGGCAGCTGCGGCCAGCCAGGCGGCGGCACGAGCTGCTGATCGGCCCGTCGGTCACGCGCCGCCCTGATCCTCGGCGGCGGGCTGGTAGAGGCTGATCGTCTCGAACAGGGTAGTAAGCGAAGCCCGCTCGATGTCGCTCAGTTCCGGGCGCCAGACTTCGAACAACAGGACGACGCGGGTGGAATCGCCGTCGTTCCAAGCCTCATGCTCGATCGTGTCGTCGAACAGCAGCGCGCGGTCCTGTTCGACGGCCCGCGTATGGTTCCCGACCCGCAGCCGGCACCCGTCCGGCACGACGAGCGGGATGTGGCAGATGAGCCGGGTGTTGATCATGCCGTGATGCGGCGGGATGTGCGTTCCCGGCGACAGCACGGAGAACAACGCCATCGGTGACCGGCCGGCAATGTGCGGGATCGGCGCGCGGGCCAAGGCTGCCATCGTCGCCGGGCAGCGATCGGCATTTACGGCAACGATCTCGCCCGAACGGTAGAGATGGAGCGCGCTCCACTTGGGATCGCCCATCAGGACGTGGCGCTTGGCCGGTCGGTTCGGATCCGCCACCACGTAGGGCGCGATCTCGGCACCCTCGTCGGCCAGGATCGCCTCAAGCTCTGCCCGCATGGCCGGCGCTGCCGCCTCGAGCGCTGCGACCCAAGGCAAGTCGGCGGTTTCGAAGAAGGATTGCTGCGGCAGTCCCGGATAATAGAAGCTCGTCGGCTGCTGAAGCTGGACGGTCGCCTCGCCCGACAGGATGGCGAGCGCTTCGCCGAAGCGCGGGCCTGCCGCCGCCCCGCCCACTCCGGCCGTCGCGAGCGCGTCCTCCATCCGCCGCTGGAAAGAGGCGGCGGCGCGCTTGGCGGCGGCCTCCGCACCGCGCAGCCGGGCCAAAAGGTCGGGGGAGAGTTTGCCGGCGCGGGGCGCCTGATCGAGAGCGGCCTGGTACCATGACACTGCCGCGCGCTCGTCTCCGGCCATGGTGAAGAGATCGCCGCGCAGGATCAGTGCGTAGAGGTTGGTGGGTTCGTCGGCGAGCACCCGGTCCAGCGCGGCGTGTGCGCCCGCCGCGTCACCGACGGCGGTACAGGCCTGCGCCATCAGCAGGCGGAGCTGGTGCGTGTCGCGTCCGGCCGCCTGCACCTCGGCAAAGGCGCTCCTGGCGCCAGCGGCATCGCCGCGCTGCAACGCCGCCACGCCGCTTCGCGCGACCGCTTCCAAATCCCTGCTCATGGTGACGGAGCGTAGAGCGCTGGGCGACAAAGTGAAGCGCAGTTGACCGCTATCCGATCAGCGCCGCATCAAGTTTCATCGAAATGCCGGCGGTCACGGCGACTGCTTCGGCCCAGATCGCGACCTTTTCGATCTCGTCGGCATGCATCGCGGTGGCTTCGCGGTATTCGCCGGCGCGTGCCGCTGCATCGAAGCGCGTGCCAAATTTCGAATGGCTGGTGAAGGCGGGGCCGGTGACGATCTCGTCGAGAGCGGTATCGTCCACCTCCAGATCGAAATGCGCGGCGAGGGCGGCGATCGCCGCGCGCGGGTCCGCGAGCAGTGTCTCACTGTCGAGCGTGCGCAGGCGCCCGGGGCCGAGCCGCGTCGCGAGAGCGCCGAACTGCGCATGCTGCGCCAGCCAGCCAACGGCGGCGACCTGCAGATCCGTCTGGCCGAGATGATCGCGCGGGCTGAAGCCGAGATCGATCGTGCGATCGTCCAGCAACCCGAGCAGCAAGGTGCGGACCCACAGCCGGCCCCACATGCCCTTCTTTGCAACCGAGGCCAGGTAGGTGCGGAGGGGGGCATAGAGGAAGAGAGCGCGGGCGTCCGGCCGCAGCGCCAGCAGCGCGGGAGCGATGCCGTTGGCGATGTTGGACGGCTTCACCACGATCGCCTCGCCGGCCTGGAACGGGCGGGCGAGCAGCGTCAGGGCGTCGTTCGTGACTTCGGCCATGTCCGGGCCCTGGCCGCCACGCCGGCGCCAGCCGACGAGATCGTTGAAGATCGTCGGCTCCTTCAGGCCCATCGCCAGGCCCGGCCGATCAAAGGCGCGGGCGACCAAGGTCGACAGACAGAAGGCGGAGTGGAAGACGAAGTGGATCGGGGCGGGTTGCGGGCAGGCGGCGATCGCATCGGCGCGGCGGACCACGACCGGCGCGCCGACCTGCAGATATTCGTCGGTGAGGAAGGTCGCGCGGGCATGTTCGGCGCGGGGCACCGGCAGGAAGTGAAACGCGTCCTGTCCGGGATCGTAGCGGTGCGCGAACCACCGCGCGTCGCGCACCAGAGCCTCGATCGAGCCCGGTGGTGGCAGCGGGGGCGTGTCGGGTCGGCCAGCCATGCTGCCGGTCTCGCGGCCCGACGCTGGTTTGTCTAGCCAGGGTATCGCCGATATAGCGTGGCCCGTGGCAGACGCACCGCACACTCCGGAGATCCAGCGTGCCATCGCAGCGGCCAGGGAGGCGCAGCGTGCCGGCCGGCGGGACGAGGCGGTACGGCTCTATGAAGGCGTGATTGCGCGCGGCGGGGAGCAGCCGGTGGCGCTGAACGCGCTCGGCGTCTTGGCGTTGGCACGTGACGACCCGGCAGCGGCGACGGGGTGGTTCCGGCGGGCCCTGGCGGCGGACCCCGGCGCCCCCGAATTGTGGCTGAACCTGGCGAGGTCCCTACGCGCGCGCGGCGACGATGCGGGTGAGCGCGAGGCGCTGGAAGGCGCGCTGGCGATCGACCAGCGGCACTTCATGGCGCTCGTCCGGCTGGCCGAGCTGTTCGAGCGGACCGGCGAGACGGCGCACGCCGCGGAGCGGTGGAGCGGTGTCCTGGCGATGGCGCCGCTGGTCGAGCAGCGCACGCCCGAGCTCGACGCGATGCTCGACCATGCCCGTGACTACGTAATGCACCAGCAGGCCGGCTTTGCCGCCGCGCTCGATACCGGACTGGAGGCCGCCCGGTCCCGGGCCGAACCGGCGGATCGCCGGCGCTTCGACGCATCGGTCGATCATCTTCTCGGCCGGCGGCAGATCTACGCGAACGTCTGCGCCGGCTTGCACTTCCCGTTCCTGCCCGCCGAGGAATATTTTGAGCGGAGCCACTTTCCGTGGCTGGATCGGATCGAGGCAGCGACGGCAACGATCCAGGCCGAGCTGGCCGCGCTGCTGACGGGCGACGACTCCGGGTTCGCACCGTATGTCGCCATGCCGGCAGGCACCCCGGCGAACAAATGGTCGGCGCTCGACAACAAGCTCGACTGGGGCGCCTATCACCTGTGGAAGAACGGCGTTCGCAACGATGCCGCCTGCGCGCGATGCCCGCAGACGGCGGCGATCGTGGAGTCGCTGCCGCTGGCCGACATTCCCGGGCGGGCGCCGACGGTGTTCTTCTCCATGCTTAAGCCCGGGACGCACCTGCCGGCGCACACCGGCGTCACCAACGTGCGCACCATCATCCACCTGCCGCTGGTCGTCCCGCCGGGTTGCAGCTTCCGGGTCGGCGGGGAGACCCGCGATTGGCGCGAGGGCGAGGCATGGGCGTTCGACGACACGATCGAGCACGAGGCGTGGAACCGCTCAGACTTCCCGCGCGCGATCCTGATCTTCGACGTCTGGAATCCGTATCTGCGCGAGGGAGAGAAGACGCTGATCCGCGAGTTCTTCCCGCTGGCGGACAGCAGCGGGTACGACCTGCGGACGGCCGCCGGCGACTAGCGCGGCGCGGCAGGTGGGGCGGAGGGTTGAGCTCCGCCCGTCTGCTTACGCCGTCGCCAGCGTCAGCTTCCCGTCGCCTTCGTCGACCGTAACCACGCTGCCGTCCGGGATCTCGCCGCGCAGGATCGCATCCGCCAGCGGGTCCTGCACGTACTTCTGGACAGCCCGCTTCAGCGGTCGTGCGCCGTAGATCGGATCGTAACCGACCCGCCCGAGCCACGCCCGCGCCGCTTCGGTGAGGCTGAGCGCCACCTTGCGGTCCTTGAGCAAGCCCTGGATGCGGCCCACCTGGATGTCGACGATCGGGCCCATGTGGCTCTGGCCGAGGCGGTGGAACAGCACGATCTCGTCCAGCCGGTTGAGGAATTCCGGCCGGAAATGGGCGCGGACGACTTCCATGACCTGCGGCTCGACGATCTCGACCGGCTGATCCTCGGCCAGTGCCGCGATATACTGGCTGCCCAGGTTCGACGTCAGGATGATGAGCGTGTTGGCGAAGTCGACGGTGCGGCCCTGGCCATCGGTCAGGCGGCCGTCGTCGAGCACCTGGAGGAGCACGTTGAACACGTCCGAATGCGCCTTCTCGACCTCGTCGAACAGGATCACCTGATACGGCCGGCGGCGGACCGCCTCGGTCAGGACGCCGCCCTCCTCATAGCCGACATAGCCGGGAGGGGCGCCGATCAGGCGCGCGACGGAATGCTTCTCCATGAACTCGCTCATGTCGATGCGCACCATCGCGGCGTCGTCGTCGAACAGGAAGCCGGCCAGCGCCTTGGTCAGCTCGGTCTTGCCGACGCCGGTGGGGCCCAGGAACAGGAACGAGCCGAGCGGCCGGTTCGGATCCTGAAGGCCGGCGCGGCTGCGACGGACGGCACGGGCGACTGCCTCGACGGCATCGGCCTGACCGATGACGCGCTTGGCCAGCGCCTCCTCCATGTGAAGCAGCTTCTCGCGTTCGCCCTCCAGCATCCGCTCGACCGGAATGCCGGTCCAGCGTGCCACGACGGAAGCGATGTCCTGCGCGGTCACCTCCTCGCGCAGCATCGCGCCCTGCGTCACCTCCTGCGCCTCGGCGAGCTGCCGCTCGAGCGCCGGAATGGTGCCGTAGGAGAGCTCGCCGGCCTTGGCGAGATCGCCGGAGCGCTGCGCTTGATCGAGCGCGAGACGCGCCTGATCGAGCTGTTCCTTCAGCTTGGTCTCGGCATTGATCTTGTCCTTCTCCGCGGTCCAGCGCTGGGTTAGTGCGGCGGATTCCTCCTCCAGCTGGGCCAGCTCATATTCCAGGGTGCCGAGCCGGTCGCGCGAAGCGACGTCGGTCTCGCGCTTCAGCGCCTCCCGCTCGATCTTCATGCGGATGATGCGTCGATCGAGCGCCTCGATCTCCTCGGGCTTGGACTCGACCTCCATGCGCAGTCGCGACGATGCCTCGTCCATCAGGTCAATCGCCTTGTCGGGCAGGAAGCGATCGGTGATGTAGCGATTGGACAGGGTCGCGGCGGCGACCAGCGCGCCATCGGTGATGCGCACGCCGTGGTGAAGCTCGTACTTTTCCTTCAGGCCACGCAGGATCGACACGGTATCCTCGACGGTCGGCTCGCCGACCAGGACCGGCTGGAAGCGGCGTTCGAGCGCTGCGTCCTTTTCGACATACTTGCGATACTCGTCGAGGGTGGTCGCGCCGATGCAGTGCAGTTCGCCGCGCGCCAAAGCGGGCTTCAGCAGGTTGGACGCGTCCATCGCGCCCTCGCTCTTGCCGGCGCCGACCAGCGTGTGCATCTCGTCGATGAAGAGGATGATGTCGCCTTCGGCGCCTTTGACCTCGTCGAGCACGCCCTTCAGGCGCTCCTCGAACTCGCCGCGATACTTCGCGCCGGCGATCAGCGCGCCCATGTCGAGCGCCATCAGCCGGCGGTCCTTGATGCCGTCGGGCACGTCGCCATTGACGATGCGCAGCGCGAGGCCTTCGGCGATGGCGGTCTTGCCGACGCCGGGTTCGCCGATCAGGACGGGATTGTTCTTGGTGCGGCGAGCGAGCACTTGGATGGTGCGCCGGATCTCCTCGTCGCGGCCGATTACCGGATCGAGCTTGCCATCGCGGGCGGCCTGGGTGAGATCGCGGGTGAACTTGCGCAGCGCGTCGTAGCGATCTTCCGAGGATGCGGTGTCCGCGGCCCGGCCGCCACGCAAGCTGTTGATCGCGGTGTTGAGCGCGTCCGACTTGACCCCCGCAACGGCGAGCGCCTTCCCGGCGGCGCTGGTCGTGGAAAGCGTGAGGGCGAGCAGCATCCGCTCGACCGTGACGTAGCTGTCGCCGGCCTTCTGGGCGATCTGCTCGGCCTGGTCGAGCACGCGCACGCTGTCATTGTCGAAGCCGGGCGAGGCTTGATTGCCGCCGGAGACCGCCGGGATCTTGGCCAGCGCCTTGTCGGTCTCGCGCAGCGCCACTTCGGCATTACCGCCGGCGGCCCGGATCAACCCGGACGCCATGCCCTGATCGTCCTCGAGCAACGCCTTCAGCAGGTGCTCGGGCGAAATGCGCTGATGGTTCATGCGAATGGCGACGGTCTGCGCCGACTGCAGGAAGCCTTTGGCGCGATCGGTGAATTTCTCCAGGTTCATGACGTCCCCTCGTGTTACGTCTGCCCATGTGGTGTTGCCTATATGCAACACAAGGGGGAGGGCGCCAGCTTTTTCAGTGGGGCAGCGTCGGCTTCACACGGCGATGCCGACTGTGACCGTGCCGGTGTAGCCAGCGCTGACGCTGCCAGTCAAAGCGGGTGTCTGGGCGGCGATCTGCGCGGATGTGTTGTCACCGAACACATTGTCGTTGGCGGTGGTGCTGCTCGCCAGCCGGCTGACGCTGGCGCTGTAGCCGGACACGTTGTTGTAGACCGTGGTGCAGATGTCGCGGGGCATCGCGAACTGCGAGATGAGCTTGGCATTGCGGCCGCTGGTGGCGGCGGCGAGCGAGGTAAACACCTCGAAATGCATGTGCGGATACCGGCCGGCGTAAGCGCCGGGGAAGATGGTCGTGAAGGTGACCTGGCCATTGGCGTCGGTCACCTGCACGCCGCGCAGATAGCTCTCCGCCGGAAGGTCGTAGAGCGAGTAGCTGCCGTCCCGGTCGCAGTGCCAGACGTACACGACGTAGCCGGCGAGCGGCGCGCAGGAATTGTTGACGTCCACGACTGTGATCGTGAGCATGACCTGTACGCCTGGTGCGACGGTGGCCGAGCTGAGGAAGCTGGCCCGGATGTCCGATCGGACGATGCCGTTGACGGTGAGCGCGTTGGACGTGGCGCCCCGCGAGGTGTTGGTGCCGTCGGCCGGGTAGGGGCCGTTGGTCTCGGTCGGATCCGCAACGCACTGGCCGGTCGAGGTGGCGCCGGACGAGGTCGAGCTCGACGTGGTCGTGGCGCCCGAGCTGGTGGTCGTGGTGCCCGTCGTGTCGCTGCTGCTGGAGGTCGAGCCGCCCGCCGACGAGCCGCCACCGCCGCCACAGCCTGCGACCAGGATCGTCGCGCCGGCCGACGTCAGCCAGGCGAGGGCGCGCCGGCGTGCAACCATCTGAGTGGAAATCCTGCCGAGATCATGGGCCAGCCCCAGGTCATGATCTTCGATGCTACCTACGTCGCTCATCACTCTGCTCTCCCTGACGGTGCGGCGGGTTCGCCGGGCCCGCTGACACAGGCGACCTGTTCGCCCGTTTGAGTGGGGCAGTGGGGGCAGAGCTTTACCGGCCGATGTCGCGACCTTGCAGCGTTGTAGCGTGAAGCAGGCAGGTCAGGCGCGGGTGACCACCGGCACGAACATATAGCCTTCGTTGCGGACGGTGCGGATCAGGTCGCCCCCGCCGCCGCCCGCGCTCAGCCTGCGCCGCAGGCGGCTGATCTGGACATCGATCGCCCGGTCGTAATGGTCACTTTCCGGGCCGCGTGCATAATCGAGCAACTGGTCGCGCGTCAGGACGCGGCGGGGGTGCTCGACGAAAGCGCGCATCAGCCGGAACTCGCCGTCGGACATGCCGATCACCTGCTCGTCCGGATCGAACAGCATCCGCATGTCGAGATCGATCCGCCAGCCGGCGAAAGCGAGCACATTGTGATCGTCGTCGATCGGGTGGGCGGCGGCCGTGGTCGGTTCCGGCATCGCCGGCGCCTGGGTCTTGTCGCGGCGGCGCAGGACGGTGCGGATGCGGGCGAGGAGTTCGCGCGGGTTGCAGGGCTTGGCCAGGTAGTCCTCGGCACCTAGCTCCAGACCGACAATGCGATCGACATCGGTACCCACCGCGGAGAGCATGATGACTGGCGGCCCATCTATCTTCTGCAGACCGCGTAGCGCCGTCAGCCCGTCCTCCTGCGGCATCATTACGTCCAGCACGATCAGGTCGTACGGGTCGGCGGCCAGCCGCTCGCGCATCTCGATCGGGCTGGCGGCGGTGTCGGTGCGAAAGCCGTGCTTGTCGAGGAACGACGAGATCAGCTTGCGGATGCCGGCATCGTCATCGACGATCAGGATGCGGGTGGCCATGTCCATGGCCGAGAGGATGGCGTTCATCGTCGCCGAATGCCAGACGCACGTTCCGACGGTGTTGCCGCTTTGTTGCAAGCGACCGGCATCTACCCGCCTTCTGCAATCCGGCCGCAATCCGGCCGGGCTAGGCGGCCACAGAATGAGGGGGCGTAGATGGCCGTGGCGCAGCGGGACGCCGACCCGTGGCGCGTGGTCGGCGGTGATGGCATGATCGAGCGATGCCTGTGACCCCGCGGCGGCGACTCTGGCGCGGACCGCCGCTCGCCCTCCAGATCCTTGCGCTGCTGATCGGCGGGCTGTTCGTCGCCCAGCTGGTGACACTGGCGTTGACGCTGTTGCTGCCGCCGGCGCCGGCCGCTCAGTACGGCCTCGACGACATTGCCGCGGCGCTGCGGGGCACCGATGCCGACGACGATGTCGAGCGGGCTTTGGAACGCGTCGTTCAGGCTGGCCCGCCGGATCTGGCCGGGCCAGGCTGGCTGATCTCGGAACGATCGCGGGCCGAGCTTGCGGCGCTGCTCGGGACCAAGCCGGCATACGTCCGCCTCGCTTTCTACACGCCGCTGCCGTTCGCCGGGACCGCCGCCGCCCCGACCATCGCGCTGAAGGCGGACGACGGGCCGCTGCGACCGCTTGCCCTGCTGCGCGGAGCCGATCAGCCGGGCGCGGCGCGACTGATCCTTGCCCAGGCGCCGGGCGGCCTTCCTCCGGGTGGCCCGCCGCTCGGTGGCGTTCCCAACCTGCCACGGGTCGATCCGAGCCGCGGGCCGCCGCCGCGGGATACGCTGCCACCCGGCACCCTGCCTGGCACGACGCTGCCGGGCGGCGGGCGGCCGCGTCCGCCGCTTCGCGGCGGGGTCGAGATCGATCCGAGAGCGACCGCGTTGCCGGTGCGCCCGGGTGGTCTCTACAGCATCGATCCCAACCCGGCGGCAGGCGGCCCGGGCATCTACATCCCGGGCGATGGCGGTGCCGCGGTACCGCCGATCCTGCAGGGCACGGCGCCGCCATCCGCCGGCCAACTGCCGTCCCAGGGCGGGTTCGTGCCGCCGCCGGGATTTCCTGGTGGACCGCCGCCGGGCGCCGGCCCGTTCACGCCGCTGCCACTGTCGATCCTGCCCGACCGGACACCGGCTGCGCCCGTACGCAACGCCCCGCCACTGGTGACCCAGGCAGCTCCGCCGGCCGCTCCGGCGCGGGAAGAGGCGCTGCCGCATGTCGAACCACGCTCGGCGCCGATCGTCGTACCGATCCCCGCGCCCGTGATCGGGCCTGCCCCGCAGCCGGCGGTCGAAGTCCCACCCACGATCCTGGCGCCGCCGGAACCTGAAATGCCGGCCGGTCCGCCGATTGCGGTCACGCGGACAGCGCGGGGTCTGTTCGGGCTGGCACCTGCGCCATTCGTCGAGGGCGACTTCGTGGCGGCACTGCGGCTGGCGGACGGGCGCTGGTCGGTGGTCCAGCCGACCCCCGAACCCTTCCCGAACAGCTGGCAGCGGCGGGTGCTGCTTTGGTTCGCGATTGCGCTGGCGATCGTCGTGCCGCTCGGCTGGATGTTCGCGCGGCGTCTGGTCAAGCCGCTCGGCCAGTTCGCCGGCGCCGCCGAACGGCTGGGGCGCGATCCTGCAGCGGCGGTGATCGCGGTGGACGGGCCGGCCGAGATCGGGCGCGCCGCCCATGCCTTCAACCTGATGCAGACCCGGCTGCGCAGCTTCGTCGACGATCGCACCGCGATGATCGGGGCAATCAGCCATGACCTGCGGACACCGCTGACCCGGATGCGCTTTCGCATCGAGGACGTGCCGGACGAAGTGCGGGAGGGGCTGCTGGAGGAGGTCGAGGAAATGGAGGCGATGATCTCCTCCGTGCTCGACTTCATCCGCGATGCCTCCGCACCGGGATTGCGCGAGCGGATCGACCTGCGCACGCTCATCGACGACGTCGTCGAGGATGCGGTGATGGTCGGCGGCGACGTGAAGGTGGATCCCGGCGGGGCGGCACCGGTCGACGTCGACGTGCTCGGCCTTCGCCGCGTCCTCGACAATTTGATCGAGAATGCAATGAAATACGGGCGGTGCGCGCGCATCCGGCTGAGCACGGACGGGGCGAATGCGGTCGCGGAGATTGTCGATGACGGCCCTGGCCTGCCCGAGCACGAGCTGGAGCGGGTGTTCGAGCCCTTCTACCGCAGCGAGGCGGCGCGCTCGTCGGACAAGGCGGGTCACGGCCTGGGGCTGGCGGTATGCCGCTCGATCGCACGCGCGCACGGCGGCGATGTCCGCCTCAGGCGATCGTCCGAAGGCTTCCTGGCGGAGGTGCGGTTGCCGCTGGCCTACGCAATGTGACGCGGCCGCGCGTTGCCCGTGCGGGCGCGCTGCTCTATTGCGCCTGCGAACAGATCAAGCCGGAGCGACTCGCTATGACCTTCACGCCGACCGTCAAAGCCATCCTCGACAAGTATGAGAGCGACAATCCCGGCACCAAGGCCAATCTCGCCCGCATCCTGACCGCCGGCAAGCTTGGCGGCACCGGCAAGCTGATCATCCTGCCGGTCGACCAGGGCTTCGAGCATGGCCCGGCGCGCAGCTTCTCCGTCAATCCGGCCGCCTACGATCCGCACTATCACTATCAGCTGGCGATCGATGCCGGCCTGAGCGCCTACGCCGCTCCGCTCGGGCCGCTGGAGGCCGGAGCGGACACGTTCGCCGGTCAGATCCCGACGATCCTGAAGGTCAACAGCTCGAACAGCTGGGCGACGACGATCAACCAGGCGGTGACCGGCACGGTCGATGATGCGCTCCGGCTCGGCTGCGCGGCGATCGGCTTCACCATCTATCCAGGTTCGGACGACATCTTCGAGCAGATGGAGGAAATCCGCGAGATGTCCGCCGAAGCCAAGGCAGTCGGCATCGCGACGGTGATCTGGTCCTATCCGCGTGGCCCGAACATCTCGAAGGCCGGCGAGCTGGCGCTCGACGTCGGCGCCTATGCCGCGCACATGGCGGCGCTGCTCGGCGCGCATATCATCAAGGTGAAGCTGCCTTCCGCCAACATCGAGCAGAAGGACGCCAAGCCGATGTACGAGGGCACCGACTGGTCGAACCAGGCGGACCGCGTTCGCCACGTCGTGCAGTCCAGCTTCGCCGGGCGCCGCATCGTCGTCTTCTCCGGCGGCGCGACTAAGGGCTCGGACGCCGTCTATCAGGATGCGCGCGACATCCTGGCCGGCGGTGGCAACGGATCGATCATCGGCCGCAACACCTTCCAGCGCCCGCGCGCCGAAGCGCTCGAGATGCTGGCCAAGCTGATCCGTATCTACAAGGGCGAGGAATAAGCGTTGACGGGAGCGCGGCCGATCGCGGGCGTCGACTGGGCGCTCGCGGCGGTCGGCGCGCTGTTCCCGCTCGCCGCCTTCGTGCCGTGGCTCCGCGTCTACGGCTTCGACCCGACACAGTTCCTGATCGACATGTTCGCCAACGGCGTCAGCAGCTTCTTCGCGCGAGACGTGATCGTCTCGGCCCTCGTGCTGACGCTGTTCGTCGTGGTGCAGGGGACACGTGACGGGGTCCGGCTCCTGTGGCTGCCGGTTCTGGCGACCTTCCTGATCGGTGTATCCTGCGGCCTGCCGCTCTTTCTGGCGCTGCGGGAGCAGGCGCTCAGTAACCGGCCTCCTCGACCGGTCGCTTGAGATTGCGTGCGTCGGCAATAGCGTCGGCGTGGATGTCGTTGTTGAAGTAGGCGCAGACGTCGCGCCTGCGCTCGGCCTGCGCGATCATCCAGTCGCGCCAGACGACCAGCTCCGCCTCGGCGTAGCGGCAACCCCGGCGGCAGCTGGTAGAGGATCGGCCCGAGGGGCGTGCCGAGTTCGCGCAGCGGCGCCATCATGCGCGCGATGGGCTCGGCGCAGTCCTTCAGTTTCTTGGCCTGGGTCAGAAAGCGGTTGGCCTTTACCGCGAAGCGAAAACGTCTGGCGCCTGATCCCGCCAGCGGGCGAAGGTTTCCGCCGGGGGCAGGCGGTAGAAGCCGTTGTTGATCTCGACGGTGTCGAACACGCTGGCATAATGATCGAACCAGCGCTTGACCGGCAGCCCGTCCGGATAGAAGGCGCCCCGCCAGTGGCGATAGTTCCAGCCGGAACAGCCGATGCGGATCGTGGAGCGCGGCATGCAGGATATCCCCATCGACAGTGACGAGGACGAGAACGCGCTCGACCCGGAATTCGCCGACCGTTTCGAACGCGGTTTCCGCCCGACCTGCCAGCTCTATCTGATCTCGCCGCCGGCCATCGACGACGGCTTTGCCGATCGTCTGGCGGCGGCGCTGGACGCGGGGCCGGTCCGCGCCTTCCAGCTGCGGCTGAAGGGCATCGACGAACATGCCATGGCCAAGCTTGCAGAGCCGCTGCTTCGGGTCTGCGCGGATCGCGATGTGGCCTTTATCGTCAACGACAGCATGGGGCTCGCCAAGCGGATCGGCGCGGATGGCGTCCACCTCGGCCAGGAGGACGGCGATCCGCGCGACGCCCGCAAGCTGCTCGGGCCTCAGGCACAGATCGGCGTGACCTGCCATGACAGCCGGCACCTGGCGATGGAGGCGGGGGAGGCGGGGGCCGACTATGTCGCCTTCGGTGCCTTCTTCCCGACCACGACGAAGGAAGTGCGGCATCGGCCCGATCCGTCGATCCTGGGCTGGTGGACGACCTTGTTCGAACTGCCGTGCGTGGCGATCGGCGGGATCACCGCCGACAACGCCGCGCCACTCGTGGCGGCCGGCGCCGATTTCCTGGCGGTGTGCAGCGCCGTTTGGGGCCATCCGCAGGGCCCCGCCGCCGGCGTCGCCGCCTTCTCGCGCGTGCTGGGCGGCTGAGCCAGGGAAAGAAACACGCGCCGCGGCGTTCAAGCGTTACGGACCCGAAAGCAGGGCCGACGTAAAGCGGGAGCGTACCAGCGTGAACAGGAACATCATCGGGATCGGAATCGCTGCAGCCGGCATGCTGGCAGGGACGGTCGTTGCGCAGGCACCCGCGGCCCCGACGGCTGCTCCCGCCGCCGCGCCGAAGCCCGCCATCGACCTCACCGTCCTGCACGTCCAGGTTCTGCTCGACCGGCTCGGCTTCGGCCCCGGCGTGATCGACGGCAAGGGCGGCCAATCGCTCAAGGCAGCATTACGCGGGTTCCAGGCGGCGAGGGGCATCAAGCCGACCGGCGAGATCGACCAGCCGACGCTGCGGATCCTCCATGCCTATCGCGAGACCCGGCCGGTGGCGATGCTGACGCTGAGCGCAGCCGACGTCTCGGGCCCGTTCACCGGTCCGCTGCCCAAGGATCCCGAGCTGCAGGCCAAGCTGCCGGCCCTCGGCTACGCCAACCTTATGGAGAAGCTCGCCGAGCAGTTCCATACGACGACGGCGACCCTGATCGCGCTCAACAGTCCGTCGACGCGGCTCGCCGCGGGTGCGAGCATCCGCGTGCCGAACGTCGCCCCGGCGTCGCGCGACTATCCGGCCGACCTGAAGCCGGAGTGGAAGCAGACGCTGGCGATGCTGAACGTCGATGCGCGCCAGCCGGAGGGCGACCATGTCGTCGTCGACAAGTCCGAGGGCGTGCTGAAGGTGATGGACGCCAAGGACAAGGTGATCGCGCAGTTCCCGGCGACGATGGGCAGCGAGCATGATCCGCTGCCGCTCGGCACGTGGAAGATCCAGGGCGCGTCCTACAATCCGCCGTTCCACTATAATCCGGAGCTGTTCTGGGATGCCGACGACAGCGACAAGAAGCAGCTGCTGCCGCCGGGGCCGAACGGGCCGGTCGGTGTGATCTGGCTCGACCTGAGTAAGCCGCATTACGGCATCCACGGCACGCCCAATCCGGAGACGATCGGCCGCGCCGAGAGCCATGGCTGCATCCGCCTGACCAACTGGGATGCCGCGCGCTTGTCGCTGATGATCAAGCCGGGCGCCAAGGCCGTGTTCAAGGCGTGATCCACGCCGGCAGATCGGGAGCCCCGGCGTGAACCGCCTGGGCAGGATCATCCTGCTGGTCATCGTCCTGGCGGTGATCGGGTTCGTGGCCATCGTCCGCCTGGGGCCGCCGCGGCTGATGGCGCCGGAGCCGCCGCCCGCTCCGGTGGCGCCGCCCGCGCCCGCGGTGCAGGTGCTGCCGTCCGGGCTCGCCATGCCGGTCGCGGGCGTCGCACCTGATAAGCTTTACGACAGCTTCGGCGACGAGCGCGGCGGCGGCACGCGCGGTCACGGCGCGCTCGACATCATGGCGCCGAACGGCACGCCGGTGCTGGCCGCCGCTGCTGGCACGGTCGAGAAACTGTTCGAGAGCGAACTTGGCGGCCACACCATCTACGTGCGCTCGCCGGACGGGCGCTTCATCTACTATTATGCGCATCTGGACGCCTACGCGCCCGACGTGACGGAGGGCATGTACGTGACCCAGGGGCGGCAGATCGCGACGGTCGGGTCGACCGGCGACGCCGATCCGGCCGGGCCGCACCTGCATTTCGAGATCAAGCGCATGGCGCCGGGGCAGAAGTGGCACGAAGGCGAGGCGATCAATCCATACCCGCTGCTTGCCGGAAATGCCGCCCGCCGCTAAAGCCCGCGCCGGCTCTTTTTACGATCGTGAGACGCACATGAAGATCAGCGGCGTGGACATCCGTCCCGGCAACATCATCGAGTATGAAGGCGGCATCTGGAAAGCCGTCAAGATTCAGCACACCCAGCCGGGCAAGGGTGGCGCCTACATGCAGGTCGAGATGAAGAACCTCATCGACGGCCGCAAGAACAACGTCCGCTTCCGCTCGGCCGAGACGGTGGAGCGCGTGCGTCTCGACACCAAGGACTTCCAGTTCCTGTTCCGGGACGGCGACGCGCTGACCTTCATGGACAAGGAAAACTACGAGCAGATCACCCTGGACTCTGGCATCCTCGGCGATGCCGCGGCCTTCCTCCAGGACGGTATGGACGTGGTCATGGAGCTCTATGACGAGCGGCCGATTTCGGTGCAGCTGCCTGACACGATCGAGGCGCTGATCGTCGAGGCGGATGCGGTGGTGAAGGGCCAGACGGCATCGTCCAGCTACAAGCCGGCGGTGCTCGACAACGGCGTGCGCGTCATGGTGCCGCCGCATATCGGCAGCGGCACGCGGATCGTCGTCGACGTCTATAGCCAGGAATATGTCCGCCGCGCGGATTGAGCGGGCCGGGAGGGCCTGTTCCTTCCGCCCAGAGACGAACGGAGCGATGTAAGTGGCAGTGCATTCTGGCCTGATCACCGTGATGGAGCGCGCCGCGCGCAAGGCGGCACCGCGCCTGCGCCGCGACTTCAACGAGGTCGAGGCGCTGCAGGTCTCGCGCAAGGGGACGGCCGACTTCGTCAGCCAAGCCGACCACCGCGCCGAGCAGACGATCTACGAGGAGCTCCACAAGGCTCGGCCCGACTGGGGCTTCCTGATGGAGGAGCGGGGGCAGATCGAGGGCGATCCGACCAAGCCGCGCTGGGTTGTCGATCCGCTCGACGGCACGTCCAACTTCCTCCACGGCATCCCGCACTTTGCGATTTCGATCGCCGTCGAGGAGCCCAAGGTCGGCAGCGTGCGCGGCGAGATCACGCAGGGGCTGATCTACCAGCCCCTAACAGACGAAAGCTTCTGGGCGGAGAAGGGGCGCGGTGCCTGGTTACAGGATCGGCGCCTGCGCGTGTCCGCACGGCGCGAGCTGACTGACGCTTTGGTCGCGACCGGGATGCCGTTTGCCGGGCATGGCAACGCGGCGCAGTGGAACGCGATCTATCAGGCGATCGGCCCGGAGGTCGCGGGCATCCGCCGCTTCGGATCGGCGGCGCTCGATCTCGCCTGGGTGGCGGCCGGTCGGTTCGACGCTTTCTGGGAGAGCGAACTGAAGCCCTGGGACGTCGCTGCCGGCATGCTGCTGGTGCGCGAGGCGGGCGGCTATGTCAGCGACTTCCGCGGCGGCGACAAGCCGATGGAACGCAACGAATTCCTGGCCTCCAACGACGGGCTCCACACCAAGCTGCACAAGCTGCTTGGTGGCGCACTGCGTACCAGATAGGCCGGTTCGCGTCTGGCGCGAAGCCGGAACAAACCGAGGTTCTTGCGAGTCATTCTCAGGCCGCTTAGCCTTGCTTCGCAGGTGCGGCACGCCTAGAAACCGCCCCGCGTGCGGCCGGTAACCGGCTCCCGCCAAACGGAGAAAATCATGGCGTCGGTCGCCGCTGGCTATCTTCCGATCCTGCTGTTCCTGGGTGTCGCGCTCGCGCTGTCCGGGGCGTTCGTCGTTTTGCCGATGATCGCCGCGAAGTTCACCGGTGCGTCCAAGCCCTACGCCGAGAAGCTGAGCGAATATGAGTGCGGCTTCCCGGCGTTCGAGGACAGTCGAGCGCAATTCGACGTGCGTTTCTATCTCGTCGCGATCCTGTTCATCATCTTCGATCTCGAGGCGGCGTTCCTCTACCCGTGGGCGGTCGCGCTCGGGGGCATCGGCTTTGCCGGCTGGGCGGCGATGATGATCTTCCTGGCGGAACTCGCCATCGGCTACGTCTATGCATGGAAGAAGGGAGCGCTCGAATGGGAGTAGAACTCGCCGGCCAGCACCCGGCCAGCCGTCTGCCCACCGAGGCGGAGCGGTCCGACCAGTTCTTTACCGACCTGAACAGCGAAGTTCAGGACAAGGGCTTCCTCGTCACCTCGACCGAGGACCTGTTCCACTGGGCCCGCACCGGCTCGCTGTGGTGGATGACGTTCGGTCTCGCCTGCTGCGCGGTCGAGATGATCCACGTCAACATGCCCCGCTATGACCTGGAGCGGTTCGGTGCCGCGCCGCGCGCGTCGCCACGCCAGTCGGACGTAATGATCGTCGCCGGCACGCTGTGCAACAAGATGGCCCCGGCGCTGCGCAAGGTCTACGACCAGATGTCGGAGCCGCGCTACGTCATCTCGATGGGCTCGTGCGCCAATGGCGGCGGCTACTACCACTACAGCTATTCGGTGGTGCGCGGATGCGACCGGGTCGTGCCCGTGGACATCTACGTGCCCGGCTGCCCGCCGACCGCCGAGGCGCTGCTCTACGGTATCATGCAGCTCCAGCGGAAGATCCGCCGCTCGGGCACGATCGAGCGCTGAGGGTTGCCATGACCGCTCCGTTCCCCAAGTACAGCTCCAACGACGGCGTTATCGATGCCGTGCGGGGGGCGCTGGGCGATCTTCTGCTGGACGCGTCCGAGTACGTTACGGAGATCCGGCTCGACGTGCGCCGCGAAGGCTTGGTTGAGGCGATGCGGATCCTGCGGGATAGGCTGGCCTACCAGCAGCTGATGGAGATTGCCGGGGTCGATTACCCGGATCGGGCCGAGCGGTTCGAGGTGGTCTATTGCCTGCTCTCGCTGACCAAGAACCACCGTGTGCGCGTCCACGTCGCAACCGACGAGGTTGCGCCGGTGCCGAGCGTCACCGGGCTGTGGCCGGTCGCCGGCTGGCTCGAGCGTGAAGTGTTCGACATGTACGGCGTCGTGTTCGAGGGCAATGCCGACCTGCGTCGGATCCTGACCGATTACGGCTTCCGTGGTCATCCCCAGCGCAAGGATTTCCCGCTGAGCGGCTATGTCGAGCTGCGCTATTCCGAGGCGCACAAGCGCGTGATCTACGAGCCGGTGCGGCTTGCGCAGGATTTCCGGACGTTCGATTTCATGAGCCCGTGGGAGGGCGCCGAATATATCCTGCCGGGGGACGAGAAGGCGCCCCAGGCGCCCGGCGCGCCGACCCCGCTCAAGGCCGATGAGGTGAAGCGGTGAGCGACGTGCGTGAGATGCAGGACGCCGACGTTGCCCGGCTGAAGGCCGAGACGACCGCCAGCGATCCGACCCCGGGCGATGTCGAAATCGCCAACTACACGATCAACTTCGGACCGCAGCACCCGGCAGCGCACGGCGTGCTGCGCCTGGTGATGGAGCTCGATGGTGAAATCGTCGAGCGCTGCGACCCGCATGTCGGCCTGCTTCACCGCGGCACCGAAAAGCTGATCGAGTATAAGACCTACCTGCAGGCGCTGCCGTATTTCGATCGGCTCGATTACTGCTCGCCGCTGTGCATGGAACATACCTATGTGCTCGCGGTCGAGAAGCTGCTCGGGCTTGAGGTGCCGCTGCGCGCGCAGTATCTGCGGGTGCTGTTCGCCGAGCTGACCCGCATCTCCAACCACATGCTGAACCTCGGCTCGCACGTCATGGACGTTGGCGCGATGACACCCAACCTGTGGCTGTTCGAGCTGCGCGAAGACTGCATGAACTTCTACGAGCGGGCGTCCGGCGCGCGGATGCATGCGGCCTGGTTCCGCCCGGGCGGCGTCCATCAGGACGTGCCGCTGAAGCTGCTGACCGACATTGCCGACTGGCTCGACAACCGGTTCCACCTGTTCGAGGACGCGATCAGCCTGGTCGCCGACAACCGCATCTTCAAGCAGCGTAACGTCGATATCGCGACCGTCAGCAAGGAAGATGCGATCGCCTGGGGCTTCTCCGGGCCGATGATCCGGGGCTCCGGTATTCCGTGGGACCTGCGGCGTTCGCAGCCCTACGACGTTTATGATCGCATGGAGTTCGACATCCCCGTCGGCACCCGCGGCGATTGCTACGACCGGTTCATGGTCCGGGTGGAAGAGGTCCGCCAGTCGATGCGGATCATGCGCCAGTGCCTGCGCGACATGCCCGAGGGCCCGATCGCCAGCCTTGACCGCAAGGTGGTTCCGCCCAAGCGCGCCGACATGAAGCAGTCGATGGAAGCGCTGATCCATCACTTCAAGCTCTACACCGAGGGCTTCCACGTGCCGGCCGGCGACGTCTATGTCGCGACCGAGAGCCCGAAGGGCGAGTTCGGCGTCTATCTGGTCGCGGACGGCAGCAACAAACCGTACCGCTGCAAGATCCGTCCGACCGCTTTCAGCCACCTGCAGGCGATGGACTTCATGATGAAGGGCCACATGCTCGCCGATACCACCGCCGTCCTCGGTGCGATGGACATCGTGTTCGGGGAGTGCGACCGGTGAGCGGCAGCAAGCGTGCCGCGATCCTCGCCGACCTGATGGCCCGCTACAACGAGCAGGACGTGGAAGGCTATGCCGCGTTCTTTACGGCGGACGGCTGCGAAGCAGCGTATCGCGGTGATGTCCTGCGCGACGGTCGTAGCGGCATCGTTGACGGTTACTCCAAGGTGTTCGCCGAGTTTCCGGAGAACCGGGCCGAGGTGACCGCGATGACCGAGTTCGCTGACCAGGTCGTCGTGCACGAAAAGGTGGCGCGATCGTCGGCGGCCGATCCGTTCGACGTCCTCGCAATCTACACCTTCACACCCGATGATAAAATCGCCCGCGTGGAGTTCATCCGCTGATGGCTGAGGCAGCCCACATTCCCGACGAGGCCGAGACCCGCGCGCGCTGGGGCGACTTCGCCTGGACCGCGGCGAACGCCGAGAAGGTCAAGGAGATCATCGGCCGCTATCCGCCGGGCCGCGAGCATTCGGCGGTCATGCCGCTGCTCGATCTGGCGCAGCGTCAGGTCGGCACTGAGACGAACACGCAAGGCTGGTTGCCTGTGCCGGTGATCGAGTATGTCGCGAAGGCGGTGAACATGCCGTACATGCGCGCCTACGAGGTCGTGACCTTCTACACGATGTACAATCTGGCGCCGGTCGGCCGCTATCATGTTCAGGTGTGCGGGACGACGCCGTGCATGCTGCGGGGTTCGGACGACGTGCTCGCCGCGTGCAAGAACCGCGGGCTTAGCAAGGGTCACACGACGGCCGACGGCCTGTTCACTCTGACCGAAGTCGAGTGCCTGGGCGCCTGTGCCAATGCGCCGATGGTGCAGATCAACGACGACAATTACGAAGACCTGACGTTCGACAGCATGTCGGCCATCCTCGATGCGCTGGCCAGTGGCGAGACGCCGAAGCCGGGCCCGCAGGTCCACCGGCATCTCAGCGCGCCGCAGGGAGGCCCGACCTCGCTCCAGGAAATGGTGAGCGAGAACCACGATTACCGCGGGCGCTGGGGCTTGAACCCGGCTGCCGGCACGGCCGCAGCCGGCACGCCGGCGGAGCAGGGGCGCTAGATGCTCGACGATAAGGATCGCATCTTCACCAACGTCTACGGCTTCCAGGACTGGGGGCTGGACGGGGCGATTGCGCGCGGCGACTGGGACGACACCAAGGCGCTGATGGCGCGTGGCCAGGACCAGATCATCGAAGACATCAAGGCGTCTGGCCTGCGCGGCCGCGGCGGTGCGGGTTTCCCGACGGGCATGAAGTGGAGCTTCATGCCCAAAGAGCCGAAGCCCGGCAAGCCGAGCTTCCTGGTCATCAACGCCGACGAATCCGAGCCCGGTTCGTGCAAGGACCGCGAAATCCTGCGCCACGATCCGCACAAGCTGATCGAAGGCGCGCTGATTGCCGGCTTCGCGATGCGCGCGCGGGCCGCCTACATCTACATCCGCGGCGAGTTCATCCGCGAGGCGGAGAACCTCTTCGCCGCCGTCGCTCAGGCCTATGATCGCGGCCTGCTCGGCAAGAATGCGGCGGGCTCCGGCTACGACTTCGACGTGTTCGTGCACCGCGGTGCCGGTGCCTATATCTGCGGCGAGGAAACGGCGCAGATCGAGAGCATCGAGGGCAAGAAGGGCCAGCCGCGCCTGAAACCGCCATTCCCGGCTGGCGCCGGTCTCTATGGCTGCCCCACGACGGTCAACAATGTCGAATCGATCGCGGTCGTACCGACCATCCTCCGCCGGGGCCCGAGCTGGTTTGCCGGGATCGGTCGCGACAAGAACCAGGGCACGAAGCTCTTTCAGCTCTCAGGCCACGTCAACACGCCGTGCGTCGTCGAAGAAGCGATGGGCATCACCTTCCGCGAGCTGGTCGAGACCCACGGCGGCGGTATTCGCGGCGGCTGGGACAATCTCCTCGCCGTGATCCCCGGCGGATCGTCGGTGCCGCTGGTGCCGGCGGCGCAGATCATCGATGCGCCGATGGATTTCGATGGTCTGAAGGCGCTCGGCTCCGGTCTCGGCACGGCAGCGGTGATCGTCATGGACAAGTCGACGGACATCGTCCGAGCGATCAGCCGCATTTCGTACTTCTACAAGCATGAGAGCTGCGGCCAGTGCACCCCATGCCGCGAAGGCACCGGCTGGATGTGGCGCGTCATGGAGCGCCTGCGCGAAGGCAATGCCGACATCGGCGAGATCGACCTGCTCGAAGAGGTCACCCGTCAGGTCGAGGGCCACACGATCTGCGCGCTGGGCGATGCCGCGGCGTGGCCGATCCAGGGCCTGATCAAGCATTTCCGCCCCGAGATCGAGCGGCGGATCAAGGAGAAGCAGGGGCACGGCTATGCCGTCGCGGCGGAGTAAGTCCGCACGGCGACTAGGCGTCGCGGGCGCTCTTGCCGCGATTCCGGGTGTCCTCGCCGCCGCCGCGCCGCGTGAGGCCGAGACCGGAACCCGCATCCCGACGCCCAAGCCCGTGACCATTCCCGACCGGACGGGTCTGAGCGATGCTGATCGCGCACGCATCGCGCTCGTTGCCTTCGGCGAATGCGCGGTCGCGCGCAGCCCGAAGCTCGCAAGGCAGCTCGTGACGACGCACGCGGACGACCCGGCGGCCGAAAAGCTGCTGGTCAGCATGGCCACCCCGGACTGTCTGCGCGAGGGTGAGATGCGGATGTCGAGCATGCTGATGCGCGGCGCGGTGTTCGTTGGGCTGTATCGATCGGCCTACGGACGCGCTCAACCCGCACTCCCGGCTGATCCGACGAACTTCCAGGATGAGGTCGGCAACGTCGCCGAGGTTGCAGCCCGACAGCATATCATCCTGCGAGAGTTCGGCGACTGCGTGGTCCGCGCCGCGCCGGAACAGAGCCGGGCGCTGCTGCTCGCTGCGCCGACAGGCAAGGCCGAGCAGTCTGCTTTCGGCGCGATCATTCCAAAGCTCGGGCCTTGTCTCGTCGAAGGCAACAACGTGACATTCAGCAAGATTACGCTTACCGGCGTGATCGGCGAGGCGCTGTTCCGCCTTGCTTCCCGCTCATCCGCAGCCTCTGCCCGATCCGCAGGATAGTCCGATGCCTACCCTCACCGTCGACGGGATCGAAGTCACCGTGCCTACGGGCGCGACCGTGCTCCAGGCTTGCGAAGCCGCGGGCAAGGAGATCCCGCGCTTCTGCTATCACGAGCGGCTGAGCATCGCCGGCAATTGCCGGATGTGCCTGGTCGAGGTGAAGCCCGGACCGCCGAAGCCGCAGGCATCCTGCGCGCTGCCGGCGGCGGACAAGCAGGAGATCTTCACCGCCTCGCCGATGGTCAAGAAGGCGCGGGAAGGGGTGATGGAGTTCCTGCTCATCAACCACCCGCTCGATTGCCCGATCTGCGACCAGGGCGGCGAGTGCGACCTGCAGGACCAGTCGATCGCCTACGGCAAGGGCCACTCGCGCTTCCACGAGAACAAGCGTGCGGTGACCGAGAAGTATATGGGCCCGATCGTCAAGACGGTCATGACCCGCTGCATCCAGTGCACGCGCTGCGTGCGCTTCGCCGAGGAAGTTGCAGGAGTCGAGGAGATCGGCGCGATCTATCGCGGCGAGAACATGCAGATCACGACCTATCTGGAGCATGCCGCCAAGAGCGAGCTGTCCGGCAACGTGGTCGATCTGTGTCCGGTCGGCGCGCTGACCTCGAAACCGTATGCGTTCGAGGCGCGGCCGTGGGAGCTAAAGAAGACGCCGGGCATCGACGTGATGGACGCGGTCGGCACCAACATCCGGCTCGATGCACGTGGCCGTCAGGTGCTGCGCGCGCTGCCGCGCCTGAACGAGGACGTCAACGAGGAGTGGGCGTCGGACAAGACCCGCCATGCCGTGGACGGCCTGGTGCGGCGTCGGCTCGATCGGCCGTATGTGCGGATCGACGGCAAGCTGCAGCCGGCGACGTGGGAGCAGGCCTTCGCGGCCATCCGTGAGGTGCAGGCGGGCGACAGCGTCGCGGCGATCGCCGGCGACCTGGTCGACGCCGAGACGATGTACGCCGCCAAGGCACTGGTTCGGGCGATGGGTTCGGAGCTGCTTGAAGGGCGGCAGACCGGCCTTGTCTACGATGTCTCGAACATCGCTGCTGTAAACTTCAACACGACCATCGCTGGTCTCGAAACCGCCGATGCCATCCTGCTGGTCGGCACGAACGTTCGTTGGGAAGCGCCGCTGGTCAACACGCGGATCCGCAAGGCGGTGAAGCGCGGCGCCCGCGTCTACGCGATCGGCGAAGAGATCGATCTGACCTATCCGGTCGAGTGGCTGGGCAACGATCTTGGCCTGCTCGGCAACCTGCCGCAGGCGGTGACCGACTTGTTCGGCAAGGCGGAGCGGCCGGCGGTGATCGTCGGCGGCGGTGCGCTGAAGCCGGAGGGCGCGCAGGCGGCGACGCTGGCCCTGGTCAACGGCCTCAATCTCATCCGGGACGGGTGGAACGGCTATAACGTGCTGCACTTCTCGGCGTCTAGGATGGCCGGGCTGATGCTCGGCTTTGCGCAGACCGGCGGGATCGGTGCGATCGTCGACAAGGCGCCGAAGCTGGTGTTCCTGCTCGGCGCGGACGAGGTCGACTTCAGCCGCTTCTCCGGCAGCTTCAAGGTCTATGTCGGCCATCACGGCGACAAGGGTGCGGCCGCAGCGGACGTGATCCTGCCGGCGGCCGCCTATACCGAGAAGCCGGGCACCTACGTGAACCTGGAAGGCCGGGTTCAGCGCGCTGAGCGTGCGGTGTTCCCGCCGGGCGATGCCCGCGACGACTGGTCGATTTTCCGCGCGCTCTCTGCCGTGCTCGGTCGCACGCTGCCGTTCGACAGCTTCGACCAACTTCGTGCGGCGATGGTCTCCGAAGTGCCCGCGCTGGGCGAGGAGGGTCTGGCGAAGTTCGATTGGGCACCGCCGTCGCTCACCGGGCCGGCGCCGTCGGGTCCGGTCGGTTACCCGATCCAGGACTTCTACCTGACCAACCCAATCGCTCGCGCGAGTGAGACGATGCAGCGCTGCTCGGCCGAGCTGCTTCATGGCGAAGAGTTTGCAGAGGCGGCGGAATGACCTCCTTCTTTCAGTCCTATCTGGGTTACGGCGGTGGCTGGTTCGTCGCCAACCTGATCCTGATCCTGCTGATTGCGCTGCCGCTGATGCTGGCGGTGGCGATGATCATCTACGCCGATCGCAAGATCTGGGCGGCGATGGCGCTGCGGCGCGGGCCCAACGTGGTCGGTCCGTTCGGGCTGCTGCAGAGCTTCGCCGACGGCCTGAAGGTCTTCCTCAAGGAGACCATCATCCCCTCGAGCGCCAACCGCGGGCTGTTCCTGATCGCGCCGATCCTGACCTTCACGGTGGCGCTCGTCGCATGGGCGGTGATCCCGTTCGGGCCGGGCATGGTGCTCGCCAACATCAACGTCGGGCTGCTCTACATCCTCGCGGTGTCGTCGCTCGGCGTCTACGGCATCATCATGGCGGGTTGGTCATCCAACTCCAAATATCCGTTCTTCTCGGCGCTTCGCGCCGCCGCGCAGATGGTCAGCTACGAAGTCTCGATCGGCTTCGTGCTGATCTCGGTGGTGCTGTGGGCCGGCACGTTCAACCTGTCTTCGATCATCGATGCGCAGCGCGCGCACATCTTCGGCTTCATCAACGCGTTCGGGTTCAACCCATTGCTGTTCCCGATGGCGGTGGTGTTCCTGATCTCGTCGATGGCGGAGACGGCCCGCGCTCCGTTCGACCTGACCGAGGCGGAGAGCGAGCTCGTCGCCGGCTATCAGACCGAATATTCGTCGATGAGCTTCGCGCTGTTCTGGCTCGGCGAATATGGCAACGTCATCCTGATGTGCGCGCTGAACGCCATCCTGTTCTGGGGCGGATGGTTACCGCCGGTGGACTGGGCGCCGCTCTATGCGATCCCCGGCATTTTCTGGTTCTTCGGCAAGATCTTCTTTTTCTTCTTCGTCTTCTCGTGGGTGAAGGCGACCGTGCCGCGCTATCGCTATGACCAGCTGATGCGGCTGGGGTGGAAGATATTCCTGCCGCTGTCGCTGTTCTGGGTGTTCCTCGTCTCCGGGTATCTGATGCTTACCCGTTATGGAGTCTAAGCAGATGGGCCTGGCGCACATCATCAAGTCGTTCACCCTGTGGGAGTTCGTGAAGGCGCACGCCCTCACCTTGAAGTATTTCTTCAAGCCCAAGGCGACGATCAACTATCCGTACGAGAAGAACCCGATCTCGCCCCGCTTCCGCGGCGAGCATGCGCTGCGCCGCTATCCGAACGGCGAGGAGCGCTGCATCGCGTGCAAGCTGTGCGAGGCGGTTTGCCCGGCGCAGGCGATCACGATCGAGGCCGAGCCGCGCGACGATGGCTCGCGCCGCACGACCCGCTACGATCTCGACATGACCAAGTGCATCTTCTGCGGTTTCTGCCAGGAAGCGTGTCCGGTCGACGCGATCGTCGAGGGGCCGAACCTGGAATATTCGACGGAAACGCGCGAGGAACTGATCTACGACAAGGCCAAGCTGATCGCTAATGGCGATCGCTGGGAGCGCGCGCTTGCTGCCAACCTTGCCGCCGATGCGCCGTACCGTTAAGCCGCCGACCGAATCCGCAGGGGCATAATCGAAACCGTGATCCAGACGATCGCCTTCTACCTGTTCGCGACGCTCGTGATTGCGTCGGGCGCGCTGACGATCCTGTCGCGCAACCCGGTGCATAGCGTGCTGTGGCTGATCCTGGCCTTCTTCAACGCCGCGGGGCTGATGCTGCTGGTCGGCGCCGAGTTCATCGCGATGCTGCTGGTGATCGTCTATGTCGGCGCGGTCGCGGTGCTGTTCCTGTTCGTGGTCATGATGCTCGACATCGACTTCGCAGAACTGCGGGCCGGCTTTGCCCGCTACCTGCCGTTCGGCCTGCTGGTCGCGCTGGTGCTGCTGGCCGAGATCATCTTTGCGGTCGGGGCCTGGCAGGCTGGCGGGGTGGCGCTGGGCCAGGGTGCCGCGCCTAGCCCGGCCGAGGTGCCGAACATCCAGGCGCTCGGCACCTTGCTCTACACCCGCTACCTCTACGTGTTCGAGGGGTCGGGGCTGGTCCTGCTGGTGGCGATGATCGGTGCTATCGTGCTCACCCACCGCGCCCGGCACGGCGTGCGCGGCCAGAACGTCGATCGCCAGAACCGTCGCCGTCCGCAGGATGCGACGCGCAACGTCAACCCGGGCGTCGGGCAGGGGATGGAGCTGTGATCGGTATTCAGCATTTCCTCACCGTCTCGGCGGTGCTGTTCGTGATGGGCGTGCTCGGCATCTTCATCAATCGCAAGAACGTGATCATCATCCTGATGGCGATCGAGTTGATCCTGCTCAGCGTGAACATCAACCTGGTCGCCTTCTCCGCCTATCTCGGCGATCTCGTCGGGCAGGTGTTCGCGATGTTCGTGCTGACCGTCGCTGCCGGTGAGGCGGCGATCGGGCTCGCTATTCTCGTCATCTACTTCCGCGGCCGCGGCACCATCGCGGTCGATGACATCAATCGGATGAAGGGCTGAGCCTGTCGTGATCCAGCTCCTCGTCTTCCTGCCGCTGCTGGCCGCCGCTATTGCGGGCTTCGGCAATCGCATGATCGGCAACACGGCCGCCAAGGCGATCACCACCGGCGCGCTGTTCGTGTCGTGCGCGCTGGCTTGGCCGATCTTCTTTGGTTTCCTTTCGGGCGCGAGCACGGCGCAGGTGGTGCCGGTGCTGCACTGGATCGAGTCCGGCGACCTGCAGGTCGACTGGGCGCTTCGCGTCGACGCGCTGACGGCGGTGATGCTGGTTGTGGTGACGAGCGTGTCCGCGCTCGTCCACCTCTACAGCTGGGGCTACATGGCGGAGGATCCGGATCAGCCGCGCTTCTTCGCCTATCTGTCGCTGTTCACCTTCGCGATGCTGATGCTGGTGACGTCCGACAACCTGATCCAGATGTTCTTCGGCTGGGAAGGCGTCGGCCTCGCTTCGTACCTGCTGATCGGCTTCTGGTATTACAAGCCAAGTGCCAATGCCGCCGCGATCAAGGCGTTCGTGGTCAACCGCGTCGGCGACTTCGGCTTTTCGCTCGGCATCTTCGGTACGTTCCTGGTGTTTGGGACCGTCTCGATCCCGGCGATCCTGGCCGCGGCACCCGGCATGGCCGGTTCGACGATCGGCTTCCTCGGGATGCGCGCGGACACCATGACGGTGCTGTGCCTGCTGTTGTTCGTTGGCGCGATGGGCAAGTCGGCTCAGCTCGGCCTGCACACCTGGCTCCCGGACGCTATGGAAGGTCCGACGCCCGTTTCCGCTCTGATCCATGCGGCTACGATGGTCACCGCGGGCGTGTTCATGGTCTGCCGCCTCTCGCCGATGTTCGAGGTGAGCCCGACGGCTCTGACGGTCGTCACCTATGTCGGCGCGGCGACCGCTTTGTTCGCAGCCACGGTCGGCACGGTCCAGACCGACATCAAGCGGGTAATCGCCTATTCGACGTGCAGCCAGCTCGGCTACATGTTCTTCGCCGCCGGCGTCGGCGCCTATGGCGCGGCGATGTTCCACCTGTTCACGCACGCTTTCTTCAAGGCCTTGCTGTTCTTGGGCGCTGGCTCGGTCATCCATGCGATGCACCACGAGCAGGACATGCGCTTCTATGGCGGCCTGCGTAAGTCGATCCCGATCACCTTCTGGGCGATGACGGCGGGTACGCTCGCGATCACCGGCGTCGGCATCATCCAGGTCGCCGGGCTGCCCAGCTTTGGCTTCGCGGGCTTCTTCTCGAAGGACGCGATCCTCGAGGCGAGCTTCGCCAGCGGCACGACGGCTGGCGGCGTGGCCTTTGCGGTCGGTATCTTCGCGGCGTTGCTGACGAGCTTCTATTCCTGGCGGCTGGTGTTCCTGACCTTCTTCGGGGCGCCACGCTGGGCCGGATCCGAACATATCCAGCATGCGGTGCACGACGCGCACGGCCACGGTCATGGCGATCACGGGCACGACGATCACGCGCACGCCCACACTGCGAGCCACGATGTCGCCCATGTCGGCGATCACCGCGACGATCCCGCGGGCGAGGGCGCCGGCGCCGAGCCGCACGCCCACGATCCGGGTGCGACCGAGGTCAAGCACGGTACCGCCGGCTATCATCCGCACGAGGCGCCCTGGCCAATGCTGGTGCCGCTGCTCGTGCTCGCGATCGGCGCGGTTTTCGCCGGCATCGTTTTTCATGGCTGGTTCGTCGAACCGGCCGCCGGCGAGGGATATTGGAAGGGCTCGATCGCCTTCAACGAGCATCTGATGCACGCGATGCACGAGGTGCCGTTGTGGGTGAAGCTTGCGCCGGCAGTGGTGATGATCACCGGCTTCCTGATCGCCTTCGCCGCCTACATGCGCGACCTGACGATCCCGGCGCGGTTCACCTCGACCTTCCGCGTCCTGTACGACTTCCTGCTGCACAAATGGTATTTCGACGAGCTGTACGACGTGCTGTTCACGCGTCCGGCGTTCGCGATCGGCCGCTTCCTGTGGCGGCGTGGCGACCAGGGGACGACCGACCGTTTTGGTCCGGACGGTCTTTCGGCGCTGGTTGTCGGCGGCGGCGCACTCACCCGCAAGCTGCAGTCAGGCTATGTCTATACCTATGCGCTGGTGATGCTGCTCGGCCTGGCCGCGGCGGCGACCTGGGCGATGGCGCACTGATACCATGAACGGATTTCCCATCCTCTCGATCATGATCCTCGTGCCGGTGCTGGCTGCTGTCTGGTGCCTGTTCGCGCCCGGCGAGGAGCCGGCCCGTGCCAATCAGGCGCGCTGGGTCGCGCTCATCGCGACGCTGATCGATCTCGTCCTCGGCATCATGCTCTGGGTGGATTACGATCCGGGCGGGGCGCAGTGGCAGTTCCGCGAATATGCGCCGGTGTTCGGCCGCTTCGCCTGGGCCCTCGGCATTGACGGCATCGCGCTGATGCTCATCATGCTGTCGGTGTTCCTGATGCCGATCTGCATCGCGGCCTCCTGGGAAGCGATCCAGAAGCGCGTGCCCGAATATATGGCGGCGTTCCTGCTCATGGAAACGCTGATGATCGGCGTGTTCGCGGCACAGGATCTGTTCCTGTTCTATATCTTCTTCGAAGCCGGACTGATCCCGATGTACTTGATCATCGGCATCTGGGGCGGCGCCCGGCGGATCTACGCCAGCTACAAGTTCTTCCTCTATACGCTGCTCGGCTCCGTGCTGATGCTGGTCGCGATGCTGTGGATGGTGCGGGAAGCCGGCACCACCGACATCCCGACGCTGATGAACCACGACTTCCCGGTCGCCGCGCAGACGTGGCTATGGTTGGCCTTCTTCGCCTCGTTCGCGGTCAAGATGCCGATGTGGCCGGTTCACACTTGGCTGCCCGATGCGCACGTGGAGGCACCCACCGCGGGTTCGGTGATCCTGGCCGGCGTGCTCCTGAAGATGGGTGGATACGGCTTCATCCGCTTCTCGCTGCCCATGTTCCCGGAGGCGTCCGCCCAACTGGTCTGGATCGTGATGGGCCTGTCGATGGTGGCGATCGTCTACACCAGCCTCGTCGCGCTGGTGCAGCAGGACATGAAGAAGCTGATCGCTTATTCGTCCGTCGCGCACATGGCGTTCGTGACCTTCGGCCTGTTCGCTTTCAACCGCCAGGGGATCGAGGGTTCGCTGCTGGTCATGCTCAGCCACGGCCTCGTTTCGGGGGCGTTGTTCCTGTGCGTCGGCGTGATCTACGATCGGCTGCACACCCGTGAGATCTCCCGCTACGGCGGCCTGGCCAACAACATGCCGGCCTACGTGACCTTGTTCCTGCTGTTCACGATGGCGTCGGTCGGCCTGCCGGGCACGTCGGGGTTCGTGGGTGAGTTCCTGGCGATGATGGGCGTGTACCAGTTCAACAGCTGGGCGGCGTTCGTCGCGGTGACCGGCATCATCACCGGCGCAGCCTACATGCTCTATCTCTATCGCCGCGTGGCCTATGGCGTGCTCGACAAGCCGGACGTTGCGGCGATGCCGGATCTGTCGCGGCGCGAGCTGTCGCTGCTGGTGCCGATCGCTGCCGTCGTGCTGTGGATGGGTGTCTACCCCGAGAGCTTCCTGCGCCCGATGCGCGGTGACGTCGGCACGTTGCTCGCCCGTCTGGAGCGCGCGACGCCGCGGGGCGATGCCCAGCCGACCGCCGGGCATGCTCCTGCCCCCGCTGCGCACGGCGCCGCCGTCCATGCAGAGGCGCACTGATGAACGTTACCTCGTCCCTCGCGCTCACGCTGCCTGAGCTCATCCTGTCGGTCGGCTCGCTCGCCTTGCTGATGATAGCGGCTTATGCCGGTGATCGCGCGACCCGCACGATCAGCTGGGGTGCGGTCGGCCTGCTGGCCGCGGCGGCGCTCAGCCTAGCTGGACCTGCGGGCCATGGCGGCCTGGCCTTCGACGGCCTCTACCACGCAGACCGCTTCGCCGCGTTCGCGAAGCTACTGATCTTCATCGCCGCGGCCGTGTCCGTCATCATCGCACCGACCTTCTTCGCGCACGGCGGGAGCCTCAGGGCCGAATATCCGATCCTGATCCTCCTGTCCTCCGTCGGCATGGGGATGATGGCGTCCGCGGCCGACCTGCTGACGCTCTATGTCGGCCTGGAGCTGCAGAGCCTGGCCGCCTACGTGCTGGCGAGCTTCATGCGGCGTGATACGCGTTCGGCTGAGGCGGGTCTCAAGTATTTCGTGCTCGGCGCCCTGGCGAGCGGCATCCTGCTCTACGGCATTTCGCTCGTCTACGGCTTTACCGGCACGACGCAGTTCGAGGGTATCGCCACGGCGATGACCGATGAGCTTTCGACCGGCGAGCTGTTCGGTCTGGTGTTCGTGTTCGCCGGCATCGCTTTCAAGATCTCGGCCGTGCCGTTCCACATGTGGACGCCGGACGTCTATGAAGGCGCGCCGACGCCGGTTACGGCATTCTTCGCCTCGGCGCCCAAGGTCGCAGCGATGGCGCTGATGATCCGTGTCGCCGTCGAGGCGATGGGGCCGGCGACCGACGCCTGGCGCCAGATCGTGATCTTCTCCGCGCTCGCCTCGACGATCCTCGGTGGTGTCGCGGCGATCAACCAGTCGAACATCAAGCGGTTGCTGGCTTATTCGTCGATCAACAATGTCGGCTTCGCTCTGTTCGGCCTGGCTGCCGGCACGCAGGACGGGGTGGCGGCGACCCTAACCTACATGGCGGTCTATATCGCGATGACGCTCGGCAGCTTCCTGTGCGTGCTGCAGATGCGCGATGCGGCAGGTGAGCCCGTCGAGACGATCGCCAGCCTCTCCGGCCTCTCGCGGACCCGGCCGGCTTTGGCTGCGGCGATGGCGATCTTCATGTTCAGCCTTGCCGGGATTCCGCCGCTGTTCGGCTTCTGGCCCAAGTTCCTGGTGTTCGATGCGCTCGTCGGGATCGGTTTGTGGCCACTGGCGATGATCGGTATCGCGACCTCGGTGATCGGCGCCTATTATTATTTGAAGATCGTCAAGACGATGTACTTCGACGAGCCAGCCGTCGCCTATGCGCCGATGCAGAGCCGGCTCGAAGGTGGCTTGATCGCGCTGTCGGCAATCGCGGTGTCGCCGCTCGGCTACCTCGCCATCGGTCCGCTGGCGATTGCGAGCGGAGCCGCGGCCCGGTCCCTGTTCTAGGCAGCATCGCTTTATCGGCGCAGGCGGAAGATGATCAGTCGTCCGCGCCCCTCGCGGTCACTCGACGGACGAGGCCTGTGATCGACATCCGTTCCGTTGCCGCGACCGGCTCCACCAACGACGATGTCGCGGCGCTGGCGCGGAGTGGTGCTGCGGAGGGCCTGTGGCTGCGGTCGGACGTTCAATCCGGTGGGCGCGGTCGCCTCGGCCGAGCATGGCTGTCGCCGCCCGGCAATCTCTACGCCAGCACCCTGGTTCGCATCGGGCCCGCGGACCCGCCCGCACCGACGCTAGCCCTGGTTGCCGCCGTCGCCCTCGACGAACTGGTTGGGGCACTGATCGGCTCCGAGAGTGTGCGGCTGAAATGGCCGAACGACCTCCTCCTCGATACGACGGGCGGGGAGTGGGCCAAGCTCTCCGGTATCCTCCTCGAAAGAGCGGGCGATGCGGTGGTGATCGGCTTCGGCGTCAATCTGGCGCACCACCCGGTCGATCTCGCTCGTCCGGTGACCAGCCTTGCGGCGGCGGGCGTCGATCCGCCGCTGCCCGGCATCTTCCTGGCCGATCTGGCGAGCGCCTTCGCCCGCTGGCTGTCGCGATGGCGAAGCGAAGGGCTCGCGCCCATCCGGCGGCAGTGGCTGGCGCGGGCCCATCCGGTGGGAACGGCGCTGTCGGCCAGGCAAGCGGATGGAACAGCGCTCGACGGCTTGTTCGAAGGGCTCGACGAGAGCGGGGCGCTGCGGCTGCGCTTGGCGGACGGCAGCGTCCATGTCATGCACGCCGGCGACGTCTTCCTCCTCTAGGTTCGCGATCCATGCTGCTGGCGATCGATGCCGGGAACACCAACCTCGTCTTCGCGCTGATCGACGGACTGTCGATCCGCACCCGATGGCGGATCGCGACCGATCCCCGGCGCACCGCGGACGAATATGCTGTGTGGCTGCACCAGTTGATCGAGCTCGAAGGTTACTCCCGCGACGACGTGAAGGCGGTCGTCATCAGCACCGTAGTTCCCCGCGCCCTTCACAACCTTCAGGTGCTTGCCACCAAATATTTCAAGGTCGAGGCGCTGATCGCCGGACGGCCGCCGCTTGACTGGAGGATCGAGCTCGACGTCGTGGCGCCGGCCACGGTCGGTGCCGACCGCGTGGTCAATGCCATCGCCGCGCATGCCGCCCATCCCGGCAACCTGATCGTCATCGACTTCGGCACGGCTACGACCTTCGACTGGATCGACGGCAGCGGCGCCTATAAAGGCGGGATCATTGCGCCGGGGATCAACCTGTCGCTCGATGCCTTGGTCTCGGCAGCGGCGAAGCTGCCGCGTATCGCCATTGAGGCACCAAACGGCGATTTCTCTGTCATCGGTCGCACGACCGAGGATCAGATGCAGTCGGGCATCTTCTGGGGCTATATCGCGATGATCGAGGGACTGGTCGCGCGTATGCGGCAGGAGATCGGCGCCCCGGCCAAGGTCGTCTCGACCGGCGGCCTTGCGGTGCTGTTCGACAGCCATACATCGGTGTTCGACGCGATCGAACCGGATCTGACCCTGCAGGGTCTCGCCCTAATGCATGCGCGGTTGAGCGCGCATTGACCCGACGGGGATACCCCGCGAAAGCGAGGATCCAGAAGGGCGACCGCAACCGAACTCCTGCGCGTCGCGCGAATGCTATCGATCGGAAATTTTCTAAGTGACCATACCCGGCAACGAGCTTCTCTTCCTCGCCCTCGGCGGTTCGGGGGAGATCGGCATGAACGTCAACCTCTATGGTTGCCAGGGCAAATGGGTGATGGTCGATCTCGGCCTGACCTTTGCCGATCCGGCCTATCCGGGCATCGACCTGATCCTGCCGGATCTCGAGTTCATCGAAAAGCAGCCCGAGAACCTGCTCGGCATCGTTCTGACCCATGGCCATGAGGATCATATCGGCGCGATCCCCTATTTGGCCGCCGATCTCGGCGTGCCGCTCTACGCGACGCGCTTCACCGCGGGTCTGATCCGCGGCAAGCTTGACGAGGAGGGCTTGGGTAACCGCGTCGAGCTCAAGATCATCGAGAATGAGGGCAGCTTTCAGCTCGGGCCGTTCGGCTTCCGCTATGTGCCGCTCGCCCATTCGATTCCGGAGGGTAACGCGCTCCTGATCGACACGCCCTACGGCCGGATCTTCCACACCGGCGACTGGAAGCTGGATGAGGAGCCGCTGCTCGGCACGCCATCGACGGCCGCCGAGCTGGAAGCGATCGGCGATGAGGGCGTGCTCGCTCTCGTCTGCGATTCGACCAACGTGTTCAACGATCACGCCTCGGGCTCCGAGGCGGCGGTGCGCGAGGGTCTCGATGCGGTGATCGGTGCCGCGACCGGTCGGGTGCTGGTGACCACCTTCGCATCCAACGCGGCTCGGGTGCAGACGCTGGGCGAGGTCGCGCGGGATACTGGTCGGCAGCTGTGCGTGGCCGGCCGCTCGCTCGACAAGATCATCAAGGTCGCCAAGGCGAGCGGTTACCTGGCCGATTTCCCGCCCGTGATCGACGTCGACACGGCGATGCGACTGCCGCCGCGCGAGGTGCTGATCATCGCCACGGGCGGGCAGGGCGAAGCACGTGCGGCGCTCGCCCGGATCGCGTTCGACAGCCACCCGATCAAGCTTTCGGCGGGCGACACGGTCGTGTTCTCGTCCAAGCAGATTCCCGGCAACGAGATGGCGATCGGCCGCATCCAGAACGCGCTCGCGGCCAAGAACATCCTGATGATCACCGATCGCCAGGCGCATGTTCACGTCTCCGGCCATCCGGGCCGTCCGGAACTGGAGCTGATGTACAAGTGGATCCGGCCGGACATCCTGCTGCCCGTCCACGGCGAGATGCGGCACATGGCGGAACAGGCGCGTCTCGGGCTGGACTCGGGCGTGGCCAATGCGGTGGTACAGGAGAACGGCACGGTCCTGCGGCTCGCGCCCAACGGCCCCAAGGTCGTCGGGCGGGAGCGAACCGGACGCTTGATCCTGGACGGCGACGTCATCCTGCCGGCCGACGGCTCGACGATGGGCGAGCGACGGCGGATCGCGGCGCACGGCATGATCTCAGTCGCCGTCGCGATCGACGCCAAGCGCAAGCTGCGCGGTACGCCGTCGGTCACGATCCAGGGCGTACCGGTCGAGGAGGACCGCGACGACTTCCTGGCCGAAGCGCGCGACGCCGCTGCCGAAGCCGTCAGCGACGGCTCCCGCGACGAGGCGAAGCTGCGGGAGGCCATCCGGCTCGCGGTGCGCCGCCGCGCGACACAGTGGACCGGCAAGAAGCCGATCGTCGACGTTTCGCTGATCCAGGTCTGAGGGGCGGCAGAGCGTTACCATGCGATTCAGCTCGATCATCGCCATCTACGCGTTGTTCTGGTCGCTGAGTTTCTTCTTCGTCCTGCCATTCCGGCTGAAGACGAGCGAGGAGCCGGACGTCCATGTGCGGGGTCAGGCGGAAAGTGCTCCGCCCCGCTTCAGCTTCGTGCGAACTTGCAAGTGGACCACGTTCGTCGCGGCTGTCTTGTTTGGCATCTACTATCTCAATTACGTCAACGGCTGGTTCGGGCCGGAGGTGGTCGACTTCTTCACGCCCCACCGATAATCCGAACCCAGCCGAGGAGAGACCGCGTGCCGGTACTGTCCACCATCGATCGCTCGCACGGATGCTAGCGGACGCACGCGCGGCGCGGCTCGGCCGGGCTTATGGCACCCTGGCGCGAGGCAGCGCTTTTCTTGCGGCGAGCCTCCGGGCCCGGGCCGGT